>Ga0209737_10003737_pt1 | contig 10639 bp, 8 predicted proteins | sample TergutCu122P3_FD_187284 | JGI IMG/M metagenome (GOLD analysis project Ga0209737, IMG submission 187284) | Cubitermes ugandensis P3 segment gut microbial communities from Kakamega Forest, Kenya - Cu122 P3 (SPAdes) (version 2) | ecosystem: Host-associated > Arthropoda: Insects > Digestive system >...
CCCGTGCTTTGGCTATATCGTCGATCATAGAGAACAGCTCGGCGTCGCTCATAGGAGAAAGCTCCAAAAAGCCGTTTTCATTTTCATGAGTAAAATCTTTTACGGCTCTTGCCCGGCTACCTGTTCCCTGAAGCTTTGTATACCAATACGGATAAATGATATCGTCGTTTTTGTCTGTGCTTAATCCGCTTCTCTCTAATATAACGATCCGCAATTTATCAGGCAAAACAGCGGGATCGCTTCCCGCAACTTTATCGATCCATCTTCCAAGATCATCTACAAACCTCTCGGAATAATCAAAGATCAGCATTACATTTTTATGATATTGCCACGAATTAAAATCAGGCAGCTTCGAGGCATCCCGCGGCCACACGATTTTCCAGTCTAAACGGTGCTTGTTTTCGATAGAAAAATGATAAAGCAGCTTGCTTTTCCCCGTTCCGCCGCTTCCCACTGCGGCAAGCAGTTGAACCGGTTTAGGGCTGGCCAAAAACGCTTCCAGAAAATCGAGTTCTTCTTTTCTTCCATAATACCCGATTTTGGGATTAAGATAGTGGAATACGCTCGCGTTGTCGCTTTGCTCCTCGGTTGCCAGGTTGTCCACCATCTGCGCAAAAGAATCGTCATATTCTACGGCGGTCTTTATTTGGTCGACGATGTGTTTTTTTGAATCATTGATTTGATTTATTATTTCGGCCTGCAGTTTTTGGCCTAATATCAAATACTCATTGTCAACATCACTAAGAAAATGTTTTTCTATTATTTCAAGTATACACTCTAAATAGATATATATTGCTTTCTGTCTTGCAGAAACATCCTTTGTTAAAGTGGCGGTTGCTGCACCTCCGGCCACATATGCCTGTGCAAAAACATGCTCTTTTAAACGCGCTCTTTTTCGGGGATCTGTTTCGGTTAAAAAGCCGAGAACCAAACCAAATAATTCGTCATTTATGAATTCGTTTAATCCCGTAAAATCATAGGCCTCGTCATTTGGCAGTGAGTTAAATTTTTTGTCAAAATAACTCTCGGCGTATATTTTTATTTTATTAATCAGATTCTTTTTGTCTATCTCTTCCGTCGTCAGGTCTTTTATCTTTTCTAACAGCCCGCCGGAAATAAAATCTGTTATCTGGGTAACAATATCTTTTGCTATTGTTTTCATAACACATTCCCCCGCGTATTTAATTTATTATATCAAATTTTTTATATGTTTTCCATATTGTGGATCACGCTGCCCCGTTCGCCAAAAAACTTGATAAAACTTGTGAATTGCTATGTTTTTTGATATAATATCAAAAAGTGCGAGGGGGTAAGATGGGCGCAAACGAGCTTTTAAAATCTATTTTAAACCATGTAGATTCCGGAATATATTTCGTCGATCGCAATCGGCGGATCAAAGCATGGAACGAAGCCGCACAAAGAATCGCAGGCTACACCAGCGATGATATTGTGGGGCGCTGTTGTCAGGATAATTTGCTGAACCACGTCGATAAAGACGGCGTGCCTTTGTGTGAAACATCGTGCCCGCTATACCGTACTATGGACGACGGAGAGGTCCGCACGGCACAAGTATTGCTGCGCCATAAAGAAGGTTTTCGCGTTCCCGTAGAAGTTAAGACGATCCCGGCTTTCGAAGACGGGTTGCTGGTTGGCGGCATCGAGATATTTTCTCAAAAAGCTCAACTGAAATATGACGACGATTTCGTAGAATCGATAACAGACAAAGCGATGAGCGATCCGCTCACCGGCTTGCCTAACAGATTTTTTCTTGAGAGCAAGATAAAATATAAACTTCAGGAGTGCGTTTGGTCGGGCGGAAGTTTTCTTGTGCTTGCCGCGGATATAGATGACTTTCAAAGCTTTAACAAGTATTATTCATCTTCAGTAGGCGATATTGCGTTAAAGAGTATCGCGTCGAGTTTTAAAAGCAATATTATCGGCAACAACATAATGGGCAGATGGAACGAAGATCAATTCATAGGCGTGTTTGATTTTAATAAGAACACCAACCCCCATTCAATAGCAGAATATATACGAATCTTAATTTCGCGATCGGGTGTATTCTTTGCCGACAAATACCTGTCGCTGACGGCCTCTGTCGGGATGGTGGATGCCCAGCGTGCAGAGACTGTAGAATCGATCGTCGCCCGCGCCGAAGCAATGATGAGCCAAAGTAAAAACAAAGGAAAAAACTGCTCTACAGTTTTTGTCTCGCCGTACGCCTCACCGTGACTTGTCGCCAAAAAACCAGATGCCGCTAAAGTGGAGGTGCACTATGAAATTAGACCACAAAGCTCTCGAAAAGATCAGTCACGAACATATCTTTGTTTCCAACAACGGACATTCCTTAAAAGCGGTCTTTGACTTCGAGCTCAATCGGATCTTATATCACGTTATTAAGGAAGGAAATCATATTATCGAAATCTTCGAAAATTTAGAAACCGCGGTCGAGTTGTTTAACGAATTGATGGTGGACGGCGAGCTTCCGTTTATCGATTAAGGCTCTTATCGCCGCGTCTGTATTTTAAAAACCAAAAAAGGATTTGACCCTTGTCAAATCCTTTCTTTATGTTTAAAACTAACTTTTCAACTAATCTTTTGCCTTTTTTCTGAAGAGTCCTTTTTTCGCCTTGGGCTCGGGCTGAGTATCCGTCTTGTCAACCAACCACTGCGCCGGCTGTTCCGGCGTCGTTAACTCTGCGGTCGTGGCGTCAACACCAAGATCCTCTGTTTTGATTTCAGCATTGTCCGCTGCCGGTTGTGTCGGTATCACGCATGCAGCGTCTGCCTCAGCGGTGACAGGTATCGCGGCTTCGGTTTCGGGCACGACGAACGGTTCCGGAACCGCGGGCGGGGCAGGTTGTGCGATCGGAACTTCCGCGACCGGCGGCGCCATAACCGGCGGCTGTTCGGGCGCTTTTTCGCCGTATAAAGGCAGATGAGAATCGTCGTAGACAGGCTTTTGTTTGCGCCGTCTTTTTTTAGGCGCGGGTTGAGGCGGAGCGGGATAGACCGGCGGCGCACCGTATGGGTGCGGCGGTGCCGCGTATGCCGGAAGAGTTTGCGGCGGTGCCGCATATACCGGCGGTGCGTATACAGGTGGGGGAGTTGGTGGCGCCACGTATACCGGTGGAGCCGGCGGCGTTACCGGAGGCGCGGCAGGCGCGTAGACTGCCGGCTGCGGCGACACGGGCGGCTGATAAACCGGGACGGGCTGAGGCACAGCGCCGTATACCGGCGGTTGGCCGGGATAAACCGGAGGCTGTTGATATACGGGCTGGGGAGGAGCGGCAGGGGCAGGCGGTGCGACTTTGGTGCCGCAGGAACCGCAGAATTGGCTCGCAGGATTTAGCTGCTTGCCGCATTTTGAACAAAATTTACCCATGGTTTTTTACTCCTTTTATGACAGCGTCTTTTTCCATTATAACTATAGCATTGTCTTAATGCAAGGCGGCTTTTGCCGCTTCGGTGATCGCTTCGGCAAAAGTGGGATGAGCGCGCACAGTGCGGCACAGATCGTCGCAGATAAGCTTTTTTTCAACCGCAAGCGTCAGTTCGTCGATGATGTCGGTGGCGCGCTCGCACATCAACTGCGCTCCGATAAGGGTACGGGATTCGCTCTCGAAAACCAGCTTGATAAATCCCCGTTCGGACGACGCGATCGCCGTTCTCGCGTTGCCACCCATAACGCATTTGCCCGTCACGCATTCGATTCCCTCATCCCGGGCCTGCTTTTCGGTGTATCCGACGCTTGCTATTTCGGGGGATATATATATGCACGACGGAATCGCGTTCATGCTGTAGTGCGGCTCTTGCCCGAACATTGCGCACACTGCGTTTTCCCCCATCGCCGAAGCGACGTGTGCGAGCTGCATCGCGCCTTTCACAACGTCCCCCGCGGCGTATATCCCGTCGACCGACGTCGCGCCCGATGTGTCGGCGACTATGTATCCTTTGTCGAGCGCTATCTTCACGCTGTCGTCGAACAGGCCTTCGGTGTTGGGCCTCCTGCCCGTCGCTATCAATACCGTATCGGCAGCGGCTTGTTTTTCCCCGCCGTTCACGACATAACTGCACGACAGTCTGTTGTCGATCCATTCTATCTTTTTGACGAGCGCCGACGTCTCTATCGTCACGCCGCGCTTTTTGAGAAGCATAGCTGTGCTTCGGGAAAGCTCGGCGTCGATGAGCGGCAGTATCCTGCTCTCGGCCTCAATTACGGTGACACTTGATCCCAGCATATTATAGAGGCTCGCGAACTCCACCCCGATCACGCCGCCGCCGATTATTATAATATCGTTTGGCACGCGTTCAAAATCGAGGGCATCGTCGCTTGTTACGACGCCTTCATTCCCGGCCCCGTCTATCGGCGGAATAGCCGGAGCGCAACCCGTCGCGACGAGTATCTTCCGGGCGGTCAACACCTGATCGCCGGCCACGACGCTGCCGCTCGATATGATCTTTGCGTACGAGCTATAAAAATCTATGTCGTTTTGTTTGAACAGCGTTTCAATGCCGCGCCTGAGCTTCGCCACCGTCTCGTTTTTGTTTTCGACCATTCTTTTGTAATCATAAGATACTCGACTTACGTCTATCGCGACCCCGAGCTTTTCTCCGTCGTTCAGCGACACGAAAAACTCGGCGGCGTGCATAAGCGACTTTGTCGGCACGCATCCCCTGTTAAGGCACGTTCCGCCCACGCTCACGGCCTCGACAACAGCCACCTTTTTGCCCAACTGCGCCGCCTTTATCGCGCCCGCGTATCCCGCAGGCCCGCCGCCCACAACTATCAAGTCATACATCTGTTCCATATTCACCCCATTGCGCCCGAAATATAATCCGCAATATCCCGGTTCATGCGCTTCATGTCTTCGTCGTGCGCCTCAATTTCCGATATCGCCTGCGTTATGCTGTCGGCGCCGTATCTTTTGGAAATCAGCGCGGCGCATATGTCCCGGCCAAAATCGGCGTCGAGCGCGTCGGTATAGAGCTGCGCCGATTGGATAACGCCGTGTCTTACGTCCAAAACCAGGTTAACTTCGCCCCAGTCAAAGCGCGTTTCAAATTCGTTTGTAAAGCTGATCCGGTTGCCAAAAAGCCAGTCCCACGATCCGTAAAGTTCGGCCCTTTTTGCGATTTCACCGCCGTTTGTCCGCGTCTCGTCCACAAGCTGCGGCTCGGCGTTGTAATGATTCGCGAACTGGACCGCTATCGCGTCCTTTACCTGCTTTACGTCGACGCCGGGCTTTAAATCTCCGAGACAGCACACCCGCGACTTTACCGAATCGATGCCTTTTGATTTAAGCTTTTGGGCGCTTACATTGAGATATCGCGCAACGGCCTCTTTATCGGTGTCTACCATGACGGTGCCGTGATGACAGCGCCGGTCGCCTATGCGGTAAAACGCGTTTCCCGAAAACTTTTTGCCGTCGGTTTCAACGTCGTTGCGCCCCGTGATGCGCGCGTCGATACCAAGCGAACACACAGTGTCAGCGATGATCCCGAGCTGTCGGCCGGTGTCGTATAATTCCCCGCGCGCCAAAAATGAGAAGTTGAGATTGCCGAGATCGTGATAGACCGCGCCCCCGCCCGACGGACGCCGCGCCACAAGCCCGCCGTTCTTTTTAAGCAGCTCGACGTTGCACTGGGCATACGCGTTTTGATTTTTCCCGATCACGACCGTCTTTTCATTTTGCCACAGATACAGTATTACTTCGCCGCACTCCAAATTTTTAAGTAGCTGCCACTCGAGCGCAAGGTTGTAATAGGGATCGACGCTCTTGGTTTCAATTATCTTTAAATCAAATTTATCTATTGTCCGCTCCTCCAAAAATCAACCTTACACAAAATCATATGTTTTAAGTTTCAACAGACCGTCTTCAAAATACATTGTGACGTCGACGCTTTCCTCAACGTCTCTCCACATATACACCTCAAAAAGCACACCGTTTTCACGCAACGTTTTCTCAACAAGATCGCCGTCGGCTCCCGCAAAACCCGACACAAAATTATAATCCATCCCCGACGATATGCTTTTATATGTTGATTTGTAAATTGTGGCTTTACCCGTCCGGTTTTCGGACGTGTGCGTTTTTTGGGTCAATTCACCGTTCCAAAAAGTCAGTTCGACCATGCCTGTATCAGAGCCCGATACCGACCATCGATATGTGCTGTAAATATTATTATTTTCTTCCTCTGAATCATCGTCCAAATTGTATTCAAAGTAACCGTACATCGCGCTCAATTCGCCCGTGTTTTTTGTAAACTCGCATATCTCATCATAGCTCATCCCAAGAGAGATATATTCAAACTGCGACAAAGTCATGCCGTTGACGTAAAAATCCCCGCCGCCTTGATATACGGCAGTCAGGACATCGTCTTCAAATTCGAGATAATAAAAGGCGCCCGTTTCGCTGTCACTCCAACTGTATGCGACGGTCATTTTGTCCTCATATTCTTCACGCGTCATAAACTCGCCGTTCGAGCCCGCCAATCGGCACACATCCCTGTATTTCATTCCAATCTCTATTTCCGAGAATTGCTCGCTTGTCATATCGCACGGTTTTTGCCCGGGCATTTCGATTCCGTAGTCACGTTTTATCTCGAGCTCTCCGTTAAAAAATCTCAACTCGACCGATCCCGATTCGCCGTCCCATTGATACGATTTCGACCAATAGTACGGTTCCAAACCCGAAAAAGCGACATATTCAAACGATAGATAGCCGGGGCCGCCCATAATTTCCTCGGCCTGCGAATAGGTCATTCCGAATTCAAGCCGGTCAAAGTTTTCTTTTGTGGCTTCTACCGTACGAAAATGTTTCTCTATGTTATACTGCCACTTCAAAACAAGCATATCGTTTGAAAAATCCATATAGGCTTTGGAGTAGGATTCCGCGCCTTTCCAGCTGTAAGTAAGCTCGTCTCCATAGCGGTTATACTCGGGCCTTCCCGCGCCGCCCGCGAGCTCGCATATATCTTCGTACGTCATCCAGGGCTGCGCCTCTTCAAAGATATAGCCATCCATAATGCCAAACGGAATGTAATCGGACGCCTTCATCTCGGAGGTAGCCACCCTAAAAAGATCACTAAAAAGCCCTCCGCACGAACAACAGCAAACGGTTGTAACCACAACTATAATGATGGCGATCGCTTTTTTCATAAAATCACGCTCCTTAACGCGGCAAGCTTTTTGTGTCCATGCGCTTCCCGTCTCATATATATCAACCTAAGAAAGGTGCGCACTATTACAAAAAAACACGCTTGATGCGTGATTTTTTGTTTATAGACGAGTTCTAATCAAACTGATATCTCAACTTGGGGTTGCGCGCCGCGCCCGTCTCGTCGAGCCGCCGCACCGGAGCGGTAACCGGGGCTTCGTGCAGCTTGTCGGGATCGGTTTGCGCGATGTCATATATTTTGTTGAAAACCGACGCCGCCCAATCGAGCGTCTCCCTGCTTTCAGTCTCGGTGGGCTCTATCATGAGCGCCTCGGGGACTATGAGCGGAAAGTACATCGTCGGCGGATGCATCCCGTTGTCGATAAGCGCCTTCGCGACGTCCATCGCGCTGACGCCCGTCTCTTTTTTGAGGTTTTCGAGCGTGAGCACAAACTCGTGCATACATATCCCGCCGTATGCGGGCTCGTAATTTTCCTCGAGCAGCGCCTTGATATAGTTGGCGTTGAGCACCGCGTTTTGCGCCACGGCCTTTATTCCTTCGGCGCCGACCGTGAGGGTATAGCTCAGCGCCTTGACCACCACCAAAAAGTTTCCGTAATATTCTTTGACGCTTCCGACCGTCTGTTCGGGAGTTTCAAAAGCGAATGTTCCGTTGGATTTTTGCACAGCTTGATATTTCGGCAAAAACGGTTTAAGGATATCTTTGCATCCCACTGCCCCGCTACCCGGTCCGCCGCCGCCGTGAGGCGTTGAGAACGTCTTGTGCAGGTTGAGATGTATCACGTCAAAGCCCATGTCGCCCGGCCGCGTGATACCCATAATCGCATTGAGATTTGCGCCGTCGTAATAGTTGAGCCCGCCCGCCTCGTGCACGATCTTCGTTATCTCAACGATGTTTTTATCGAAGATCCCGAGCGTATTGGGGTTGGTGAGCATGAGCCCCGCCGTGTCGGGCCCGACCGCATCTCTAAGTTTATCGAGATCGACGCAGCCCTCGCTGTTGGACGGTATCGACACGATTTCCATGCCGCACATCCCCGACGTCGCGGGGTTTGTGCCGTGCGCGGCGTCGGGCACAACAACCTTCGTGCGTCCAAAATCGCTTCTTGCTTCGTGATACGCCTTTATCAACAGCAGCCCGGTAAACTCGCCGTGAGCTCCCGCCGCCGGCTGGAACGTCATCGCGTCCATGCCCGTGATCTCGCACAGCAGTTTTTCGGCCGTCGTCAATACCTCGAGACAGCCCTGAACCGTGCTCTCGGGCTGCTGGGGATGAATGTTTTTGAATCCCGGCAGCGACGCTATCTCTTCGTTTATGCGCGGATTGTATTTCATGGTGCACGACCCAAGCGGATAGAAACCGTCGTTCACCCCGTGCACGCGTTTGGCAAGTTCGGTATAGTGCCGGCTTATATCGACCTCCGCAAGCTGCGGCAGGTTGAGAGCCGCGCCGCGCTTTTCGCAGCTGAGTTCATATTCCGGCACATCACATCGGGGCATCAGCGACAGTCCGCGTCCCGCTACACTCTTTTCAAACAGCAGCTTCATTTGCACACCTCCGCCACCGCGCGGCACAGTTCGTCTATCTGCGCCTTGCTGTTACTTTCGGTAACACACCACAGTATATTTCCGTCGTCGAGCGGCAGGCCTCCGAGGATATCCCTGCTTTCGAGCCCGCGCATAATTTCGGCGCTGTCGATGGGGCTGGTCGTCACAAACTCATGGAAAAACTCGCCGCCGTACACCATCTCCACGCCTTTTATTTCGCACAGTTTCTGCGCGGCGTAGTGCGCTTTCGACACGCATAAATTTGCGGCCTGCTTTATTCCGTGCGCGCCCATCGCCGCCATGTAGACCGCCGCGGTGAGTGCGCACAGCGCCTGGTTAGAGCATATATTCGACGACGCCTTTTCGCGGCGGATGTGCTGTTCGCGCGCCTGAAGCGTAAGCACAAATCCTCGTTTTCCGTCAAGATCTTTTGTCTCGCCCACGATTCTGCCCGGCAGTTTTCGGATCATCGCGTCGGTCGCCGCCATAAACCCCAGGTATGGACCGCCGAAGGACAGCGGCATGCCCAGAGGCTGGCCCTCGCCGACAGCGACGTCCGCGCCGCACTCGCCGGCGCTTTTCAGAACACTTTGCGCTATCGGGTTTACGTGCATGATGAACTTCGCGCCCGCGCCGTGAACGAGTTCACCGATCGCCGCAGCGTCCTCGATAATGCCGTAGTAACCGGGCTGGCTTATTATCACACATGCAGCGGTGTCGTCGAGCGCGCGGCCCAGCGCCTCGACGTCGGTCGCGCCGTTCGCCGGCGGAATCACTATAAATTCCGTGCCTCTTCCGAAGCAGTATGTCTTAACCGTCTCAATGACCATGGGATGAACCGCGCCCGAGATGATCGCCTTGTTGCGTTTTTTGTCAACGCACATCGCCACAGCCTCGGCCGCCGCAGACGCGCCGTCGTACACCGACGCGTTTGACACCCGCATACCGGTAAGCTCGCATATCATCGTCTGATATTCAAAAATAGACTGCAGCACGCCCTGGCTTATCTCGGCCTGATACGGCGTGTATGCAGTCAGAAACTCCTCTTTCGAAGTCACGCTTTTTACTATAGCGGGTATGTAGTGGTTGTACGCGCCCGCGCCCCGAAATATCGATTTAAAAACCTTGTTTTTCGCGGCGATTGCGCCCATCGTTTCAAACACCTCGAGCTCGCTCAATCCTTTTGGGATATCGAGATCGGCAATTTTAATTTCGTCCGGCACATCGACAAAAAGGCCGTCGAGCGAATCGATACCTACCGTCGCAAGCATCTCTTTTGTGTCCTTTTCGGTGGATGGAATATAATTACCCAACTTACCAACTCCTCTCTACTCGTCACGCGTCGCCGCACCCTGCGCTTATCGTTTTGCCGTAAACGGCAAAAGCTCACCGCTTCGGGGCGGCTCCTTTTCCACAAAAAGGCAAGTTCGGCCTTTTCGCGGTATTTGTGCTTCGCATGTCCTTATTGTACACTGTAATCTGTAATCTGTAATTTGTAATTTGATTTCTGCATTCTGCATTTTAATTCTGAATTAACTTAACTGCTCTTCGTAACCGGAGGCGTCGAGCAAATCATCGCTCGTCGCGCTCACGTCGCCAACCTCGATAAACCAAGCGTCATAAGCGCTTTCGTTAATCTTTTCAGGCGCGTCGAGCAGCTCCTCGTTAACGGCGACAATCTTGCCTGTCACAGGGCTGTAGATATCGGAAACAGCCTTGACCGATTCCACATCCGCGAACCTTTCGCCAGCAACCACGTCGTCGCCAATTTCGGGCAGGTTTACGAACACTATATCTCCGAGCGCATCCTGAGCATAATCAGATATACCGATTTTTACGCTCGCGCCCAGATCGTCCAGCCATTCGTGAGATTTGGCGTATTTCAGGTTTTTCGGAAAATTCATTGTCGAGTC
>Ga0209737_10003738_pt1 | contig 10638 bp, 10 predicted proteins | sample TergutCu122P3_FD_187284 | JGI IMG/M metagenome (GOLD analysis project Ga0209737, IMG submission 187284) | Cubitermes ugandensis P3 segment gut microbial communities from Kakamega Forest, Kenya - Cu122 P3 (SPAdes) (version 2) | ecosystem: Host-associated > Arthropoda: Insects > Digestive system...
AAAACAACGAGCCGACTTTGAAAATGGTATTTCTATACAAGATTACGCACGAGAAAAAGGTATAAAAATATGAAAACAAAAATTAAGATAATTAAAAAAAGGATTTTATATTTTTCATAAAATCCTTTTTTTAATCAGTAACAACTGCAAAATTAAAAAACCACCGCTTTTGCGATGGTCGCCGTAATAACTTTTGTAAAACTGCTTAATAAACGGCTAATAATTCTCTACCGATAGTGTGCAATCCAGAAATAATTTTCTCTCGTTGCTGCTTACGCGGCTTTTTTATTCCTTTGCTGTAATGTGTTAATTGCGTTTCGTGTATTCCTGTTTTGCGTGAAATCGCTTTTTGAGTAACAGTGCCGCCAATATATTTTAAAAGCGCAGGCACATCAAACTCATATTTTATTATATATTCGCCCTGTAATATTTTGGGCAAATTTTCTTTATTTAAGGCATCAATATATAATGTTAATGCCTCGTTTGCCTCCTGTTTTGCCTTTTCTACTGTTTCCCCAAAAGCAAATACATTTTCTATTTCCTGAAAAGATACGCCGTAGCCGTCTTTTCCTAATTCTAAAATTGCAGTTATCTCTTTCATAATATATATTAGTTTTTTTAGGTGGTGACTAATTGCCTCCTTTGATTGTTTTTAAAATTTTTTTTGCTGTTCCTGTTGGAACTTCTTTTGAGCCGTGAAATGGAATAATTATCATTTTTCCGTTTTTTTCATATACCCTGTGACTTCCTGCTTGCCTTTTGATTTGCCAACCTTCTTGTTCGGCAAATCTTGTTAGTTCTGTTGATTTCATACTTTTTTTATTAATTAGTTTTACGCCACAAAGGTAAATAATTATTTACCTTTGTGGCGTAAATATTTTAAAAATATTTGCATTTTTATTTGATTGATTATCAACAACTTATTCAATAAAACAAAATTTTTTTCAAAAAACTGCATTTTTTTTGACAATTTTGTGAAAAATTATCGTCATTTTTTTATAGAAAAGGGATTTAATAATAAAAAAAGGATTTTATATTTTTCATAAAATCCTTTTTTAATCATCTACTAATTTCTGCTTAATATCTAAACGCCATAGTTGCCACTATATGGTGTCTTTGTGTTTTGAGTTTTGCGCCTAAATCATCATAACCCTCTGTTGGAAACGCATAGAATTTTTGATTTTGCTGTTGATAAACATACGCAAAATCAAGGCTGAAGCCATTTTTAGCATAACCAATACCGAATGTACCATAGCAGGTATTTTTTGTTATAAAATATTCTAAATCGGTTCTTGTAGTGGGGTAGAGGTAGATTTTTTTTGCATCTTGGTTGATTGGCGCGCTAATAAACGCACCACCGCCGCGAACTTTAAAATTATTGCCCAAACGAAGTTCCGCACCAAGTTTTACTGTATGAAGATATTTTGCATCATTGTTTTTATCAACTTTATAGTTCATAAAGTCGTCAGACATAGAATAGTGTTTGTCAGAAAATTGATAATCAACATTTATCGCCGCCCTTCCACCGATAATAAAACCAACACTTGCCTGCGCTTTTAGGGGCGTGCTAAGTTGGTACCAATAATCTGCCTCAGGGGTAGAGACCTCATTTCTATTTTCGGAATATTTTAAGTCGGCAACGTGCCAATCTCTCATAGAATACCAAGTCGGTGTTTGGAACGACAAACCAATCCGCATAAAGTCAGTTGCGCGGAATATCGCACCGAATTTCAAATTTACGCCAAAACCTGATGTCGAAAAATTGTTTCTTAAATCAAAATAATCTCTGTTATTAGGGAAATCTTCACTATAAACAGAACTAATGCTGTACGACACACTCTGCATAGAAATTCCTGCACCGAAATAAACTCTGTCATTCACATTGCCCGAGTAGGTGAAGTTGTAGTCGCTGATATTTCCTCTTTCAATCGCCCTGTAAGCAGGCAGAATTTTTTCTTTGGGGTCAAGAATTGATACCCATTTGCCTGTATGCTCATCGTTTTCATCATAAACGGGGTCTATCAAATAGGCGTCATAACCTAAAATCGAAATCCAGTCAAGACGAATATCGTCATAAGCGTTTCTGTTAATCAAATCCTCTTCAAAGATTTTTCCTGTTTCGCGATTGAGGTAACCCGCCATTAAATCGGTTAATGACACTACGCTGTTTGAGTTGCTTTGCAAATGAACTCTGCGGTTAAAGTCCTTAACTTTGTGGTAACTGAAACTCAAATTTGTGCTCAAATAACCACTCGTTTTATACGTTGGGATATTAAAAACCCACGCAACATTATTAAAATTAAAAGGCGTAGTGCTTATCGAAAGTCGATTGCCTTTCCAATTTCCTGTTGTGGTTATCGGTGAAAAACCGAGCGACACGCTTGCCTCTGACGAGCGAAAAATACCCAAAGTTGCAGGGTTGTCGATTGATGCTGTAACATCGCCACCGAGTGCGCCAAACGAACCCGCCATTCCCATATAACGAGCCGAGCCGTTTATTATTGAGTTGTTTGAAAAACGCACTGCATCAAAAATCATTTGCGCATTCAAATTTAAACACAAACTCAAAATTATTGCTGTTGATAAAAATTTTCTCATTTTAAAAAAGTTTATAAGTTAATATTTGATTTGTATCTGAAAACTATCTTCTGCCGCCTCCGCCACCAGAACTACCTCCTCCGCCGCCTCTTGAACCTCCTCCAGCACTTCCGCCGCCGCCAAAACTACCGCTTGAACCTCTTGACGAACCTCCGCCACTGTAAGTTGATGATGAACGCGAAGCCCCCGAACTGCTCGAAGAACGAGTAGAGTAAGACGAGGACGAACTTCTTGATTGGCTACTTGATGCAGTTGTCGAACCCTGTCTGCTCGAACTTGAACTTGCTGTTGCAGACGAGCGCGAACTTTCGCTTTGATTGCTTTGAGTAGCAGAACTGCTCGAACGTGATGATGTGCTGTTGCCCTGACGAGCATTTGCCGTTGCGCCATCGTTTCTGCTTGGTACGGTAACTGTTACCGTGTTTCCTGTCGATTGGCGGTTGCTTGAAAAGGTAGTGCTTGTTGGTCTGCCTGTGCTATTGCTTGCTGTTTCTGTTTGTCTGCTGCTTACAGTTGCTGACTGTCTGCCCTCTGTTGTTCGCACTGTTGAGCCGTCTCGCGCGGTAGCGATGCGCGTGCCTTGTGCAATGGTGGTTGTTTCAGGTCGGCGCGAGGTTTCGCTGCGTGTTGCTGTACCGTCACGCGTTGTACGAGTTGAAGCAAGATTGTCGTTACCTCTTCGTGTAACGCTGCTTCCGCTTTCTCTCATTGTACCGTTTGCTCTGCGGAAGCCTTCATTGTGACCCGGACGGAAATTTCCACTCCACCACCAGTTATTGCCCCACCAGCCGTTCCACCAAAATGGGTCATACCAGCTCCAATTCCAGCCGAAGCTCCAACTCCAAAATGGTGAAAAGCCCCAAAAGTTCCACGAGTTCCAAAAGAAAGGATTGCCAACCCAAAAAAGTGAGTTGGCAAACAAATTACTTGACGGCAGAAAAACCTCATCGCGATTTTCCGTAATTCTTATGTTTGTTTCCGTAACATAAAATGTATAATAACCGTCATTTAGGTTGTAAATATTGGTCATTCCGTCAATATCGCTATTGAGAAAAAAGATGTAATTATCTCTTACCTCAACTTCATAAACGCCGTTTGGCAGATTAAAAATGTTTCTATAAGAATTAATTTCGAGCGTAACAGAATTTGCGTTTTGCTGGGAATTTCTATCTTTGCTATCAACATAAACAAATTCACCCAAATCTAAATCAAAATATTCATAACCATCATAATCATCTTCAATTTCTATAAAACGATTACCTTGGTTATCGACATAAACAAATTCCCCTAAATCTACGTCAAAATATTCATAGCCAAGCATTTCACTTTCGATAGAAGAATTGTTTTTGCTATCAACATAAACAAATTCCCCTAAATCTACATCAAAATACTCGTAGCCAAGAACTTGCTCTTGAAAATTCTGAATAGATTGTGTATTTTGTGCAGGTTGTACAATCTGCGGTTCTGTAACTTGGTTATTTACAGATGTTTGCGCCTTTTTATCTCTTTTAGGCGGCTTATAATACAAGTCGTCAAAGTGCGATTGACCAAACACCGAACTCGACACCATTATAACCAATAGAAATAAATACTTTTTCATAATAATACACATTTTTAAATTATTACATTCGACTGCAAAAATAGTAAAAAGTTTGGATAAAAATAGTTTTTTAATAATTTTTATTTAAAATAGTTTTTTTACTCGTTTCAAAAATTCTTTTAAAACAAAAAGTCGGTAACTAATTTTGTAGAAAAGCGATTTATCACTTTTTTGTGCTGCGGTTGAGTTGGTGTTGGCGTGTCGGCAATAATCAATTAGTGGAATTTTTAGTAACTTTAATGATTTTTTGCAGTCAGCAATTAAAGCGAACCACAAATCGTGAGGCGTTTTTTTCGGGATTGGCAGCGCAAAGTCAATTAATTCGCGCTTAAACGCCATACAACTACCTAAATATGAACATTTTATAATGTTTTTTAAAATACCTTTTTTTGTACCAATAAAATCGAAATAGGAAGAAAAAATTTGCTTGCCGTTTTCATCTACCACTCTGCAATCGTGGATTATTGCAAGATTTTTGCCAATTTCTGCTTTGATTGTTTCAACTTTGTTTTTATGCCAAATATCGTCTTGGTCGCTAAGGAAAATTAAGTCGCCGTTTGCGTGCCGAATAGCATTTTCAAAGTTAGCCGTAATACGCTCAAAATCAAACTTTGTTGTTTTTTGATTTTGTTCGTTATTAAAAATTTTTATTCGGTTATCATTAAAATTTTCTACAATTTCCAGCGTTTTATCCTGCGAAAAATCGTCGGAGACAATCACTTCGTCATTTTCGCCAATCTGACAAAGAATAGAATTTAATTGTTGCCGAATAAATTTCTCGCCATTATATGTTGCAATGCAAACAGAAATCATTTTTTTAATAAAAATTCATTATACACTCTCGCAATTTCACTCCAAGATTTAGGCATTTCATTTGCTTTATATTCGGATATTTTTTGTTGATATTCAACCATTAATTCATCATTTTCAAATAATTGTAAAATTTTCTCAAAAGCACTTTTTTTATCAACTAAAACACTACATTTTTTTAATGCCTCTGTTGTTTGTTTTCCTTGTGTAGAAACCACAACGCACCGATTTTGCACTACTGCTAAAAACGAACCGCGCCTTTCAGAAATTCCGTCTGGAAAAGGCAAAAACGCTATTTTTGTGTTTGCAAGCGTTTCGGCAACTTTTTGTTCGTTTTGATTGATTTTACAATCAATTTGAAAATTTTTTGCTTGCTCGATAATTTGTGCCGCATAATTTTTATATTCGGGCTGAATTTGTCCCATAATATAAATTTTACACTCTTTTTGCGATTTTATTTTACGAGAAACTTCTAAAAACTCCTCTATTCCTTTTCCGTTTTTTATAAAGCCAAAATAGCCTATATCGTATTGTCTGTCAGCAATTTGTGGTAAAAAATCTGCCTGTTTTATGTTTGAATAAATTTTTATGATTTTGCTACGTTTTAGTATGTTTGGAAACTTTTTTGCAACAGAATTACGTTCAAATTCGGTGGTAAAAATCAGTTTTGAGGCAAAAGGGTAAATTATGTTTGAAATAAGACGGCGTTTCCAGTCCAATTCCGAATGTTCGTGCGTGGTTATACTTAAATTTTTCTTTTTTGTCAAACCATAAAAAAGACACAACAACTCAATGGTAATGCTTTTGCTGTAGCCCATTGTTGGAAATTGCACATTGATATTTTTTTCGGAAAAATTATTGATTTGCTTGATAATTTTAAAAATATTTCTCAATCGCCAATCTTTGATGTATAACAGAGTCCAATTCTTTGCCTCTTGTGTTTGAAACAAATTACAAAGATAATCACCTGCACCGCATTTTTCGGGTGGGTAACTGCCTGTGATTACTAACAATTTTGATGTTTCAACATTCATTTTTTTCATACATTTTTTAATAAAAACTGCCAAAAACGCACTTTTGAAAATCTTAAAAACATTGCAAAAATAATAATTCTACTCAAACAGGACAAACAAAAAATAATATTTGCCCAAAAAAGATAAAATTTATTGTAAATTTTCAGATAAAATTTTCTTCGAGATGATAAAAAATATTTCTGTCTAACTAAATTATTATCAATACTTTGACCCTCTAAATGTATAATTTTTGATTGTGGAACAGAAACAATTTTATAGCCGTTTTTTATAAATCTGTGTGCCATTTCCGTCTCTTCGAAGAACATAAAAAAATCGCTATCAAAACCACCCAATTTATCTAAAATTTCTTTCCGAGTCATCATATCTGCACCAATTATATAGCCAACTTTTTTGGGCTGCTGAGAGTGATTAAACTCGTAACTTTTGCCAAAAATTAATTTGTAAAGCAAATTTTTAGGTGTAAAAGCATTCAATTCCCATAAAATTGACGGCAAAACTGGCTGAAATGATTGTACGGGATTATGTTTTGCATCAAATAAATTTCCTCCGCAAATGCCAACTTGTTGATTTTCAGTTAAATAATCGACTAAAATTTTTACAGCGTTATTAATCAAAATTGTATCAGGATTTAAGAAAAAAATATATTTGCCTTGCGCAATTCTCAAACCCTTGTTGTTTGCTTTACCAAAACCAATATTTTCGGTTAATTCTATGATTTTCAGATTATTAAAACTGTTTTTTAATTCTAAAATATCACTGTCTGTTGAGCAATTATCAACCACAATAATTTCATATTCAACATCTTTAACTTGCTGAATAACAGAATTAATACAATTAACCAACAAATTCTTTGTATTAAAATTTACTATGATAATCGAAACATCTATCATTCGCTTTCTTTTAATTTTTTTGCACAATAAAACATTTTGTATTTTTCGGCTAGAAATGGAATTGCTAATAAAACAACAAATTTTAAATTGCCCGAAATGCTTGTAAAAACCCATTCTCCTGAGTATTGCACAATGATTGTACCAACAAAATAACAGTAAAAAGCGAGAAAAAAGACGTTGCCTTTTCGCGCTTTCGCAAATAACCAGCCATAAAATAAGCCCAAAATAACAGCAAAAATTCCTACTCCCCATAAACCAAAATCTTTGTAGAAAGGATACATAACGGTATATGTGTTGGTTGCAATAGGCTCTTTTATAAATTTAATAATAATCTCTGTTGGTTTTTTGTCAGACAATCCAAGTTTATAAGTTACAGCATAATATATTCGAAAAGTATTTTCGCCGAAATTTTGTGAAGAAGCAGGTTCAATTGTCTCAAAACCATACATCGAGCTGACTAAATATAATGTTGCAAAACTATCTTTTGATTTTATTTCTCTGTTTTCTCTTAATTCTTGAAATGTTACAAATGCAAAAAACAACGCAACCAAACCAATAGCAATATGTTTTGCAGTGATTATTTTTTTGAAAAATAGAATAGAAAATGTAATTACAGCGACATTAAGAAAAACGGTTTTTGACATAACAAAAAATCCAAGAAACAGACAACAAATATATGGCAAAACCACTCTGTACCAACGTTTTTTGTCAAAATAAATTAATTCTAAAAGCAAAGAAATATGCCAAATTATGATATGCAAACCGCCGTATGTTTCAGAATCGTTTCCGATAGCGGCTTTTCTTAAAGTTTTTGCCCAATTTCCTGTAAATCCATCTTCTCCTAATGCGGTTATTACCCAAAAAATAAATGCAATAAATGCAATTACCGAAATAACCAAATAAATATCTCGCACCAATTTACTTGCTTGAATATCAGATATTTTTTGTTTTGTTGCGATTGGTTGTATCCAAAGTGATGAAAGCGATAAAAGCACTATCCAAAGCAAAAGAGCGGTAAAAACTTTGTTTGTTAGCGGAGGCAAGCTGTGCGGTAAAAACAGGTATAAAAGCAAGCACAAAAGCCAAACCGCCGCTGTAATTACAGACGGTGAAAAAATATTATCTCTTGTCGAAATCAAGCCGATAATAATTATCAAAATAGAAATGACTATTAATGTATATACCATTATATTTTGGTCGAATTCATTTGCCCCTACCAACTATAAACTACCTGCTACAAACTAATCTAAATAGCCCACTTCAGCCACAAACTGCCCCACGCAAACCCTGCGCCGAAAGAGGAAAGAATAAGGTTATCACCTTTTTTGAATTTGTGTTGATTGTCCCACATCAAAATCGGTATCGTGGCAGAGGAAGTGTTGCCGAACATCTCAATATTTACAAGCACTTTTTCGTCTTTATTTATGCCCATTCTGTTGGCAACGGCGTCAATTATTCGCAAATTTGCCTGATGCGGCAACAGATATGCGACATCTTCGGGCGCAAGGTTGTTGCGTTCCATTATCTCTGCTGATACGTCAGCCATTTTTTCTACTGCCCATTTGAACACGTTTTTACCGTCTTGATAAACGTAATGTTGGCGCTTGTCAATAGTTTCGTGTGTGGCAGGGAAGCGCGAACCGCCCGCCATCATATAGAGATATTTTTCACCTGCGCCATTTGAGCGAAGAATAGCGTCTTGCAAGCCGTTTCCGTCATCGCAGAGTTCCACAAGCACCGCCGCCGCGCCGTCCCCAAAAAGAGGACAGGTGTTTCTATCGGTATAATCAACTATTGACGACATCATTTCACTCGAAACCACAATTGCTTTTTTGCAAAAACCGCTTTCAACATACAGCGAAGCTGTTTTGAAAGCGTGAATAAAGCCCGCACAAGCCACGTTAATATCAAACGACATAGCGTTTTCTATTCCGCATTTACCTGCAATAATTGCAGCACTTGCGGGGAAAGGCATATCGGGAGTAGTGGTAGAGCAGATTATCGCGCCGATTTCTTCGGGCGAAGTATTTGATTTTTCCAGCAATCCTTTAACAGCGCGTTCCGCCATATAACTCATTCCAACGCCTTTTTCTTTCAAAATGTGCCGTTCGTGAATTCCTACGCGCGTCATAATCCATTCGTCAGTCGTATCAACCATACTGCTAATTTCCTCATTTGTAAGAATATACGGAGGAATATATGCGTCTATTGCCGTAATTGCCGCTCTTGATTTTTGTAGATTCATTGTAAAAATAAAAATTATTTTAGAATGCAAAGGTAATAATAATTTACGATTTACACTTGAAAAGCCGTAAGGAAATTTACGATTTACGATTTTTTTGTTAAAATTAAGAACTAAGAACTAAAAATTAAAAGAAATTTTGTATTTTTGCAACTTGGTTTTAAAAACCGAAGGACTTAACAAGCTGAAAGGAAAAAAATAAAAATAATTATGAACTACATAAAAGCAACATTTCATCTTGATACAGAGGATTTTATAAAAGATATTTTTATGAATGACTTGGCGGAAATTGGGTTTGAAAGTTTTGAACAGACCTCTTTGGGCGTTATCGGTTATTGTCAAGAAAATATTTTTGATGAAAATTCTGTACGTCAAGTGATTGATAATCTGATTAATACGCCGCAAATAAAATTCCGTATCGACAAAATTGAAGATAAAAATTGGAATGAAATTTGGGAACAAAATTCTTTTAAGCCGATAAATATTGAAGACAAAGTTTTTATTCGTTCCTCAAAAGAGAAATCACCACAAAAATTTGATTATGAGATAATTATCAACCCAAAACAAAGTTTCGGCACAGGCGAACACGAAACCACAGGGCTGATAATTTCGCAAATGCTGAAAATGAATTTTGTCAAAAAAAATGTTCTTGATTTAGGCTGCGGAACTGCTGTTTTGGCTATTTTGGCTGCAAAAATGGGCGCAAAAAATGTTGTCGCCGTTGATATTGATAATTGGGCAATAGAAAATTCTATTGAAAATATCGCTGAAAATAAGGTAGTTGTGGAGACAATTTTAGGTGATATTAATTCTATAAAAAACCGCAAATTTGACGTAATTTTTGCCAATATAAACCGAAATATTTTGTTGGACTTAATTCCATTTTTTTACCAAATGGTTGAACCCAATCGTCATTGCGGGCTTGACCCGCAATCTTCTAATCAACAGGAGATTCCTGCATTTCCTTCGGCTTTTCAAGTCGCAGGAATGACGGAGGGTAAAGGTGTTGTAATTTTAAGCGGTTTTCTCGAACAGGACATAAAAATTCTTGAAGAAAAAACAAATCAACACAACTTTTATATTTCTGAAAAAAAATTAAAAAATGATTGGGCAATGTTGGTTTTAGAAAAAAATAACTAACTTTGCAGAACTTTATAGTTACTAAAAATAAAAAACATTATGCGAAAAATACCTGTTTCAGAACTTATTATAAACGATGACGGCTCGGTTTTTCATCTGCACGTTAAGCCGTCACAGATTGCCGACACAATAATACTTGTGGGCGACCCAAGCCGTGTTAGTATGGTTGCGAGTTTTTTTGATAGCATCGAATGTGAGGTGCAAAGCCGTGAATTTCACACAATTACGGGCTTTTACAAAGGCAAACGAATTTCCTGCGTGTCGCACGGCATTGGCACAGACAACATTGATATTGTGGTAATTGAACTTGATGCTTTGGTTAAT
>Ga0209737_10003739_pt1 | contig 10637 bp, 4 predicted proteins | sample TergutCu122P3_FD_187284 | JGI IMG/M metagenome (GOLD analysis project Ga0209737, IMG submission 187284) | Cubitermes ugandensis P3 segment gut microbial communities from Kakamega Forest, Kenya - Cu122 P3 (SPAdes) (version 2) | ecosystem: Host-associated > Arthropoda: Insects > Digestive system >...
GATCTGAGTCCGTGCGACTTCTTTTTGTTCCCAAAACTAAAGTTTCACCTTAAAGGACGCCTTTTTGGGACGGTGGAAAACATCGAAAAAGCTGTAACCGACCAACTAAAAGCGATTCCGGTTAGCGACTACCAGCGTTGCTACGAAGATTGGGAACAACGTCTCCGAAGGTGTGTAGCCTCCCAAGGGAACTATTTTGAAGGGGACAAACTCGATTTGTAGTTCAAAAGTAAGTACAGAGTTATATTGAATCAGTCTCATTACTTTATTTACAGACCTTGTATTTTATGAAAAAGCAAAGGTATACTTAACTCCTACTGGTATTTAAATATTGAAGCCCCATGTGTCAATCTCACATTAGGTTGAAAGTTAGGAGGTCTACTGAAGATGAAAATTTTACTGTTGAAATCAAAATTTGATCATTAGTTCAATCTACCCTCAAGTAAGCAGCTAATTCTGCGGTTATGATAGGGAAAAAGTCTGAGGAGGCTGTCGCCATTCTTGCTGGTAAGGGTGTTCTGCCACTACGACAGCTAACTGGCCTTCGCTGTCACTTGCAGCTAATGAGGTCCCTGTTAGACTTTTTTTTTATCCTACGCATTAACACAGTACGTGGATGTTCATTTTACGCGTCAAGCAGCCATTTGTCTCTCACACCCATCCAAGCGGAAACACATACGTGCGATTAAATTTGTTACTAGAACAGCGTAAGTATGCACTCTGATTATAAACTTTTAAGTCTTCGCTGACTTGAACCAGGGCGCAAGCACTGTCTCTGTAGTGAGAACAGGTAGTTCGCACTTTAGTACGTTTGGAAAGTCGGCTGACAACTGTTGTTACAATAGCGGAAGGAAAGCACGTTAGTCCTTAAAATAAGTTGGAATGTATTTCAACTACTTACATTTTGTCGTCCAAATTGCTACTCTTTTTCCAGTATTCTGCACAAAAAAAATCTACAAGTTGTTTCATTCCTCTTTCATATTAATTCCCAGTCAAGCTTAAAAGGTCACTTTAATGTAGATGTTAGTTCTGTCCTGTACTGTTTCTTTCTGTAAAGAGAGGTCCATAATCTTAGTGTAAGTGATAAAATTTGGTACATTTCACACACTACAAAAATTGCTTTCTTCTGATTTGTGACGCCCTCTAACTTAAAACACATGTATAAATGTTTCCAAAATCCGTGCTGCGTCCAGCTAGACAGTAATTTCTGTCTTGAAGTGAAGTTGAAGGCAGCACGTTCCAGTCCACCCAGCTGCAAGACATCACGACCCAGAGCAATGCAGTTTTGTAGACAAATCCTTTAGAACTCCCAAATGTACACTAGGTCAATACCGACAACACAGTTTTTCTCAGTTTGTAGCGTATTAGATGCATCACTCTGTGTACAAGATAGCAGGACGGATCAAATACAGCGTACAATTTACAGCTTCACTTACCCGTCGTAAAGGAACACAACACCTGAATATTATGAATTTTAAATGAAGCGCACATACGTATGCGGTAAACAACGAAATAAAGGGGAATACCTGCAGCAATGTTGCCAGTGTCTAAATTTTCGACAAAAAGGTCGGCATAATTGCAAAAGATTCAACAATGTATTACATTTGGTGGGGTAATATTTATACAAGAAAATCTCAAACCACCCCACATCTTCACACTTATAAAGTGAACCAACAAATGCACTCTAGTAAAATGTGGTTTTACATATATCATTATCACCTACTTTCCAGCTCTGTCTTGCAGCCATCATCATGACACTATTACAAGAATGCTGATAAAGTGTAAACAAATTGCCAAATTGCGGAATTGAAACCATTTGATGTTACAGTGATTAGCTCCAGCCTCCCTATGTTTGTAAATATCATATTATGTATTGTTAAAAATGGTTAAAATTTACAGTGATGTTAAAACAAATAAAACTGGGTGTGTTTATGTTTTTGTTAGTTGTATGTAGTTGAAATACACCCTGTTAAAGACTAGTGAAGTGTGACAGAGTGGGGATCGTTTACCTAATCATTTAACAGTGTGTGTATCAACTACATGCAACTAAAAACATAAACACACCCAGTTTTATCAGTTTTAACAACAGGGTAAATTTCAACCGTCTTTAACAATATATAATCTGATATTTTACAACCACAGAGAGGTGCTGGAGATAATCACTGTAACATCAAATAGTAATAATTACGCAATTTGGCAATTTGTTTACATTTTAACAATACCCTTGTAATAACACCCTGATGGTGGTCGCAAAACAGACCTAAATATGTAGGTGACAATAATATATGTTAAAGCATATTTTACCAGGGTGCATTTGTTGGTTCACTACCTAAGTGTAAATATCTCATTAATGCACGGATATGGAACATATTAAGTTCACTTCACATCATTTATCGCCCTTGAGGCAGTTTAAATTGCAACCTATTTAAGTGAATGGAGGGTTAACATAGAGTGATCAAAATGGTGGCTCAATATGGGGAGCTTACGAATGTACTGAGTACGGCCGTATACAGAATGGCGTTAGTCCTTACGCAGCACAACTTGATGCTTTCCTTTATTGATTATATAATTTGACAGACAGACCTAAATGCAGTAGGCACTGAGACAGACCAACACACCACCATACAGTCTGTACTGTGACAGGCTGACACACCACCATACAGTTTATCTGCGGGAGTGACACACCAAATAAACACAACCACCACCACCACCACACAGTCTGTACTGGTAGCAGAACAACACAGAATAGAATTTCTAATCTTGCAGACTGGCACTCTTCCGTACTCTCTGTACTGTGGCAAAATTATGCACCTTCATACAAGGAAAGGTTGATCCAGCTATGCACGCACAATCTAGCTCCCGTGCGGTGGTGTTTCATCTTGCTGCAAGACCACGTCAGGCTGCTGTTTCTCTAACTGCGAATAGATAAATTTTTCTAGCATATCCAAGTGACTGGAGGATGTCACAGTTGCCATCCAACATATTAAAGTTGGGATCGTTTCTATGTGCTGAACGGTAGCACGAAAGTGTTCTGATTACTAGATGCGTACAATGCACTTTTTATCCCGTCTCTAAAACCTGGAATGCAGCTTCGCCAGAGAAGAAATTTTCCTTGAAAATTTTTGTCCTTGTCTAGTTTCGTATGCGTGGTCCTCGGAAAAGTCGCTGTGTGCTTCCATATCACCCGGCGCAATCGCATGGAGCAGTTGAAACTTGGAAGCATAAACATGCAAAAATTTCCGTTGACAATTGGTGCAATGTCAAATTCTGTATCTACAGCTTATTTGCTGCAACACTTAACGAGTTGAGTGGACACTGAAACAGACCCGGCCTTTGTGTTTGATATATTAAACGCAAGGGGCTGCCCTGCGTCTTTCTTGTACAAAACACTTCAGATCTCTTTCAACTGTCAGTAGAAAGCACACATCGATGACTTCGATAGTGGCATTTTGTGTTTGTTGTTCCGAAATATCTTTCGAGCTGTGTATCCAATTTTGTTTTCATAAAGGAGACCATGCATTGTGCCTTCCTCATGGAAAAACTTAGTGAGATTCTGTGAAAGTGTAATAAACATTAGAGTTCAGCGAAAAGAGCATCCAATTAACTGACTAACCGAACAACCAACGGGACCTCAAGAACGGCATTCAGTGAAGATAGTTACTTATACCGAGGGAAATTAACGTTTCTGTCAATAATGTAGTTTTCAATTACACCTTTCCTTTAGAGTTAATACTTTTCCACAAATACTTTCGATGATTCTGACGATGGAATGTTGTAATTAACTTGAATTCCCTTTAGAACTTTTACATCTTCTAGTCTCAAACACAAAAACTCGGCGATCGTCTCTCTTCTCCACCTTCAGGTGGACAGGAGACATGAGATTCATTATCGAATGAGCAGAATAGGATCCCCATTGCAATTTCAACCTGAAGAGAGGAACAAATCCAGTTCTTGGAACACGTTTTATAAACCTGGAAGAAGGGCAATGTCCAAAACGCTACTAAGGTCATTAAATTAGTCTTCCTGTGCTTGTCACTGAAAATAATGTAGAAGACAATAAGATTTTCGATGAATTTGCTGAGTATTCAATGGTAATGTAAATTAAGTAATTCATTGACTTACTTGCTTATTTTACGTTCCGTCGCCTCGTGATTTCAACTTGGTATTTCGTGAAATCGACCTTCTTGATTATAATAATGTCATCTATATACACACATAGCCTCCTGTACATTGGGTACCAGTCTCCTTCCTGGTGGTAAAGCGGCCGGAGCATACCGTTGAATACCCACCCGCTTCTAGCGCCGATTTCGAGTATGGGTAGAGCTATACATCTGTACTATACATCTACACCTCCACTCTGTGGCTGCTTGGCATCTAACGGGACAGCTCTTACCTTCTACATATGCACACTTATTGTGCATATAAACTAAAAGCATGTAAATTCCTGTCCTCAATCGACCCTTCTGTTATTTTCAAGTAAGCATACGCAACAATTACTCACTAATAGCATTATTTTCTTTAACACATTTTAATTTCCCTATGAAACATACCTTCAAACAAATATCAGCTGACAGGATCCTTCAACAACTGCACAATTTTATTGTCAATAATTCTTTCTGTAAGTACTGTCTTCAAATAAGTAAGTAATAACGCCTTTCTTACAACTTAGATTTATTACAAATTTCTAGTAAACACTGCATCCAAACCGAGTAAGCCTTCTTGATTCACATACAGAACCATTTCCTTTTCCGACATTCCCTCTTTACGATTTAACCTTTCAGATTAATGATTAAGCAAACTGTAAGTTTAACTACGGCATTACCATTAAAATTGTTCATGGGATGACTTGACGCAGTTGGCCTTGCGCTACTGAAACAATATCCGTGGGGAGTCCGTGAAGAAAGTAAGCACCACTTGATAGATTTCATGTAATAAAGTGACATGTTTAATAAAAAGAGCAATCTGCATATCAAAAACACCAGATAATTTTAATAAGGATTCCAGTGTTGTATCAATTCAGCAGATAAGCTTCGTACATAGGCACAAAACAGTAAGACTTACAGATGTGTAGTGTGAAGATGTGAACTGAATCGAGTGCAACAGTTTATTAAACAAAATATGAAAGGCTTCAGTAAACACTCTCGTCACTTTTCGGTTGTTGTTTGGGGGACTATTCGGACGATCGAGGAGTAACTCATATGAAATGGTCATGAAATACCATTTGTCTTGGAGCTGAGAGGTAATCAACTCAATTTTAAATTTATGATTTTCGATTATATCACTTTATCAGACCCAAGTATTTTGGCGTGTTACGCCGTGTCGATTGGTAAGCAATTCCCGACGTTTCAAAGGATTCTAATATTCTAATGTGGCAGCCTAAGATCATAGAAGACTTGTTTCTTCAAAAACACTGCTGAGAAAAAATCATATCTAACATTAAATATAAGAAGTATGGAATTCAACAGTGAAAATGAATGCAATGATTTCTACTTTAGCTGTCAGATGTGTTAAAAAGAAAATTGTTTTCAACGTTTCGGAAACTAATAATGTCTCCATCAACTGGCACTAATGTACATGAATCACTGAAAATGCAGACAGTATCACTTGCCGAAGAATGAGCAAAAAATTACAAACTGACACAGCTCACTGACAAAGTCTCGGTCATCTGGTACTCATCTAAATGTATCTCTGATGTTGGAGACAATGCAAGATGCCGAAAATCTGGCAAAACATTCCACACTGGCACGGCTGCCTGACGGAGGAATTTCGTGTGTTTAACAGCCTTTAAAATTATTTTCTACAGCAAAATTTTTGTGCATACTTTTGGAGTCTGAAGCTGAGTGACCAGTTTTCTAGCAATTAGGTCCTCTGTCTTAATTGATTCTGTAACTGGAAGCGAGCTATTTATCTCTACATGCTTCCATTATCTCTAAATGTTTTCTGAGATTCCCTTTATTTATCCTATCATTATCACTTACAGCGATGTACAATTCCAATCTGTGACCAAATTAGGCGCATCTAAAGCCAAGAAGACTACAGAATTCTGCTTACTTTCTGTCAACAGATAAATCGTTGTTGAGAAAAGAGGATTAAGTTATTTGTAAATAACACCCCGCCAAATACACGGCTCATGAAGAAATAATATTATTGAGACCTTTAATTCAAACAGGTGGACCTCTATATTTGGCCTATGACACCGTCTAGGTTGGTGAGCGGTTACCGACTTTTCGGGCAAATCTGCTGCCTTCGCCATCAGGGTCAATGCAGATGAACACTGAGGTAATTACTTACTGGAACACAGAGGTTGCCCATCCTTATTGCCGTGGAAAGCGCAAAACTTGGAGATAGGTTAGTGGGTAACTTCCCACTAATCAGCACGGACACAAATAAAGGACAATTAGTTGTAAATAAGAGAAAATCGGAAGAACATCTGAGGTCTGTTTCATCCACGAGTACATCTCTGCACACAGAACAAAATATTTTTTTCTCCCCTTTCTCTAGAGTTACTTAAAAACTTTGAGAAGTTTGAAAAGTACTTTTATCGTACAAATGTACAGAGAACAAGGGATACAGAATTGACAGGCAACACAACGCACAAACAAGACTGGCGTTGCAGTTGGTTAAGGAAAATAATTTGTGGGAAGTGAACAAGGAGCTTGCAAGAAGAAGCAGATAGTGAAACAGGGATTAACTTCATGTTCAAATCATAAACTGTGACGATCTATTGCAGGTAAATCATCGAAATTTCATAGTGCAATGACCATAAATGCACTGAAGTTGAAGACTAGTTAGTTTCTGGACTGTTTCCATTAAATAACGCCCGAAGAATAGACAGCAAAACGCAACCTTTCAGTAACACATCCAGTTTCAGATTTGTCGCGTTTATATATTATGTTTTTATGTAAGAATTCCAGTACTCATAATGTAACAGGCCATAGGCCAGACTCATTCATAAGCGGAATTAAATGAATAGCAGTTTGGAAATATTTTGAAATAAAGTGGGGAAAAATGCGAGGCACATTTGAATGAACTTCATAAAAAATTACACAACTCAGATTTCTACTTTAAAACTATGGCGTATTTAGGTAGGCCATATCACTAACCACTCTATCTTGTCTCCTTATAGACTAAACACATTTTTGGACAGCCAGTTTGAACCGAATGCAATCCTAGACGGAATGGTGGGAGAGATACCATATGATCCACCATGCAAACGCTCTTGCCAGGCATGCGAAATAATGGCCCCTTCCCTCCCATTTTATAGCCTGTCTCCAAATTGGAATCCGTATTTCATTCCGTTGATCATGTGATTTAAATTCGTGGGACGTCCTCTACCTAGCAGTTCATTCATCTGGGACAAGCTGTCTTAAATCTGTGGTTAAAACTTTATATTCCATTTCATTAAAAGGAATGCATTTCATCTGCACACAATTTGTACGTTATTAAAATACGATATACAGTCGAACTTGGCTATAATATAATCGAACGGACCGAATAAATTGTGTTATAACCGAGTGTCGCTCTACGCGAGGTGAATGGTGAAAGTGAAGAAAAATTATTTCAAGTCCAAGTACAGACCTGCAGGCATGTTAATTAATGTTAACGCTATGATTTATTTAAAATTTAAATTACAATTAAATGTAGGTATAATAAATGTTACTTTTCTATTTTTGTCAATTTTTGTACAGGTGTACTCTAAAAATGCATTATTTTAAAATTAGAATTTAAGAAGAAAAAAGTTATCAAAGGAAGAGGACCTCTCACTGGTACATCGTCACTTCTCCCTTGCTTAAACCACTTAAGCAGCGCCTCATCGACGTCACTTCGTTCAGGCTCTCGAAATCGCTTTATTCTCGATCCGTTCCGTTCCAACGCACTAATAATTTTGGTTCCGTTTTTCCACATATTTTGTATTGTAGAATTAACGAGACAAAATTCCTGGCACACGTCAGCTCCGTTTTGCCCCATTATATTTCTCTATAATCACTTTAACGTTTTCTTCGATAATCAAAACTTTTGATTTATTGGTCAATGTAGCCATGTTATTACTTTACCAGCCTCTTGTTAACTGCAGCAGTAGAAACCTAGAGGACAACTTTAGGCACAAAGTGAATTACCGTTACTATTTAAATTTTTCAATTCTGGAATTTATACAGCTACCTGAAAGGACCAGGAGATGGTTGAATCCTCAGAATAACTTACTTCTTGGAAAATTATATTGGAACGAATGACTGGTAATGTCGCTACACTCCAGGTACACTTTCTTATGTGTGTCGTACTAAGCAAGGAAGAAAAACCCCTACCATATGGGAAATTGGTGATACCACTGAATGTATCACGGTATAGACAAGATGTCGCACTAAGTGAGGTCGTTACAACCAAATTCTACTTTACATACATAATATCATGCTGATTTATTAAGATCCCCTGAAAATGATATACTTAAGACGAAACTCGTATTTGCACTCTTCCATGGCGCAACAGTCCCTAGTGGACCAGGGTCTCATCATTATTGAGGTTTCATGACCACAATCGACCACAATCAGACACACGACACTCGGTAGGACTCCAATGGACGAGCGATCAGCTCGAAGCATGGACTTCCATCTGACAAAATACAACATTCAGAAGAGACAGACATCCGTGTCCCAGCGGGATTCGAAATCGCATTCCCATAAGCGAGCGGCCGCAGACCCACGCCTTAGACCGCTCGGCCACTGGGATCGGCTACGGATACTATAATACATAAATATTTAGAATTTCGTGTTAAATGTCTTAGCAATAGCTTAATTTATTCTGTCAGTAAACGATCTAAAGTTATTACTGAGCAGGTTCAGTAAACAGTAGACTCCGAAAACCATCCGAGGCTCCCCGACGTACCCAGCAATGTGCGATTATATGCCTCCTGCCAGGGAAATATTATGACCAATACAGATTACCTTGTATATTTATGGTAGTGAGATAAACGGGACTTTGATGACTAGGAGGTCGACTATAATCGGTATGCCAAGAATGCATACCGAAATGTGGTGTGGAAACGTTTTGCAAAATTGCATTATTAAAAAGAGATGAGGAGACAGGAGGACAGTATTGTGACACATACCAAGCAAGTAAATTGTGACATTAAAAGGTGGATGAAACAGGCTCATAATTGCGTGTAATGCACAATTGTGGTGTTCGGCGTATTGGAAATTGCGATGCTATTAGTCTGTCACGATTCAGTTTATTATTAGTGCGTACAATCATGCACGTAGTCTGTATTGCCTCATAAGCTCTCTTAATCCGAGTGCCCATACAGGAGCAAAACGCTAAGAGCAAAATCTCTAGTTCATGATGCATGCGATGCCTGAAAATAGCCGTGTCGTATAGCGCTTGTGTTGTTGATTCCGCTCCTCAATTTTGCTCCCATGTGGCTGTTGCATTACTCAGTGGATGAAATTTGTTTATCAGCAGCCACACAGGCACCGACCGTAACCCAGCCCAAAGCTCTCATTATCCGTGCTTGTAACTCAGAAAGCCTGCGATATTTTTCACGTTCTGACAACAATAAATTCCCTATAAAAATATTCGCTGACGGAAAGTACTTCTGCCTCAGTCAGTTCCTTACAGAGTTTCTCTAAGACCCCCAGTAGTAACATCTTCATAGTTACCAAGTCATTGCTCCATTGGTCAAAGTGTAATTACGTAGCAACTTGTTACAAGGATGTGAGAGGTGAGGCTCGCAGGACGGAGGATATGAAGAGTCTTGACTTTCGAGACGGAAAGTGTTTTGTCTGGTAAAGAGTTATCATTGTTTCGAAGGAACTTACCTCGTCATTTTTCACGGTAGTAAATAGGCTTCTCTTAAGATAGTGGCAGAACGTTTCTACGTAACGATGGTAATTATCAATGTACGTACACATACGAAACCTACCCGAGTGCGATAGATGCAAGCAGGTACCTTTAATTTAAATATACATTAGGAAATCGAGTATATATGTCCGTAGACAGTTACGTAGGATTCTCGTAATATTCACACTTTTATTTACACGTTTACCTATGGATACACTGCGACGATTTCATATTTAGTTGCTCCTTGGTATAAATTTCATTATTTCAGGTTTGAATAATATTGTGAAGGGAAGGGCTCTTCCTCAGTTTTAAGAGTTTTTTAGGTTTCATATTCTTGTAGTAATATCTCCTGATGATGGCCGAGGTTGTCGGCCGAAACATGTCGCGCATTCATTCATTCAGTATTCTGTCTGACGACAGGTCCAAAGCCTACTCCAAAAGGATGCCTCCATATAGTGCGATCCAGAGCCTCCTCCTTCAAATGAGAATATCCTCTCCTGTCCTTAAGGTCATCCAGTAGCTTCTTACGTCGTCTTCCCCGTCTTCTTGCCACTTCCATCTCCCCCTTTATCTTTCCTTCGATAACTTGTTTTAGAAGGCAGTTTCTACGTAAGATGTGACCAATCCAGTTAGCCTTCCGTTTTCTTATTTCGTGCAGGATATTCCTTTGCTCATTGACTCTAAGTAACACTTCTTCATTTCTCACGTGATCGTTCCAACTGATCTTCTCCATCCTTCTCCAGCACCACATTTCAAAACTTTCCAGGTATTTCTGATCTGCTGCCCGAAGTGTCCAAGTTTCAGCA
>Ga0209737_10003740_pt1 | contig 10634 bp, 8 predicted proteins | sample TergutCu122P3_FD_187284 | JGI IMG/M metagenome (GOLD analysis project Ga0209737, IMG submission 187284) | Cubitermes ugandensis P3 segment gut microbial communities from Kakamega Forest, Kenya - Cu122 P3 (SPAdes) (version 2) | ecosystem: Host-associated > Arthropoda: Insects > Digestive system >...
CATCAGACGTATAGCCGCCTGTGTCGATCTCGCGCAACGTGTATGTCGTGCCGATGGGTAGGTTCTCGAAAGTGACCGTTTCGCTCGCTTTGATAGTGAAGGTCGCACTGTACGTCGATGGTGGGACATGGCGGGTGACGGTTGTCTCGACCGAGGTAAGAGGAGAGCCTGTTCTTTGGCGCATGAAGGTGACTGAGGAAGGGGTGAATTGAGGCGTGCCTGACGTGCCGAGGACTATCTCGAAGGTGAACTCGTCATCTTCATCGCTGTCGATACCGGTGATATGTTTGTTGAGCGTCAACGAGCCGAGCAGGTCGTTTTGGCAGGTGTTAGTGAAGAGCACCTCGCTGCCCTCGATGGTCTGGGTTCCTTGATTGCTCACAGTTGAGACGGCGTAGTAGGGCTCAGGTATCTCCTCGATAATATAGTATGCGCCTACGGGAATATCTTGTATATGAGCCTGGTGTCCATGACGAAGCGCGAATGTCTCTCCACTCTTTATCGTTTGTGAGCTGATGGGCGGATTGTCAGGCGTGATGGTATCAAAGATGTCGATAGTGTAGGCGCGGTCGAGGTCTAGCGAGACGAGTGAGCGCCCAGGGTCGATTTCGAAGAGGTAGGTGAACTCCTTCTCGCGTTGGGCGAGAGTTACGCTCGTACCGTTTTGATTATGTACGGTCTTTGTTACCGTTAGTGGAGCTTCGATCTTTTGGTTATAGACGACCACATCGGGATTGGATCGCGCTGCCGATGGCAAGGTGAAGAAGTACTCTGTTATCTCTACCTGTGTTATCGGGTCGAGATCGAACCCGTACCCAAATGCTGGCTGCACCTCGACGAACACGTATCTGCCTGACAAAAGCCCCGTGACCTCAATGATGCCCTCGTCGTTGGTGAAATATACACCCCCTATTTGGGTGCGCGTCGTGTCCTCAGACTCGCCCTCAAGGCAGAACAGACGGAAGTGTGCGCCAAAGATCGGATGGGTGGTTGCGATCCCCTCTGCATCGCGTTCGTATTTTTGTAGGATGGCGGTGTTCTGATCGGTTATATTGAACCATTCGCTGAGAGCGTTTATCATATACCCCCAGGCAAAGGTAGAGGTGGTGACTACTACTACGCAGAAAAATGCCGCAAGAGCGAATGCCATCGCCTTCCGAATGACAGCGTACCCCATGTCAATCGTCATTTTCATATTATTCCCATCTTATGACCTTCGAATGCAGGATTGCGATTTGATAGCTGCACCGAAGATGCAAACAGTCTGTAAATCGATGTGAATCGTTAAGGTGCTTTAACGCAGAGCCGCTATTGCCTCACCCTGCGTGTTGGAACCAGCGATAGCCAAAAAACGATTTACCGGAATTATCGCTTAGCCGTACCGCAATCAGCCGGAAAATCCTTCGGCTCATCGCACCCAATTCAGCAGGTAGGATTGCCCCAATTGTTTATGGGCAAGGCCGAGCGAATCTTGATGGAATTGTGTGCGTTTGGCTAAGACCCCTGGGCCATTTTCTTTCGTACGCGCTGAATGGCTCCGTCAACTGCTTTCGGGGTTGTGCTCAACTGGAGTGCAATCTCGGAATATGAGTAACCGCGCGCATGGCGTTTCAGCACCTCTCGCTCGCGTTCGGTCAGCTTCGTCTTCATGAAGGTGGTCAACTGGCGCGAGTAATCTGCGGCAAGCAGACGCTCTTCGGGGGTAGGCTCCCGCGTAGCGAGAAGAGCTGTTTCGTTTTCCCGATTCATCTCGTCATCCAGAGAGCTTGCGGTCGTCAACGCCCCATGCTTTTTGCTCTTCTCGGCCCTGAGCGCGCTGACGATCTCATTGCGCACGCACGTCGACGCATACGTCTTAAACGCGGCACCCATGCCGGACCGGTAGGTACGAATCGCACGAAGCAGCCCGATGTAGCCGTACTGCATCAAATCGTCGCGAGTCCCCGTTTGCGAGAAGAACCCTTCCCTGCTGATAATCGTTGCGACAAGAAAACTGTATCGAGCAACCAGCTCGCGCTCTGCAGACTGGTCGCCTTGCTGAGAGCGACCGGCAAGTTTTTCGTCGTTAGAAGAGCGCACTATCGTTCCTCACGCCCACTTAAACGATCGAGTGCAGCGATCGCTTCGGGAGACAGGCGGTCATCAAGTGACGAGTGCATCGAGTGCTGACGATTATCGCTTTGCCACTGGTGGAAATCCTCTCGCATCTCTTCACCGAACTCCCGTGATGATTTGCGCATGACCTTTCCGCTCATAACGGTCCACTGAATGGTCGCGTCACTGGTGATGACCTCGACAGTGTCTCCTCTATCACGTGCACCATGCGACAGTTTTTCGACAATGCTGTCCGCAGTTCGTCCATGGGGAGAAAAGATAACGGTAACACCCAGATGAGTTTTGGGCTGGCCAGTTGAGGTTGGATTATTCATGCCATCGAACACGACGGTCACGCGTGTCTTCTTAGTCGCAAGTGCGGCGACATCACCGATAAGCGCATCGCGCGCTTGATCGAGATCGCCCCGCTCGGCAAGTGCATGGTAAGGTGCTGTTTGCCGAATAACGTTGTATCCATCGATGATTATCTGGTGCATTGCCTTAACCATTCATAGCTCAAGGCGGTGCAAGCCTGCGCGACATTCAGAGAGCCGACTTGTCCCTGCTGGGGTAATTTGACGAGAAAATCGCAGCGCTCTTGTGTCAGTCGCGCCAACCCGTCACCTTCCGATCCCATCACCAGAGTGAGCCTGCCGGCAAGTGACGCATCCCATGCGATCTGGGTCGCATGTTCGCTGGCACCTGCAACCCAAAAGCCCGCCTCCTGGAGTCGCTCTATTGTTTGGGCAACGTTGGTGACCTGGACAAGTGGCAGGTGCGCAAGTGCTCCCGCAGCGGCCTTCCACACAGCGGGCGTCACGCCCACACTGCGCCGGTCAGGGATGATAACGCACGATGCGCCCACGACCTCAGCGCTTCGAACGATCGCCCCCAGATTACCGGGATCGGTTATGTGGTCAAGCAATATGACGAGCGCGTTTTTCTCATCAGCGATACTGTCCAATACGCTTTTTAACGACGCGAACGGGTACGGTGCCGCCTGAGCGATAACACCTTGATGTGCGCCGCGCTCGCTCAGCTTGTCCAATTCCTGACGGTGGACCTCTTTGATCGGTACCGTGTTTTCTGACGCGAGTGTTTTGAGATAGTCGATCGATCGATCGGGCTTCGTGCCTTTCGCCAGTTGGATACGCTGAAGCGGCATACCCGCCTTAAGAGCCTCGATAACCGCGTTACGTCCTTCTATATAGAGTGCGCTTTTCATGATTCGCTAACCCTTGGGCACAACGCGCGCGCCCATTGCGGTGTCCTCGATCACATATCCCAGCGCGTCGATCTCATCGCGCAATCGATCCGCAAGCTCCCAGTTCTTATCTGCACGCGCCTGCTGACGCCTCTCAAGGAGTGCTTCGACATCGGGGTCGGCGTTTTGTCGCGCGACCTGTATCTCGACACCTAGTGAGTCCAGCAGCTCCTCGATAAGATCAGCTGCTGCTTTCAGAACTGCATAGTCATCCTCGCCGAGCGATCCTTCATTTTCCTGAAGATATCCGTTTCCTGCTTTTACGACCTCAAAGATCGCGCCCAGCGCACCGGCGGTGTTGAAATCATCGTCCATATCAGTGATGAACTGCGCGCGCGCCTCATCAACTTTGCGTGCAAAGCTCTCACGCGCCGTGGCGTTCGCGCCCTCAGATGAGGAGGGCTGCCCGATCGCCCAGCGAACGTTGCGGACGAACGTGGCGATCCGCTCATATGCCGTCGTCGCCTCATCAAGACGCACGTCGCTGAAATCGAGGGGGCTTCGATAATGTGTCTGAAGCATGAACAGCCGGATCACCGATGCCGGATACTTTTCGAGCACCTCTTTAAGAAGCATGAAATTGCCGAGCGATTTGCTCATCTTCTCGCTATTTATCTGAAGCATCCCTCCATGCATCCAGTAATTCGCAAAGGGAGCGCCGGTCGCCGCCTCACTCTGGGCAATCTCATTTTCGTGATGGGGAAATACCAGGTCAACCCCTCCCCCGTGTATGTCGAAGGGAAGGCCGAGCTGCTTTTCGCTCATCGCCGAGCATTCGATATGCCACCCTGGACGCCCGCGACCCCACGGGCTTTCCCAATACGGCTCACCCGGTTTCGCTGCTTTCCACAACGCGAAGTCGAGAGGATCGCGCTTGCGCTCGTCCACTTCGATTCTTGCGCCGCTTCGCATATCATCGACGTCACGCCCCGACAGTTTGCCGTACTGTGAGAACGTGCGTACCGCGAAGTACACATCCCCCTCGACCTCGTAGGCATGATCTGACGCAATCAAGCGCTCAATCAAGTCGATCATGTCATCGATAGTCTCAGTCGCCTTGGGGCGATGGTCGGGATCAAGAACGCCGACCGCATGCATCGCGTCGATAAACGCCTGCGTGTAATGCTCGGCAACTTCAGCGGCACTGCGCCCCTCTTCGTTGGCACGAGCGATGATCTTGTCATCGACATCGGTCACGTTTTGGACGAAGGTTACTTCGAAACCACGCCACATCAGGTAGCGACGAATGGTATCGAAGCTGATGAACGTCCGCGCATTGCCGATATGAATATGGTTGTAGACGGTAGGTCCGCACGTATACAGCGCGACCTTGCCCTCTTCGCGCGGGATGAACTCTTCTTTTTTTCGCGTGAGCGTATTGTAGACCTTCACAAACTACTCCTTAGTTCTCTCTGCGTGCAATAAAGAAGCGTATCGACAGATTGCCACTCGCCGTGCTCCGATTCCCGCAGGTCCAGATATCTCTCGAATTCTGGCTAGCATGAAACGGTCTCTCCCTTACGCTTTTCGAGAAGCACAACCGCATGAGCAGCGATTCCCTCTCCTCGTCCCTCGAATCCCAGTCCTTCAGTTGTGGTCGCCTTAACACCCACCGACTCGTCCATAAGTCCAAGTATCGACGCGATGTTAGCACGCATCTGGTCGCGATACGGAGAAAGCTTGGGCGCTTGGGCAACGATCACACTATCGACATCGACGATGTGCCACCCGCTCTCCCAGACGAGTTTTGCCACGTGCGACAGAAGCTCGCCCGAATCGGCTCCCTTATAGCGAGGGTCGGTATCGGGAAAGTGCGCGCCGATGTCACCTGCGCGGATGGCACCAAGAAGCGCATCGGCAATCGCGTGAATCAACACATCGGCATCGCTGTGACCAGCCAGTCCGCGTTCATGCGGTACCTTGACGCCGCCCAAAATCAAATCGCGGTCCTCAGCAAAAGCGTGCACATCGTAACCTAGACCAATACGCATTATGACCTCCGCGCTGACAGTACCGCCTCGACGATCGCAAGATCTTCTGGGCGAGTAACCTTGATATTATCACGAGGACCTTCATACATCATGACGGTGTATCCGGCCGCCTCGACAAGCGACGAGTCATCGGTTGCCTGTAGGTCATGCTCGTGCGCATGGTCATAGGAGGCGAGCAGAGTGTCAAGTGAGAAAATCTGCGGTGTCTGCACCATCCAATAATCGCTACGTGGAGGAGTATCGATCACGCGCGTACCCTCGACACGTTTGAGCGTATCGAAGCTCGCGTGACCTACGACGATCCCGTCGGTGCCTTCGCGAGCAGCAAAGGTCTGAAGCGCGTCCTCCATCATATCGGTCGAGACGAGTGGTCGCGCTCCGTCATGAATGAGTACAACCGGATCGGTACCGGGAGTGCGCTCAATCGCGTTCAGTCCGTTAAGTACCGACTGGGTTCTCGTGTCACCACCGGGTATGAAGAGGAGCGGCTTGACGCACGTGATGTACGGAAGCACTCCTTCGAGAAACTCCTCGACGCGACCGGGATCACATACGATGATCATCTCATCCACGCTGGGAATATCGCTTACCGCTTGTGTTGCCCATGCAACGATGGGCTTGCCGGCGACATGCGCCAACTGCTTACCGCCTGCGATACCCAGACGTGAACCGGTGCCACCGGCAGCGACGACGCCGATTACTTTGATGCTACCAAGCATAGGCACTCCTCTATCGAAGAAACGGTATCCGCGCTGATGATGTGGGTGATGCCCAGAGAGTGGGCCTCTTTTTCTCGCAGTTGTGCGGCGGGGGCCTTGCGAATCGCTCCAGTAAGCGCAATCTCACCAAAGGCGAGGGAGTCTTGGGGAAGCGCCACATCTTTTGATGCGGATAACAACGCTAACGCCAACGGTAGATCAAGCGCCGCCTCGGTCAGCCGTATGCCTCCCGCAACGCTTACGATGACATCGTGGTTAGCAAAGGAGATGCCGGTGCGCCTCTCAAGAACCGCGATGATCTGCAAAAGGCGATTGGTATCGATGCCGGTTGCCAATCTGCGCGGCATCGGAAGATAGCTAGGGGTAATCAGCGCCTGAATCTCGACGATAAGCGGACGAGAGCCCTCGACCGTTGCGAATAAAGCGCTGCCGGAAACGCTTTCCGTACGCGCCTCGATGAATGCCTGACCGGCTGATGCAACCGGGACCAAGCCCTTCTCGCTCATTTCGAATATACCGACCTCGTTTGAGGCACCAAAACGATTCTTGACCGCGCGGATGATACGAAATGCGTAATCCGCATCTCCCTCGAAGTAGAGCACGGTATCCACCATGTGTTCGAGCACCCGTGGACCGGCAAGGGACCCATCCTTAGTCACGTGTCCCACCAATAGCGTGGTGACCCCCTGCTCTTTTGCAATGCGCATAAGCCGAGCGGTCGTCGCCCGTACCTGACTCACACTTCCCGGGGCACTTTCGACGCTAGGGTCGGTCATCGTCTGAATGGAGTCGATGATGATGGCATCGGGCTTCTGCGCGTTGACAGCACGCTCGATCAGCTCTCCATCGGTTTGCGGAAGAAGCAGGATGTTATCGGTCGAAAACCCTAGACGGGCAGCGCGCAGCCCAATCTGTGCCGGCGATTCCTCGCCACACACATAGAGGACCGTGATATCTTGATGAGCAAGCTCTGCCGCGGCTTGTAGAAGCAACGTCGATTTGCCCACACCGGGCTCGCCACCCAGAAGAACGAGCGACCCTTCGACGAGTCCGCCGCCAAGCACCCGATCAAGCTCTGAAATCCGTGTCGAAACACGCCGGGGTTCATGCGCGCAGGCGTCACTGAGTAGCGTTACCTCCGGCGCGGGACCGGCTGACGCTCTTGCGCCTACACCTGACGTACTGAGCGCAATAACTTCTTCTGCAAGCGTTCCGTACGCGCCGCACTCATTGCACCGACCCTGCCATTTGGGTGCTTGCGCACCGCATTCGCTACAGCTCCATACGTTTCGCGATCGCGCCATTCTAGCTACTCGCCTCACCATTTCCCAGAGAAACGGTCCGCGCATCGGGCAGGCGTGAGACCTCCGTCTCATCGCTATCAAATGAGGGTTTTTCAATCTCTCCCGGTTTCGCCTCACGCAGATACGCGAAGGTGAGCGCGCCATCCTTAGCGTCAACCTCGACCACACTGTTAGGCTTGTAGACAGCCGCGAGGATTTGTTCACTGATTTCATCCTCGATGTGGCGCTGAATCGCCCGGCGAAGGGGACGAGCTCCGGACGCTTCATCATCGGCTTGCTCGACAAGGAACTGACGTGCGGCATCGGTCAGCTCGATCTTCAGCTCGTGCGCAGCCAGACGTGTCTGGGTGAACTGGACCAACAGGTCGACGATTTGCGCCAGCTGGTCTTTGGTAAGCGTATCGAACACAACGATCTCATCGATGCGATTTAGCAACTCGGGACGGAACAGATCCTTCAGCTCGCTGGTGACGTTCTCACGCATGAGCTCGGGATCGATTCCTTCTTGTGCCGGTGAGAAACCGATTCCCAGCGAACGTTTTGCGATTTTGCGCGCGCCAACGTTACTGGTCATGATGACAATCGTATTGCGGAAATCGACCTTACGTCCCTGGCTGTCAGTTAAGCGCCCCTCTTCGAGAATCTGCAAGAGAATGTTGAACACATCGGGATGCGCTTTCTCGATCTCGTCAAAAAGGATGACGCTGTAGGGACGACGGCGAATCCGCTCGGTCAACTGGCCACCCTCATCGAATCCGATGTATCCAGGTGGTGAGCCGATCAAACGTGAGACGCTGTGTTTTTCCATATACTCGGACATATCAAGGGAAACGAGCGCTGACTGATTGCCAAACACGACTTCAGCGAGCGCTTTAGCAAGTTCGGTCTTGCCCACACCCGAGGGTCCCAGAAAAATGAACGAGCCTGCGGGACGCAGGGGATCTTTCAGTCCGGCGCGCGCGCGCCGGATCGCGCGGGAGACAACCTCTATACCTTTATCCTGACCGATGATGCGTTTGTGAAGCTCTTTTTCCATATCAAGGAGTTTTTGCGACTCCTCACTGGAAAGCTCCGCAACGGGAATGCCGGTCCATACGCTTAAGACCTCAGCGATCTCAGTCGGTGTCACAACGGTCTCAACCTTATCTTGCAGGTCGCGCCACTCTTCAAGCAGGTCTCGACGTTGTGCGACAAGTACGCGCTCTTTTTCGCGAAGCTTGCTCGCCTGATCGTATTTATGATCTGCTATCGCCGCCTCTTTATCGGTCACGATCGCTTTGATCTGCTCATCGAGTTCACGGATATTCTCCGGTATCGTCGCGTGCAAAATCCGCATCTTCGCGCCCGCCTCATCCATGAGATCGATCGCTTTGTCGGGCATGAATCTGTCTGAGATGTAGCGGTCTGCCAGCGTTGCCGCGCTGATCAGTGCCTCATCGGTGTATCTCACCAGATGAAACGTCTCGTACTTCTCGCGAAGTCCCTGCAGGATACGAACGGTTTCATCAAGGCTGGGTTCCGGCACCATAACGGGCTGGAATCGGCGCTCAAGCGCGCTATCTTTTTCGATGTACTTGCGATATTCGCCGATCGTTGTCGCGCCGATGACGCGAACCTCTCCGCGCGCTAACGCCGGCTTGAGGATATTAGCCGCATCCATCGATCCCTCGGCGCTTCCCGCGCCGACCATCGTGTGAAGCTCGTCGATGAACAGCACGACGTCACCGCGTTTGCGTACCTCGTCAAGGACGCGTCTGATACGCTCCTCGAACTCACCGCGATATTTCGCGCCGGCAACCAGTCCCGTCAAGTCAAGGGTGTACAGCTGTTTATCGCTCAGGGTTTCGGGAACGAGTCCTGCCGCAATCAGCTGGGCGATGCCCTCGACGATCGCGGTCTTACCGACACCTGGCTCTCCGATAAGTACGGGATTGTTCTTGGTCCGACGCGAAAGGATCTGGACGACGCGCTCGATCTGCGCGGTCCGTCCGATAACCGGATCGAGATTGCCATCCAAAGCGGCGCGGGTCAGGTTGCGCCCAAACTCATCGAGCATCGACATTTTCGCGCTCCGGCGAGCACCCGGCCCGCCTCCGGCACGCGCCATCGTAAGCATCTGGACAACTCCGACGCGCACTTGATCCAGATCGACACCCGATGCGCTCAAAAGCTTTGCGCCCTTTGCGTGGTTGAGCCGTATCATGCCAAGAAGAATATGCTCAGTCCCGATAAACTCGTGACCGAACTGAGTCGCCTCACGAAACGCGAACTCCAATACGTGCTTGGCGTTTTGAGAAAACGGCGGATCGGCGGGAACATCAACCAGCTCATTCGGCTCCCCGTAAAGCTCGCGCGCCTTTGTCCGCAGTCCATCCGCGGTCATCCCCACATTTGTAAGGACTTCACCGGCAATCCCCTCAGGCTCACGAATTAATCCCAGCAAAAGATGTTCGGTGCCCACATAGGGGCTCCGCAAAAGTTTCGCTTCTTCTTGCGCGAACCCGATACTGTGGCGGGCGTGCGCGGTAAATCGCTCAAACATAATTTTTCACCTCACATACCAGTATATCGAGAGGGGATAATATCCACAATATGAATAGAACGGAAGGCGCGGCCTACCATGAGGGGCATATGCCGTGCTCAAACAGTCCTCGCCGATAACTGATGAACCAGATGCTACCGATAGCGCGGACTGCGGAACTGCGCGCACAAGCACGACCTAGGGGAGTGATTGCCGAAGGACTCACATGCCCCGTCATGCTCTCCGCGCCTCCAGCACCCTTACATCGCTTCCATGTTTAGCTGGACAGCAAAGCGCCGCTTACAGCCCGAAAATGCGTCGTGCGTTTGAAAGAGATTGTGCCGCAAACCGATTGTAGGGTTCCCCGCGCACTTGAGCGATGGTTTGTACGACGTACCTGACATGTGCCGGCTCGTTCTTTTTGCCTCTCAAAGGATCGGGCGCTAAGAAGGGGCAGTCCGTTTCGGTAAGAATACGATCTGAGGGAAGACGAGACGCCGCCTCGCGTATTTCATTCGCCTTCTTAAACGTTATCGGTCCGGCGAAACTGACATCGCACCCCAAATCAAGAAAAGGTCGCGCCACCTCAAAGCCCATCCCGAAGCAGTGCAATATCGCACCTTTTGCGGATAGGCGATGCTCAGTCAGTATCCGCAATCCATCCTCATGAGCCTCGCGCAGATGGACACAGATCGGCAGATCGAGTTCGTGGGCAAGAGCTAACTGTTCGACGAAAACTCG
>Ga0209737_10003741_pt1 | contig 10633 bp, 9 predicted proteins | sample TergutCu122P3_FD_187284 | JGI IMG/M metagenome (GOLD analysis project Ga0209737, IMG submission 187284) | Cubitermes ugandensis P3 segment gut microbial communities from Kakamega Forest, Kenya - Cu122 P3 (SPAdes) (version 2) | ecosystem: Host-associated > Arthropoda: Insects > Digestive system >...
CTTCTTCTTTTCGATCTTCTCTTCTTTTGGGGTTGCGCCGGAATCCTTGTTCTCGTTTGTGGTCATCCTCTGCATCTGCATGCAGTCGTCGAACGCTTTGAATCCAAGCTCCTTGTTCTTTGAATACAGCGTCACGGACCTGGCCGCCGGCCTGACGGTGCTCTCGGATGCGCCGATCGCTATCAGGTGAGCGGTCTCTTTGCGGACCTGTCTCGACAGTATCCCGCCGACGCCGCCGAATACGGTGACCACGCCCAGCCCGGCAAGGTTCAGGCTTGACGTGCCTTCGATGAAGAATGTCTGCAGAAAAGCCGCTGTGAGACCGACGATCCCGCTCAATGATGCCGCCGCCTCGTCGGCGGGAACTTCCGGATAGCCTCCGTGCCCGAGTACGGACATGGACAACAGCCACACGATCGTGAGAAGCACCGCCCCGGAGATCAGCGAGCATAACAGCCCCTTTATCATCGATCCGGTCTTCCGGCCGCAGACGTATCCCGCCACCGCGGGGCCGATGATGGGTATCCACCAAAGAAATGCCGATAATCCGAGACAGAATAACGCCGCCATCCTTACGCTGTAGACCTCGTTGTCGATACCCAGTAACTTTACCATTCTTTGACGGAGTGCGCTGTTGTCCATCCTCATCCCGGAACATCAACAATGTAGTCGTTTAAAAACCTGCGCAAAAAAATAGGGGATTTAAAAGGTTTGGAAGGGGATCATTTCTTCTTTTTCTTCTTAGCGGCGCGGTCGGCCTTGAGATTCTCCTTGACGGCCTTATTGATCTCTTCCGCCTGTTCCTTGCCGTCCGTGATGTCGCTTTCCAAGTAGCGGAATATGGTCCATCCTTCGGATCTGATCCTGTCATCGTTGGAAGTGTCCCCGGGTTCGGGCAGGACGTAGACGGCGACCCTTGCCTTCACGAAGGCGATGGGGATCTGGTGCTCTCCGTAGTCCCTTCTGCACCTGAGGCCTTTGTTCCATGTCGCTCTTCTCAGAAGTGCGTCCGGGCTGTCGCCGATGATGTCGAAGTCATCGAACTCCTCCTCGGGTTCCGGTTCAGGCTCGGGCTCGGGTTCAGGCTCCGGCTCCGGTTCGGGTTCCGGTTCAGGCTCGGGTTCCGGCTCGGGCACGGGTTCGGGCTTTGGCTCTTCCTTCTTTGTCGCCGCCGCCGCTGCCGCCGCTTCCCTGGAACTCATTACTTTGAGCTTCGGCGGCTCTTCCTTCTTCGGCTCCTCTTTCTTGGGTTCTTCCTTCTTGGGTTCCTCTTTCTTGGGGGGCTCTTCCTTCTTCGGCTCCTCTTTCTTGGGTTCCTCTTTCTTGGGCTCTTCCTTCTTCACCGTCTCTTTGTAGACGGGTTTTTCGGTCGCCGCCTTCTTCGGCTCTTCCTTCTTGGCAGGGTAGGGCTTCGGAGCCGGCGCATTCTTCTTTTCAGGAGGCTTTGCCTGCTTCTTTGCCGGCACCGGCTCTGCGACCGGGGCGAACCATATCACGGACCTGATGATGATCCATACAGCCGCGAACATCGCGAAAGCAAAGGTCAGTATGTAGTTGTCTGAAGCGGAGGTCTGACTCAAAATGCCTGTGAGGGCCATTATCACCGCGACCGCCGCTGTGAATATCATGAGGATCTTCTCCTCCATCACCCATTCGGTGAACACGTCCGAGACCGCTGCGAGTATCAGCAATGCTATTACCGCATAGACGACCCAGCCGAAAATATCCGCAAGGGGGTCCATCATCCCGAATACGCCCATAGCGAGCAGTGCGACTCCCGAAAGGACTATCAGGACCCCTCGGATCTTGCCGATGAACACCTTCGCTTCCGGCTTATTGTATGTTATGAGTGCTCCGAACAATGCCAATAAAGCACCGCCGATCATACAGCCGACATTGAATATCATCTCGCCGGCGAGATCCCTGAGAGCTACGTTTCCAAATTCTAAAGTGTTGTCCATAAAGAACGCGACGCACGTTGCGAGCAGGAATGCTGCAACGGCGGCAATGCCTATTACGCCAATGATTTTTTCATTTCCGGAAGCTGTTGCCATGCTTACAGTACCAGCATACATATTTTAGTACTTTCCCTTCAAAACAGGCATTTTTCTCAACATACCCACATCGTAAATGCATTAGGAAACTAAATATAGGGAGGATAAATATCATTACCTGCACGGAAACGAACACGAAAAAACGCCATTGGGTATGGCGAAAATCACTCACTGTCGAAGAGACGCCGCTTTGCGGCTCTCTTTTCACAAAAGTCCTTAAAAAGGCAAATTCGAAAAAAGAAGAAGGTGGCCAATAATGATAATGAAATTTCGATTCCTTGGGGGCGCTGATGTCGTCGGCCGCATGGGCATGACCATAGAGGGCGACAAGAAGACCATGCTTGTGGAATACGGCATGAGCCCCACAAAACCGCCCGAGTATCCGTTGACCCCGCCCAGGATCGACCATCTGTTCCTGACGCACTGTCATCTTGACCACTGCGGAATGGTCCCGGTCATATGCGCCAGGGACAACTGCGAGGTGTTCACCACCCCGCTCTCCGCAGAGATATCGGAGATCATGCTCTACGACAGCCTGAAGATCGCCGTGGCGGAAGGGTACAGAGAGCCGTATACCGTCGGCGATGTTGAAAGGACGATGAATCTTGCCGTGCCTTTCACTTTCAAAGATACCATCGAATTGGGGAAAGTGGACGTGACCCTGCATTCGGCGGGCCATGTCCCGGGAGCGGCGATGTTCGAGTTCAAATGCGACAACAGCACGCTGTACACCGGCGACCTGCACACCGCTAATCAGAAACTGGTGTTCGGCGCCAGGCCGGTGAAATGCAAGAACCTGATAATCGAAGGAACGTACGGCGGCAGAAGCCACCCGTCAAGGGAAGAGACCGCTGACGAATTCATCGCAAAGATCGACGAGGTCATCGACAGAGGCGGGACCGTGATCATTCCGTGCTTTGCCGTCGGCAGGACGCAGGAGATAATGCTCATCCTGAAAGACCTCGGCTACGAGATGTGGGTGGACGGAATGGGAAAATCGGTCACCGAACTGTTCATGAGCTATCCGGAGTATCTGAGGGATCCCCGCGCAATGCGCAATGCTAAGAAGACTTTCAAAGAGGTAAAGAACTCAAGTATGAGAAAACATGCCGCGAAAGGCCAGATAATAGTCACCACCGGCGGGATGCTGGACGGCGGTCCCGTGCTGGGATACCTGAAGGCGTTCAAGGACGACCCGAAGAGCGCCCTCCTTCTGGTGGGATACCAGGCGGAGGACACCAACGGAAGGCTTCTCGTAGAGACGGGGACAATGATGCTGGACGGGGAGATGGTGAAGATCAAGTGCGAAGTGAAGAAGTACGACTTCTCGGCCCATGCCGGCCACGATGAGATCGTGGAGTTCGCAAGGAAGTGCGATCCGGAGAACATCGTTCTGATGCATTCGGAAACGAGGGAGCTGTTCCTTCCGGACCTTCAGGACTACAATGTCATCCTTCCCGAACTGGGAAAGGAATTCGAGCTGGATGTCTAAATGGACCTCAGACCTTTCCTCAGCGAGGACGTCGGCTCCGGAGACATAACCACCGATGCGCTGGTCCCCGACATATCGGGGAAAGCGTTCATCATCTGCGAAGAGAACGCCGTAATAGCGGGAATGGAGGAGGCGGCGGAGATCTTCAGGCTGCTTGGAGTGAACGCGAAATGCCTGGCCGCCGACGGACAGATCGTCTGGAAGGATACGAAAGTGATGGTCCTCGAAGGGAAGCTCCGCGGTATACTTACAGGTGAGAGGGTCGCGCTGAACTTCCTTATGAGGATGAGCGGGATCGCAACGGAAACGGCCGCCGTCATAAGGAAAGTAAGAGAGAAGGACCCGGACCTGCAGATAGCCGGAACGCGGAAAACAACCCCCGGATTCAGATACTTCGAGAAGAAGGCCATCGCCCTCGGAGGAGGAAGACCCCACCGGTCCGGGCTTTACGACATGGTGCTGATCAAGGATAACCACATCCTCGCATGCGGCGGCATCGAGAACGCAATGAGAATGATCGACCGTATACCCAGCGACATACAGAAAGAGATAGAGGTCACCAACATCGAAGACGGCATACTCGCGGCAAAGATGGGAGCGGACATCATCATGGCAGACCACATGACGCCGGCGGATACGAAGGAATTGAGAGAAAAGGTCAGAGCGTTCAGGAAAGAGATATTCGTCGAAGCCTCGGGCAACATAACCAAAGAGAACGCAATCGATTTTGTGGGCTGCGCCGATTTTGTCTCTCTCGGTTCCCTGACCCATTCTCCGAGGGCGGTGCACTTCTCGTTGGATGTTGACGGCTTTCAAAGGTCGCAATGAACCTTCGAAAAGACTGTGTTCCCTTTAGGATCGGGGGGGCCAAGCGGCTTCATGCCTTCTATTGCGCGTTCTATATCAAATCCTTTCAGCGGTTCATGAATGGAGAAATACTCACGGATCAGTTCTTTAGGGATCTTGACTTTCCTTCTATTGTCGATGTACGCCTTGCCCCAAGGACTTTCGGGAGAACGGCTCACACCATCGAGAGTGCTTGTGGTGTACTTTCCGTATTTCACTGCCACATCTATCAGGAGTTTTGTCTGCTCCTGCGAGAATATTTCCTTTGAGTTTTTTCCTAACGGCCTTTTTATTATATCATTTTTGTATGCGTCGAGCGACCTGTATATGCTTGGAATGACCGGCCCATGTTTCCATGCTTCGATCTCCTCGTCAAATAGGGGTTCGCCAAAGCGTGCCAGGCTACATCCCTGTGCATTATACACCATTTTCATGACTCGGAGCTTCGTCATAGGGTCGTCTGTATCCTTGAATACCTCAATGAAAAAGTTTGCAACGTCCGTCGCAGATGCCATTATTCTCCCTCTGAATCTTAATAAAATGCGCTGTATTTAATCTTATCGCAGGAGGAAAGGGAGTGAATAATCTTTATCCGATAATGCGGTAAGGGGTGCATGGCGATCGATTTCAACGACTACAAGTGCCAATTCTGCGGCAGGACCAGCACCAACTTCGTTTTCGCAGCGTTCGTCTGCGACGACAATGTCTGTATTGAAAAGGCAAGAGAAGAGAGGGGCGGACCTGCCGGCCATATGAAAAAGAAAGCCGAAGGGAGACCTATCCTCCCCGACGATCTCAAGTAAAGGATCAGTGCCTGAACACTCTGCAGCCGGTGAACACCATTGCCATATTGTGTTCGTTGGCGGCATCGATCACTTCTTGGTCCCTTATGCTTCCGCCGGGTTGTATTATCGCGGTCACGCCTGCTTTTGCCGCTTCATCGACGCCATCCCTGAACGGGAAGAACGCATCCGACGCCATCACCGATCCGACAGTCGATTCGTTTGCTTTCATTGCGGCTATCTTCGCGGAATCCACACGGCTCATCTGTCCCGCGCCGATCCCGATCGCCCTTTCCCCTTTGACATAAACCACGGCGTTGGACGTTACGTGCTTGGCAAGCTTCCAGGCAAACAGCAGCGCGGATATCTCCTCCTGAGTGGGGGCGCGTTTCGTTACCACCTTCAGATCCTTAGGGTCGATGGGGACCTCTTCGTCCGTTTGAACGAGGATGCCGCCCTGGACCTTCTTCATCTTGAACTCGCGGTGCCTTTCCGATGGCGCTATCGGAGAATTCGTTCTCAGTAATCTTATGTTCTTCTTTTTGGACAGCAGATCGAAGACGCCGGGCTCATAGTCCGGGCAGATCACCGCTTCGACGAAATACTGTGAGATCATCTCCGCCGTCACCATATCGCAGTTCCTGTTCAGGCATATCACACAGCCGAATGCGGAAAGAGGATCGACGTTGTACGCGGTCTTGAACGCATCGTAGATGTTGTCCTCGGAAGCGAGGCCGCAGGGATTGGTGTGCTTCATGACCACTGCGGTGGGCCTTTCGAAATCCAGAGCGATGTCGAGAGCCTTGTCCAGATCGAGGATATTGTTGAATGAAAGCTCCTTTCCGTGTATCTGCTCGGATTTCGCCACGGTGGTGCCTTTTGCGAACGGCGCTCTGTAGAACGCCGCTTTCTGGTTGGGGTTCTCTCCGTACCTGAGGTCCTCCACTTTCTCGGAAGGCAGAGGGTAAGAGCAGGGGAATCCTTCGCCGAATCTTTCGTACATGTACGATGAGATCATCGAATCGTATTCTGCGGTGGCGATGAACGCTTCAAGCATGAGCTTTTCCAGCATTTTTTCGGATACTTCGCCTTTTGTGCGTATCTCTTCCGCTATCTGAGCATACTGACCGGGATCTGTGACCACAGCCACCGATTTATAATTCTTTGCCGCCGCCCTTATCATGCTCGGTCCGCCGATGTCGATGTTCTCCACGATGTCCTCGTACTTCGCACCTTCTTTCAGAACGGCCTCTTTGAACGGATAGAGGTTCACTACCACCATATCCACGGGAACGATCCCTTTCTCTTTGATGGCGGCCATGTGCTCGGGGATGTCCCTCCTTGCAAGGATCCCGCCGTGCAGCATCGGGTGCAGGGTCTTGACGCGGCCGTCCAACATCTCCGGGAATCCCGTCACTTCGGACACTTCCTTGACAGGTATCCCGTTTTCCTTCAGGAGCTTGTATGTCCCGCCGGTGGAGATGATCTCCACTCCGGCCTGAGTTAATTCTTCCGAGAAATCCAATAATCCGCTTTTGTCGGAAACGCTGATAATCGCCCTTTTTATTTTCACCAAGTGCACGACCTCCTCTTTGGAGGTACCTCTTTTTTGGGGTACATTTTAGTAAGGCTGAGGTGTTAGATAAATGCTCCTTTTTGTGACACCAATCATGGTACTAATCATGGCACTAATTGTGATACCAATTGTGATACCAAAAATGTCCCTAAAACTCTAACTTTGGAAGGCAGAGGATAGCTTTCCGAAGATACATCAGAATACAAGGTATGGCATGACAATAAAAACAGCAGCTCGGATTTTTGTGAATAATGTTTCACGCTATTGACTCGGCATGGTCCCGAAGACAGAAAACTTTTTATCAACTTATGAGTTGGTGAATCGTAAGTTGGTGAATCATGATTCAAGAGATTAATACAATATTCTATGACCGCGGGAGGATACATGAACTGAGTTCGCTGGAAGAGCTGTATGAGCGGAATGGATTCAAATTTGCCGTAGTTTACGGCCGCAGACGAGTAGGAAAGACCTGCCTGATTAACGAATTCATTGACCGCGGCAATAAAAAGGCCGTTCGATTCACTGCCACCGAGAACACAGATCTCGTCAACAGGGAAAGTTTCTCGGAAAGCATATTCGAAGTGTATCCCGAATCGTCTGAATTCGGCACCTTTGCGACATGGGAAAAAGCTCTAAAGTACATCGCAAAAGAAACCGGAGGAGAGAAGCTTGTAGTATATTTGGATGAGTACCCGTATCTGGCAAAAGCTCACCCGCCCATCTCATCGGAGATCCAAAAAACAATAGACACGGTCCTGCAGGGAACGAACATCCTCTTAATTCTCTGCGGTTCTTCAATGTCCTTCATGGAGAACCAGGTGCTGGGATATCAGAGCCCCCTCTACGGAAGGCGGACCGCACAATATAAGATACTGCCTCTGGACTATTTTGACAGTGCGGAGTTCTTTGGCGGCGCAAGTTTAGAAAGTAAACTCCTTGGCTATGGGGTGACCGGCGGGGTCCCCCAATATCTTTACGAGATCTCTCGGTTTGGATCCGTTGAGGGCGGAATAGAGAAGGCGTACTTCTCAAAGAACGGATACCTGTACGAAGAGCCGCAGAATCTGTTGAAACAGGAACTCCGAGAACCGGCCTTTTATAACGCAATAATCACAGCCGTTGCGGCAGGTTCGACAAAACTAAACGTTATATCGGGGAAAGTGGGCGAGGTCGATAACAAAGTTGCCAAATACGTGAAGAATCTCATCGATCTGGGGATCATTGAAAAAGAAATTTCCCTTTTCGCAAAGAATGAACGGAACGGCATCTATCGCATCAAGGATAACATGTTCCTTTTTTGGCACAGGTTCGTTAAGGACAACGTTTCGAGGGTCGACAGCCGTTATCAGAACATCTACAAAGAAAGAGTGGAACCTCAGATCCCGGAATTCATGGGACACATGTTTGAGAACATCTGTATGCAGTACCTTACTCGTCTTAACATAAAGGGAGAACTGCCCTTCTCATTTGATGAAATGGGAAGATGGTGGGGAGGCAACCCAATAACGAAACAGGAGACGGAAATAGACATCATCGCTCATTCGAAGAAGGAGATCATTGTCAGCGAGTGTAAATGGAAAAACGATAAGGTAGGCGCGGACGTCTACGGCGAACTGAAGAAAAAAGCCGCTATGTTCTCCGAGAGAGAAATGTATTATTACCTATTCTCAAAAAGCGGATTTACCGAAAGCCTGAAAAAAGAAGCTGAAAGGGATGACAGATTGAAGCTCGTGGGGTTGGATGATCTGTTTAAGGTTTGATTCCGTAAATGATTTACAGAGATGTGTGCGACCGCAGAGCTGCGAACGGGATCCGATCCTCCTTCCGAAAAAGAGGATGCACGGCAGACTGCGGTCTGTAGTCGGTCGATCACAGAACAGCTTATCCGGATCATCCGGTTTCTGTCGCCGCCCGAATAACATCTGGGTACAGCAACAATATGTTTCCGGTCTGAAGGCGGCGGCAGTGGGATCAATCTAACTTTACCCATGCGGGCTTGAACATCAACACCAGTCCGAATGCGGTGACCAAGATGCCGATAATCCACACCCAGATCTCATAATTATTCCCGCTCTCCTGCCCATAGGGCTCGCTGAGAAATTCGACGTAGAAATCGCCGATGTAGATAGGGATATCGTCACCGTCGATGGGAATGTCATCAAGTGGAACTATCCCTTCCACATCTGCAACGGAGACTGCGGCGAATGCGGCGACCGAGAACATCACTGCCAATGCAATGAGTGCCAAAGCCGCCGCATTCTTTTTCATCCGCATTTCTCCGTTACTTCCCGGTCGTCAGAGTAGCGCCTTCATTACTCTGGCGGCCCTTGCGTCAAGGGTCTCCACTCCGGAGACCTTGCTCGCATACTCCGACAAAGCAACGATATCCTCATACTCAATGCACTCGAGCTTGAATTTGCGGGTTCCCGCCATCAGCTGTTTGAGTCCTTCACCCAGCCTCTCGTGGAAGTAGGTGTACAGGCTGACGCCACCCCATGGGATGTCGGTGCCGATCTTCTTGCCGGGGAACTTCTCCTGAAGGCCTACGGCCCCTATGAAGAACTTGTTCGGGTCGCTGCCGTACTGCTCCACAAATGACGCCGGGAGCTGGTTCTTTGCCGCAAGATTGGCGTAGTGCTTTCCTTTCGTCGCCGAGGTTATGGGTCCTCTGCACATACCTATCGACTTCACGGTGGGGCCTTCTCCCATGTCGGAAAGAGCAAAAGCTTTGTACATCTGGGTCTCGTTGATGAACCCGCCTGCGAAGGAAAGATCCGGAACGAACCTTCCCTGCTTCTTCAGCTCTCTTGCGCAGGTCATCACCTGACTGAACAGCCATATTCCGGGGGAACTGAGCTCATTCATGTGGCTGACCGGGGACATTCCGGTCCCGCCTCCCGCCGCATCGAAAGTAAGAAGATCGATCTTCGCCTTGGAAGCGCATCTCATCGTGAACGCCACCACTTCCGGCTTGTATGCTCCGGTCTTCAGGAAGACGTTCTTGGCGCCTTTCTGCCTCGTCTTGTCGACATCCTCAAGGAACGACCGCTCATCCGGGAACCCGACACGGCTGTGTCTTTCGAATGTCTTGAACACACCGGACTTGAACGCCGCCTGGACCTCGGGGTCCTCCGGGTCCGGCATTACGATGTACCCCCTGGATTTGAGTTCGAGCGCCCTCTCAAGCGTGGTCAGCCTGACCTCTCCGCCGATGGCCTTCGCACCCTGTCCCCATTTCTTCTCTATGACCTCAACTTCCAATTTTGACAGTCCGTAATCGTCAACGCCGCCTCTGGTATCCTCAACGTTAAGCTGGAGGACGATCCTTCCGTTCTTCCCGTCCCAGTGGTCGGTGTACGACTTCACGCGGAACGCAAGGTCCTTCGAGGACTGTACCTTTCCGTTCGAGTATACCGCATCGGAATCCATTCCGCAGACGTTCTCTCCGATGACCTCGCACACTCCCGCCAATGCCGCTCCGGATGCGAGCTCCTTCCAGTTCGTTTTTGCGACTGCGGTTGAACCGAGACCGGCGATGTGTACCGGGATCTTCATTTTAATGGGGTTCTTCCCCTTGCTGCCCACTGTGGTCTTGATATCAACGTTCTCAAAGAACGCCACATCCGGGTTGGGTTCGATGCCTTTAGCTCCCAGGAGCTCTGCCATTATCTGGAAGTGGGACCAGTCCAGGTAGTAATCTTTGTTGGATGCGGCGGTGGATTTTCCGAAGTGTTCGGGGCTGGGGTACAGCACCTCCCTGCCTCTCAGTGCGCCTTTTCCTACCTCGCAGAGAATGTTGCAGTCATCTATACACACAGGGCACATTCCGTTTATCGGACACGGATCCTTTACGCGGATCGATGTGCCCGTTGTCGATTTGGAG
>Ga0209737_10003742_pt1 | contig 10632 bp, 8 predicted proteins | sample TergutCu122P3_FD_187284 | JGI IMG/M metagenome (GOLD analysis project Ga0209737, IMG submission 187284) | Cubitermes ugandensis P3 segment gut microbial communities from Kakamega Forest, Kenya - Cu122 P3 (SPAdes) (version 2) | ecosystem: Host-associated > Arthropoda: Insects > Digestive system >...
CCTTTATTTAATAAATTACAACCGTATGAGAACACAGTGAACTACAAAAGGAAATCGAGACGCCGGTTCTTCTTGCTCACGCGATCGAGGACTTCACCTATATCTTCGGAATTTCGGGGGGGGGTTTGAACACCCCAAACCACCCCCCTCGGTACGCCACTGTTTGCATGTGAATAGATGAAAACAATACATGATTGTTGGTAATCTGAGAAGTGGGAAAGAAAAGGGGCAAGAGAGGGAAGGAGAACATATAAAAGAAAACATGCATCCACTGAGCAAGGTCAGTAGTGGTGTGTGTAATTACAGATGCAAAATATAATAAGGTATGCAAACAATAATGCAATAATAAAATAAGCCAAAATTATTAATTTTTTTAACAGAACAGGTTCTATACAAAATACAGTAAAAACATGTATTTAAAATTGAATAACTAAAATTGTCTGGCATTTCCATGTGAAAGTGAAGATCCTATAATCTGTTGTTTTTAAGCCTCAAGGAGGATGTTCTCTAACTACAGAAAGCTCTGCTAATGGTCAATTTTTATGTTATGTATTACCAAACAGAATTGTTTGTATGCAAGCCAAAACAAGTTGTGCACTAAAGTCATATAATAATATAACACAAAAATTAGTTGTGATTGACAGCCTTCACCCTCTACTGTGTATATCTTCATCACAATGGGATGCCTATCCTAAAGATAAAAAATAAGAAATGGTAACAAAAATATACAAACGGGTGTAGGCCAGCTTGGAATTGTTGAATGGTGTGGATGATGGTCATAGAAACTTTGGTATTAAAATTTAAGATTAACACTGAGGAACATAAATAGTTAATAGACTTTAACCATCAAAATTTTAGCTTAAGTCGATTTAATTATATACTTTCATGCAGCACAGGTTTGTTTTAACATAATACTGACCAGACATAATCATGTTATAAAAGCAACACTAAATGTGACGCTGTAATTGTTTTGTGTAAGTAACAACATGCAATTAGCCCAGTGTTCAGCTGATAGTTTTGAACGTGTAGCTGAGGAAATAAAATTGTATTGTAGCTTCACATAACAATTGTGGTTGTGTGCAGTGGACACATTGTATATAGTCACTAAGTCTGGGATCCACACACTTTCCCAAAATTTAGAAGCCATCTCAAAATTCTAGGTGACAGAGAGAAAACATGAAGCAAGTTCCACACTGAGGACCCACAAACATTAGACATCACTGTACAAAGCCTTAGTCATCTGGGCAAACATCATGCCTGAAATTTGTGCACCTCCATACTAAGTTATTGCCAATACACTATAAATTTAAGTGTGTTTTAAACTTTAAACAGTTAATTTCCTTTTGCAGGTCTTCCACCTACATCAATTACAACAGATAATCGTCTTTTATACTGGTCTAATGAAACTGAAGGCAAAGTGTATTCAGTGATGAAGCCTATGTTGGCAACCATGTCCAGAGGCATTGCTTCTGTCAATATGACAGGAGTACGAAGAATAGCAGCACTTGGACAACACTTACAGCCTTATCCAGGTATCAGACACAGCGTCTGAAAGTGTTAACATTGAAAACTATAAAATTAGTCCCTCTTCACTTCTATATGTTTAGAATTTCCTAAAATCATAAAAGTATTAGATGGGATAACTCTTCTGGAAACATTGTACATGGGAATTGAGTGCAAATACCTTTTGCTTCCTGTTGTTAGATCCCAGAAAGATGGGTAAGGTACATGCTATTAAGTGTCATATAATGATGTCCCAAAAATGCAGTCACCAGTAATTTAAAAGGACAATAAAATTAATAGAAATTCTACTAAAATAACATCAGAAAATTGTGCACCATTGACTTCTACAACCAGCAGAATCATCAAAACATAATACAAAGGCAAATTAATAAATTTTGAAACTTCAGCAGATTCTGGGTTGGTTTGCAAGTTCCAGTTTTGGTCACTGTTTCATTCAAATTATAGGTCATATATGACATAGGCCTTTTAAGGTTGCATGTCATCTGCACAGCATGCATTGACAGTCTGTTTGGTAATGACAATGATCTCCATATTGTGGTGAACTGTACAGGTGCTGATTGTTTTAGGAAATATCTTTCAGTTTGTTTTGCTGACATACACTGATGTGTATCTCACAGATTCAGTTGTAAGCCATTACTAAATGACACATCGAACGGGTTACAAAGAATGTAATGTAAGTTGTGATCCTGGGTAATTTATCTTTATCTTCATTCACTTATATTGCACAATTTACAATGTACTGGCACTGAATTCTGATACCTCACTTAATGGCAACTAGCCCTGTGTTCTGTACCATTCCACATTTACGGCCTTGGGCACAAAGCCTATGGGAGTAATGTCTTACATTTTTGATCTTGGAGTTCACACTGAAGCAGTACTATCTGTCCACATGTCCAGCCATAAAAAATGTAGCTGGATGAACTGCCATCTATTGGCTTCTTGTAGGTATTTCGTCATTGTATCTACAATGCTTTGGAATTTTTTTATTCTTAGTTCTGTTCCATCATGTTCTGGTATCTTTCACAATCTTATAAACTACTTACATCATGCTAGAGAGTGCTACTATTGGAATTTGTTACTTCTTTCCTGCTGTCTGTTTATTGTTTTCCTGTGTTTGTGAACACCTAGGATATCATAAAATGCTTCAAAGTCTTACTTTAATTTCTGACCACAAAAATCATTATCATGCTCCTGATAGTGCAGTCTGAGATACTAAGCAGCATGGGTTGATAGTTAGTTACCATCGTTTTGGGACAACCAATCGGCCTCGTCTTCAAGGGTCAAGAAGTCTTGAAGATGGGGTAGATAGGTTATCCCGAAAAATCGTTAACTAACAAACCACACTGCATTACATCCCAGGAGAATGAAGGTCTCATACCAGACAGCTTGGAATGACCAAAAAAACTCACTGTTCAAGAGGGCTAGGGTAATTCACTTGATGGATGGGAATGTGCAGTCTGTTCTGTTCATCTCCAAACTTATGCATACTGACTGCTTGAATTCATCTCTCCTCTTCAGTGACTACACTTGTTACAAATGGCTGTTGGTCACAGATCACAATAATTGCCATCACAGTTGACATTAATGTTGTACAGGATGGTTTGTAGGTATCACCCATTTTCTTGACCAGCCTAGTTTGATATGACTCTGCTCTTCTCATTGTTCATGACTGATAAGTGACTGATATTTTACTATCAGATTGCTTGATACTAACAGTCTTGTATCTTCTGCCTTCTGCTCCTGCTCTCAGGCACCAACTCTTGTGGCTGTGGACTCTGCTTGGAACACAACACAGCCAGTGGTCTTGCACTGTTGCTGGGTTATTCTATTTTTTGGAGCATTTAATCATATGACTGCACCACCTTCAAACACAAAATGCCAAATACTCAGAATATTCCAAAACCATAAAACAACTTTCAGTAATGCTAAATGTAACTTGTAGGTTAAGATAAATGTAAATGATCAATTTAGGGGGATGTGAAGTCATTATGGGCAGTTTGTTGTACTATTCTGTCATTTTCCACAAGCTACTCAGGAAAACCAAGACAACCTCTGTCAGAATAGGTCTTGTACTGGGATCTGTGTCCTCCCAAACGTAAGGCATGGTCACTATTCTTGTTACCATACTTGGTTCTACACTACAGTAGGTATCAATTTACACCATGGATAGACTCCTGAAAAATGCTGCGCCAATAAAAATCGCACATATTGAACACAGAATTCCCATTAAAACAGTATATTTCCTGGGGTTAGGGGATTGACAACCTTATCCTACTGAGTGTATGACTACGCCACTAGTGGACATAACAAACCAGTAGAGTATATAATTATATAAAGTATATACAATACACATATATTTCTATACAATATATTTATTTATTTCTAATGCAATAAAATTGTAAGCGACCTACATTCTTAGCATTTTGTTACAGTTCATTCCGATATGACTGTGGTAGACTTGCTACACAAACACTTTAGTTCCTGATTTAGCACTTTCTGTATATCTGTCAGCATTATCCCGTATTGTACTTATGCCACTATGAGCGAATCTAACAATATGCCATATGTTAACAATTTGTTCACCTTTTCCAAGTCAGCTTATTATGTCTAATTTCTCTTCAATATTGATTGTTGTTTGCTGATTTTACACTTGGATTGCACTAAGTGATGTAGATTTATGTTTCTCACATTTGTAAGAACAGCCAAATCTGTAGAAGGGGAAACTAGATGAGCCATGTGATTGTATCACTAACATAAGCAATCCATATGTCACTGATGGTGTGAGAGTGACATCAATTTCTGCTGGCTCCAACATAAAACAAGAGCGATTATGGATTGTATGTGCCACATCATTTTTAACTGAAAATTATCACATATCATCCATGCCAAATTGTGTTAAACTGAACATTATCATGCACAATTGAAAAGTGGTGTAAATTTTCGTTTGTGTTAAAGCAAAATTGTGCAAAAAGAAATTGCATAAAAAGAGACCTGTTTACAATATATTTGCATTGCAAATGAAACCAATCTTCATATGGAAGTATGTGTTATCAATAATGTAACTTTGCTGTATTGTGTTTGTAACTTTGCAGTGCCTAAGTGCCTTTCACCACGTCAAGCCAAGCTGGTTGTTAATAACATCAGTCACACAGATCACTCCATAACATTGCAACTCCCAAATCATGAGCGATATCCTGAATGCAAGAACACTTCACTGGCCTCAGTGGAATATACAGTATATTACAGACAAATCAAAGATGATAGGAATATGGACTGCAGTACAGACACAAATTCCTGTTCAAAGTTGGTACGTAACAATGTCTTAAGCACCAGAACACACTGCTGAGTCGAGTGCTATGTGTTGTGTAAGAATTAACAGGCTATTTTGTACTAGAAATGAAACTGTTGTAAAAAGATGTTTCACTAAGCAAGAAGTGACATCACAGACTGTTTCTGTTTATTACTGCCATGGTGCTGCATAGTCATGGCTTTATGAATTACAAAGTTGCCAATGTCTAGGGAGTGAGGTTTCCAGAGGATGACCAAAATAATGGTAACAGTTGTGAAAGATACACATTTCTTTATTAGTATGGAGTTAGGCCACCATTTTCCTGTAACACAGCTTGTATCCTTCTTGGAATAGACTCATATAAGTTCTGAATAGTCTCTAGTGGAATATTGAACCACTCTTCCTGAAGAACATCTTATAGTTGCTTGAGGGATCATGAAGGAGGGAATCTGCTTCTCACCGTACCCTCAGAAACTGACCATAATGCTTTGATGATAATTAATTCTGGCAATTGTCCTGGCCAGGGAAGATGCTGAAGTGCATCTTCATGCTCCCCAAACCAAGACTGAACACTTCTGGCTGTGTGTATGGGCCAATCATAATCTTGAAAAACTGTATCATTGTTAGGAAACAACAGCTGGACCTTAGGATGCACCCAGTTACCTAAAATGTCCATGTAGTCAATGCCAGTAATTCAACCATTCAGAGTAATTTTATGACCAGCAGAATACCATGATATTGCTGTCTAAATCATCACAGATCTTCCTCCATGTTTCACAAATGGAACCAGGCATTCAGGATTATTGGCTTCCTTCAGCATTCTCCAAACATAAAACCTGGACTGATGCTGGGAACAACATGAAGGACAACTCATCTGACCATATTACATATTTCCATTCATCAGATTTCCACATTTTTTTGATCATCACATCATCTTTTTCACCTTTTAGTACTTTTTCAGTAATCAGGGGTTTAGCAATTGCAGCTTTACCATGGGTGTTGGATTTGTGAAGCTCTAATCAGACTCTTTTTGTGGAAACAGCATCTTCAGGATAAATATTGAGTTTTGCTGTCACCTTTGCTGCACTAGTTCTATCGTTTTTACAATCAATTCTCTTCAATGTATGGCAATTCCTTGTACTTAGATTTGGTTTTTGGCCATTATTTTTCTTAGCTGATGATGTACCGTCATAACCTTGAAAACTGCTGCTATTGGATACATCTAATAAAGTGGCTGGTTTGGTTACAGATGCTCTAGTTAAACATGTACCAACAATCTGGCCCCTTTGAAAATCTGACAAGTCTCCATTATGTAGTACTTTCATATGAACTCTTACTACACACAATCTGTAATGCATTTGACACTGGCACTACACAGCATAAACAAACAAAGGAATAATGAAAGATACTCGTAACTAAAGTTCTTTCAGTGCAGCGAACCTGATGAGTTTTATTCCTACATTGTCTAGTGTTTCCATTATTTTGTTCATCTGTAAGATAACAGGGCGATAGAAAGAAAAATTGGGAGGCAAAAGAAATTTATGCAACAAAAACAATATATGAAAAGTGCCCCAGAATTAAAAAATGTCATGTTCCCATTTCAGATTACATACAGTCGAATATTGGAAGTACCAAATTTGAAGCCATTTTCTGCTTACATCTTTCATGTATCACTTAAAAATTACTACAGTGATCTAGAGGGGATTATTCCATTGATTGGTCCTCCAGCTAAATTCCAAACTGCTGCAGGAGGTAAGATAAGTTACTTTTGTCTTTTTTTTATGTGGAGCACAGCCCAAATTGGGCCTTGGCTGCCTCATTGTTGAGGGTTCTGGATCACACACAATTAAACATATGCACCCAGTATGAAACCTGCGAAACAGTAATCAGCTTGTCACAGAGATTGCTGCCTACACAACACACAACCAACACAAATAAACATCCATGCTCTCAGCGGAATTCAAACCCGTGACTCCAGCTACCGAGCATCGTTAAACCTACACCTTAGACTAAGGCCATCAGAATCAGCTACTTCTGTAATATGTATAAACTAAATATGTACTTACAAATATGATCCTTCCATCTTAATCATTCTGAATTATGTCCTTGCATAGTGCTTTCAACCCAAAAATTGTAGGCAATTATTGTACTTTCCACAAATGCTTCATGTCCTGCACACTATAGTAGGATGCACAATCATGCTGTCAAAGATGAGTTCTTCATCAAGATGCTTTTGTCTGCAGCTCCATCATCCCCTCAGAATGTGACAGTTCTGGTGTTAAATCCCACAACTGTTGAAGTACAATGGCTGCCCCCAAAGGAGTTCAATGATGAGAAAGTGTGGTATGAGGTGCACTGGTGCACGGAAGGCATGGTAGCTGGGGTGCGTCAGAAGACTGAAAAAGATGCAATGAATACAGATACATTTAAAAAAATCCACAGATCTGATGTGAAGAATTTGTTGCCTGGACAAACTTACCGAGTATGGGTACGTCATAATAATAAATATATGGTATTTCATTCTGCTAATACTTTGCTCAGTTGATGTGTGCAGTATGAGTTCAGCTGCAACACTTCAGCATGTTAGAGATACTCATGTTTAGCTGATGTTTGCAGCATGAGCTCAGCTGCAACAAGGATTGAACTGCCACATTCCAGACTATTACAGACACAAAGTACCCTACATTTCCCCATTTCCATCCTGTGTCTTTCATTTTACTACTTCACTTCTTTCTCCATATTTTCCAATAATAATTCTGCTCCCATTTTTCTTTTCATGTTATTTTCCTCATCTTTTCACATTCCCTTACAGTCTTCCACACTTTCATCCAGTAGTACAGTCCTTGGTGCCCTTGATTTTAAATTGTGGTCAGGTTGTGTCAATCCTGAGGCTTTTCATGATTTCTCGAACTGTCCAGGTGAATTCCAAGACAGTACCTTGAAATATGCTGTCACTATTTCCTGCTCATTTTACATTTTCATCTCACTGAACACTACTTAAATTTTGCAATTACAAAATACAGTTGGCCCTGTGCAAACCATGCAAGCATACCATGGAGATGAGCGGTAGGCTTCTCCTGCTGGCTACTGTAGCCCCAGGAGAGGGAACACAATATCCACAGAATGGGAGGCTGGGTGGCCCCCACCACTGATCTGGACACTTAGGAGATGAGATAAATCTCCCTGCCAGGAACTGAATCATGATTCATCAGTTGTCCAGCCTATCTCATAGTCACTATAGCAACAATACTGATTCATCTTGAGACTATGCAATTTTTGCATATACTTTAATTACTTAAAAATCAGTCACTCATACATAGGATTCTAAAAACTTAATGGTACAGTATAACTAAGTAATGTATTGAATGTGCAAGTAATGTGTTGTTTGTGCAGGTGCGGGCTAATTCTCAGAACAGCAAGACATTCAGCGACAGTGATGGTACCATTATCACAACATACCCAGAACCAAACAATATTACCCTTTTACACGCAACACCGTATGCACTCAGTGTTTCTTGGACGCCCTCCAATAATGTCCCCATTGTGAGGTAAGTAGCACTTCAGTGTTAGGCAAAGTACCTGTACTGCTTCAAACAATCAAGGTATTTATTTAGGTACATACAGGTATGCAGCAACTGCAATGAGTGCATAAATAGTAATACTGCATTGCTAATATATAAGCACAAAAGACAAGCAACAGTCTACCCTTGTCTAGATTTGAAAATCCAAAGAATTATTTATTCAGGATATAAAAAAGTTCCAACAAATCTTATTTGCACTGAACATGTCTCAGCATCAAGACTGAGGTAACGCTGTGTTGTTAGGTGCGTAGTTCCCAATATTTTGGAGGATCATTATGCCCTTGAATGGATTGACCCTGAAGATGTAGGCACTGCAATCCAGTCTTCAGCAACACCACTATAAAAACCTCAAATCTTGCAAGTCCCAGTACTTTAACCCTTTTACACACAGTGTGTAGTATATACACTGTCAGATTTAACAGTTAAAATCTCTGCATATTACTGTATCCCTGTCTTCTATTGTTATTCTTTTAGTAACAGGCAATTGCTTTCCTGTACAGCATTTAATGATTGGTCTTCCTAATGAAAACAGACTGTGTTCTCTTAGGTGTAAACTGAATCCTTATATATAATGCGGAGTGACTGTAGTCTTCAAGGGTCTAATCTGTCACTTTTAGTAAGGATAAAATATGAGGACATAATTTTATTTAAAAAAAAAAAAAAAAAAGTGCTCAAAATTTTGGTCACAGAATCTCAGGAGAAGAAATGTGGCTGAAATGTTATGGTAACTTTAAAGTAAATCTTGTTAAACTAGTATATGCAGGGGATTGACCTGGATCACGACAAATAACCAGCTCTGTGGTACAAGTCTTTTTTTCAAAAGTTGGCTGTGACAGCTGTGCAGCTGATAAGGCTCAGGAAAGAGAGAGGTGGTGGGCCCTTATGAATGTTGTAATGAACCTCAAAATTCCATAAAATGTTGGTAATTTATTGACTACCTGAGGACCTGTTAGCTCCTCAAGAAGACTCTCCTCCATGCAGTTTCTTAGTTATGAAACCAAACAGTTCAGTACCGTGTTTACAAAGTCCATCACTGAGTGCTGCTCTAGGCAAACTCAGTAAAGTTTTCAGTCTTCTGGGATAGAATGCTCTGTAGATCGGCATATAAATACCAGTGATGCAGAGCAGCTTGCTGCCTCCATTGACACAGTGCCAAGACATGGCTTCAATCCTGGAAGACAGGAACCTTAATCATCACTGCCATGATAATCTCAAATTTTTTAAATTACAGAAATTACATACCTTTATAAATTACTCCTTTGAGATCCGTTTTAATACTGTACTCATGTCTATGCCTCTAGCTCCCAACTGAACTATTCCATTCAAGCCTGGTGATCATATCATGTTTGTAGCCCTTGTAGTTACATGTCCCTTATGTCCTGTCCATCAAATCCTCCTTGACTTGCTCACCCTGTTAATGTTAGGTGAAGAGTACAAATTATGAAGCTAATCATTATGCAGTCTTGTCCATTCTCCTGTCACACCTTGTTCTCACACATCCAGAATCTCTGTTTTTCCCTGTACAGTTGGAACAAAGACCCATAAAAAACAGGAAGAATTATAATGTTGTACATTTTCATAGTTATATTTATTGGCAACAGGTTGGAGAATAAAATACATTGAACTTTATGACACCTAATCAATAATGTGTATCAAAATATTTTGCATGTGCAACTAGGTCAGAATCTTTGACAGGATTCTTGATATTGATTTGATTTTGCACCATATTTAATGAAGACTCTTTTATTGTGCAGGTATGATATCCAGTATCATGAAGCTGGCTCAGGAATATGGAACAACATACCAAAAAGTACAGAAGACTCCAGCTATTATTTTGTGGATCACTTACTTCCAAAGACAAACTATGTGTTTAGAGTTTCCTTAGTTTATCCTTACTCTTCAGAGCCATACATATGGCCTCCAGATGAAAGATTTACCTATGAATCATTAGGTAAGAATTTACCTTTTCTGGAAGAACAAAAAAAATTACATAATTAAGACTTATTATTACTTGGTTTGAAATTTTTGGTAAGATGGCGTCAAATGGTGAGTTTACAGTCGAAGACGCTCTAAACATATTGGAAAGTTTGACGGAATTAAACGGTAATTTGAGAAACGAGGTTAAGAAGGATATTCTTACAGCGGTAAGTCGCATTACGCACGAATTCGTTTACCTGAGAAGTGAAGCAGAAAGTGCAAACAGAAGAATTACTGAACTGGAAGCAAGAGCTACGGAAA
>Ga0209737_10003744_pt1 | contig 10632 bp, 15 predicted proteins | sample TergutCu122P3_FD_187284 | JGI IMG/M metagenome (GOLD analysis project Ga0209737, IMG submission 187284) | Cubitermes ugandensis P3 segment gut microbial communities from Kakamega Forest, Kenya - Cu122 P3 (SPAdes) (version 2) | ecosystem: Host-associated > Arthropoda: Insects > Digestive system...
GGTTGGCAAAAGCATAGACTATTTCCTCGAAAAACACGCCTTTTGTGAGTGTCGGGCGGTCGGTTCGAGCGCGCTCAAACATTTCGTTGAACAATCCCAATGCTTCATCGGGCGTTTTCAGCGTAATTTGTGAAAGTTTTGTACTCATATTCTTGGTATTTAAAATTATTTTTGTAATTTTGCAGTGAGTTTTTGGGGTAAGCGTTCCCATTGTAAAACATACCACGTCATACGTTAGGTATATTTCTTGAAACTACCGTCAGCCTTTGGGTTGGCGGTTTTTCTTTATTGTTGGTCTTAAATCAAACGAAGTTAATACAAATGTTTTATCTAAAACCTTGCCATTACGATAAGCCTTTTTAGCGATGATAATTCTAAACATTTTACCTTCTAATGCTATTCTGTCAGGTAAATTTGTTTTTTTCAACTCCCCGAACTGCACCACGATAGGAATAAAATCTTCGACTTCAAAACCTAATTGTTTTATTTCTGCACCGTGTTTTTCGATAATGTGTTTCAAACCAAAGCCTTTGTGTGTTTTTGGGTCATTTTCTCCCCAAACAACATCAATGTACCCAATATCTTTTCGATACAAAGCCTTTGTACACTCTCCGCTTTGTGTTTTTTTCAGATGTTTAATCGCCTCTTTTGGCTTGTCTTTGAATTGTGGATATATAATTCCAAACTCGCCGGACTGTAAATTTTTCTTTGTCATACATTTTGTTTTTTTGCAATAATACAAGGTATTTTTTGATTGCGCAAAGTATTCTACGGTATTCTTTTAGAATACTTTGGAATACCACAAGAATACCTGAGAATACCTTGAAAATTCTGCGGTTTTCTGTCGGGAAACCGTAGAATACTTTTGGAATTTTTTGAGAATACCAAAGAATTTTTTGAGAATGTTGTCAGAATACTTGCAGAATGTTTTGAGAATACTTGCGGAATTTCAAAATAATTCCATTTGCCTGTTTTTCTCTTTTTTTATACTCTTGCGCTTTTCGTTGCAGCAACAGCATTTGCAGATGCTGTCTGAAATCTCGCCTTTCATAAATAAATTGTGCGAATGATTAATGTCGTATGCTCGTGCCATTATTTTTTATTCATTTTTTTTTGTTTTTGTATATTTTTCTATTTACTTTTTTTTCGCTCTATTTTTTTTATACTGCGGCGCGACTGCGTTTTCGTAACAATTTTCTGTAATTCTGTAACTTGGCGATTTTTTTCTGTATTTCATTTATTTTCAATCGGTTACAAGTTACTTTTTTTTGATACAATTTAGTTACAAGTATTTTTTCTTTATTTTTTTCTGTAACCGGCGCAAAAAATTGAAATCGGAAGTCAAAAAAAACAAAAATCGAAAAATTCTGTAACTTTTTGTAACTACTTTGTATCTATTTTGTAACTTATTTTGTAATTAGTTATCTTATTGAAAATAAATGATTTAATCATTTTCTCATTTATCAGTTACAGAGTTACAAAATTTTGTTGCAAAAAAGCAAAAGGGGAAAGGGGAAAAACATTGCTGTTGTTTTGTTTGCGCTGATTATACAGAAAAATATGCAAAATCGGCAAATTGTAACGCCAATTAAAATGGTTGTTTTTCCAACTCTTTACCATAAGTTTTTAAATAAATCATTTCAACAGCCTTGTTGTCAATTTTGCGAATAATCCTGCCGGAAGCATTGTGCAGTTCCGGCGGATTTAGCATTTCAACATACTTGCAATTTTCACAAAACGAGCGCAAGGCTTTACTGAATTTATTGGTTGTCCACGATTTTACGCCCGAATCTTTCATAAAGGCTTCCATCGCTTCGGTGCGCACTATTTCGCAGTCGAGATTGTCGGATATTTCAGAAAAATAAACTTCCGCCCAATCTTTAAACTGATTGCCCATAATTTGAATATTGGTGCGCTCCTGTACTTTTTTTATCGGTGGTTCTATCTTTGTGTTGCTGTGAACGGTCGAAAGGTAGAACTGCATACAGTCAATCAGGAAGTTAATATCTTCATTCCAAAACTCGGCTTTGTATGTTCCGCGACAAATTTCGTAGCCAAAATCATCTTTTATGGTGCGCGTTTCGCGATAACCATTGTCGGGCGTGGCGTGATGATACCAATCGGAAAAAACAACGTGCAAAATTCGACGCAAGGTTGCACTGTCGGCGTTTGGTGGTGGAAAATTGGAAGTGAACGCCAATTTCGGACTTTTTTCAAACGGAATGATTTTGGCAGATACGCCTTTTTCGTCGATGGTCATTTCGCCGGTGATGGTATCGTAAAAAAAGCCGAAATCAACGTATTTGTTGGCATCGTCCACAAGCAACAAGCCGGTTTGCTCGTTTACGTTTTCAAAAATATGCTTGTTTTCGGTCAGTTTTCGGTTTCGTCCGCCGAGCGTAACGGTTTTTTTGAAATTGGATAGAAATTTTATCATAAACGATTTGCCCGAACCACCGGACGATACGCCATCTTCCGAAATTTTGTCTTCCATAGCCCAAACTGCCCACGATTTAGACATATCTTTGTAGCGGTGCATCATATAGCCGATGGCAAATATCTTTGCCGTGAGGTTTTGCATTTGCTCTTCTACCTCTTCATACGTGAGCCGACTGCCTGCGATATTGAAATGATTTTCGGTAAAATAGGCTTTGTCGGCTTCGGCATCGCCGGTGGCACGCTCTTCGAGTTCCTGCTGCCAACAGGTGCGACTGCCATTGATAAGGTAACGGAAATAATGCGACTGTGTGTTTTTTATATCCAAATCCCAAGTATCAAAATTTTCATTGCGTTTGATTTCAAAAGCAGGTGCAAGGCGTTTGAAACGATGTTTTGATACAGCACTTTCCCACACATAGCGGTTGCAGTCGGCAGGACGATGTTCGGTAATGCCTTTGCCCGATACCTCGATTGTTTTGTTGTTGAAAAAAAGAAATTGCGTGTCGAATGTGTTGTCGGTAAAATCAATGTCAATTACCGGCAAATCGTCCATCGCAACGGTTTTGGTGCGACCGCTATTCAATACCAAGTTCCACACTTTTACATCAGATATATTTTTGCGGACAAACTGTATCAAAAATTCACGGATATTTTTGCTTGTGATTTCTTTTACTACGTTTCCGTCCACTTTTACAAAAGTTTCTTTCAGCGTGTCTTTATCCTGCAATTTGCCGAATCCGGCATCAGCCAAAAAATTAAGCATATATTCGGTATTGATTTCGAGCCGTTTTTTGCCGTCTTTTCCATCTTCTTCTACCCAAAATTTGTACGGTCGCGCTGTGTTGAGCAAATTTTCAAAGTCGGCGCGTTTTTCGCGAAGTTCTACAAAATCGCGCAGGTCTTTTCGCGGTTTTCCGCGCAAATCGCGGTAAGTAGTAAGCCAATCGGGCAACTTCACGGTGTGAATATCCAAATACTGCAAGCCAAGTTCGATGCCTTTTTTCTTTCCTGTTTCGTCAATATCGGGTATATTGTACACTTTTTCAGCGTATTTGCAAATTTCTTTGTATGAAAAAGGGTCTAATCGCGCACTTTCGGAATTGAGCCAAACGGGATGGTAGCCGAATGATTGCACATTGACGGCATCACGCTCGCCGGAACAAATGACGACTTTTAATTTTTCATCTTCATACTTCTTGCCGGATTTTGTTAAATCGGCTTCAAAATTTGCCCGTTCCTGTTCGTTGATGCGTGTAAAATCGCGTTTTAACTCGCGCAAGCCGTTTACATAATCTTTTGGTTTTGTGCCGTGATAGAAAAAGCGAAAAGCCTTGTCGTAGTTCAATGGTTGGTAGAATTTGTAAAACTCGGTGCCGGTATCGGTCAGGCACACGCGCACGAAAATCGGGTAATTTTCGTTGCTGCTCGTTACGGTAGTTTCGAGGTTGCCGGTTTCGTTTTTCTTTGTTCGGCTGTACCATTTTACCGATTTGTAGCCGAGCGCATCAAGGTGTTCCTGCTTCACTCCGGGACCAAACACTTTGAGTTCGGCATCGGTCAATTTGTCGGCACATTCAAAGCCGAAATGTCCGTCCGGCTCATCTTTTGTTGGTTTTCGCTTGCGGATGTCGGGCTTGTTGATGCCGGAACGCAGCGTGTTTCCGATTTCGTACTGTCCGGCGAGTTTGAATAATGCTTCTTTGAACGTGAGATTATCTTCGAGCATCACGATGTCGATGGCACTCCGGGCGTGGGCATCGTCGCCGAAGTCGGTAACTTTCCACACATTGCCAAACTGTTTGATGTAAGCCGATGGCGTGCGCTCGTTGCGCAGACAAAACGGCTTGCGTGTTTCGACACTTTCACGCGCTTGCGGATAGTACGAAAGGATTATATCCAATCCGTTGTTGGTTTTTGCGTAAATATCTTCTGTTTTAATCATTTGTGTTTATTTTTAAGATAATCGCCCCATTGTTCTGCTATTGCGTTGGCAATTATAGGTTTGTAATATAAATTTTAGCATCGCCTTTTTTCAAGTCGCCAAGTGTGTCTGAAACCGTATTTTCATCGAAATAATAATACTTATCACCCCAATCATCAAAACGAACATCGTACTCTGAAAAAGTGAACGCCATTTCTACCTCGTACCAATCCGGGTACTCGTTTAATCTTTCTGTTAAATCTCTGATTTTCATATTAATTCAATTTGTCGCCAATGGGTTACTTCCCACGATTTGGCGTGATAACCGTTCATAATCAACGAATGAATGATACTCCATTTTTTTGAAAAATCCGAATAGTCGCCCAACGAAAAAACCTCAACATCAAGCCCTGTCTTGGTTTTCAATTTTACTTTGGTTAATACCTGTTTTGCCGGCTCCGGCAGTTCGTCCTTAACGCTAATCCATTCTTGGGCGAGTTCGATTGCTTGCTTGACTGCTTTATATCCTCGCCAATCACTGCACCGCATATTATTACAACCATCTTCGCTGTTTGGGCAATCTTTGTTACAATCATCGCTTACATTGGCGCAAATGCAGAAAATTTCTGCGATTTTATTTATCGTTTTCATACTTTTACATCCTTTAAAAATGTGAATTAAAACAAGTTTGCACATCGTCAAATAAGGCTTCTTTGTCGTAGCTGGTAGCCAAGCGGAAAATGTAGTATCCGCCGTTTTGTTTCTCAAACGACCTCACAGAACTCCAATCAGCCACATGTGCCGAGAGATAAATACTATTCGCAAATCTCAAATTCCGAAAAGTGTCAAAATTGGTTTCGATACACAAAAAGTGCTCGAACTTGATGTGGCACTGTATCTCTTCGCCGGTGGGCGATTCAAATTTTAGTTTTTTCATAAATGGTTGATTTTTTAATTTTTCGCACAAAAAAACCGGTAAAATCCATATTGAATTTTACCGGTTGTGTGAGTGGTGGAAGTGGTTTTTTATCGGCTTGAAATGTAATCCAATCCGCTTTTTCTGTATTTTGAAAATTTTGTGTCGCTGCTTATTAGTGGTAGTTTTTCGGTGATAGCCTGTGCAATACTCAGACGGTCGTTTTGGTCGCGATGGTTTTCTACTGCCGGAAGTTTAACCAGCGTGCGCAAATGCTCTTTGGTAACGTACTTTACTTTGATGCCAAAAACATTTTCAATCAAATCAAACACTTCGAGTGAGCGAAATTGTTTTTTTACGGTAATTCTGTCATCTTGCACCAGGTAAATAAACTCCTTTACGCTTTCAGACGATATATAGATAATGTTTTCATAATTATCCAATATTGCTTGTGCGCTGTCGGACAGTTCGCCGTCTTTCTCTACTTGACTTATGAACACATTGGTATCTATTAAATATCTCATGCGCTATCTGTTTACCGCTCTGCGGTCATTAACTATTATCATTCCGTCCGGATTTTGTCTTCTCCAAATTCCGATTTTTGATAATCTTTTCACTTCGCCATTGGGCATAATAAAGTGCGTATCGGGGTTGAAAGCCTGTACACTGCGCATTGTTTTTGTTCTTACTGCCGTTGCCATAATTTTAAGCATTAAAATTTGCGACAAAGATACTGTTTTTTTTCGGTAAAATTCAATATGTCAAAGAACGATTTTTTTGTTTTGCACCGGAACTACAAATCAATGTGAGTTCCGGCGTAACCAATTTCCGTTTAATATAAATTCATCGATGAAAAAAATAAATGCACACTTTCTTTAATCTATCCTTGTTACCTTAATAATATTGTCCAATCGTGCGGAAGTAAATTTTCCGCCAATGTCTTTTCCCGCTGTGATGCGCGAATTTTCTATACTCGACCAAAAAAAAACCTTGCTGTCGAAACCTACACTTTCGCCCACTGCCAAGCCTTTAATGCTACGAGCGATTACTCCATGACTTTTTTTGCTAATTACTTCCATGATTTTGTGTGTTTAATTGTTTATATTTATATTTACGGTGCAAAGAAAAGAATTTAATTCTAATTACACAAGCATAATTAGAATTAAATTCTTTATTAATTAGCGTTAAATTCTTATGTTGTTATAAATCAATTAATTATTTTTACTTATGAAACCAATAAATGAAGTTTTAAAAGAAATTCGGAAGAAAAACGGCTACAAACAGCGCGAGTTGGCTGATGTGCTTGTGTTGGATGTTACAAGCTATGGCAAAAAAGAACTTGGACAGACCGATATTACCCTACGGCAATTAGAATCTATTGCTAATTTTTACAAAATAACAGTGTTGGAACTGCTGGCGTATCCAAGTCCTGTGATTGTCAATAATGAATTGTTGCAGCCTAAAATTCGCATTTCGGTTGATGTTGGTAGTCGAAACCAAAGTGAGAAAGTTGTACAAGTTTTGAAAAAAATTGAAGATATAAATGTTGAAATTTTAAAAAAATAGATATGAGTGAAAAAGAAAATACAGTGAGCGAACTGATTTGTTCAGTATTGAAAAGTCATTGGTTTTTAGTCGGAGTAATTATTATTTTGCTCGGGACAATCGTTGCTTGTTTAATACCAACCGTAAAATATAATGACTTTGCTGTAATACTTGGTTTTGTTGGAGTTTTAGCAACATTTGTTGTGATAAGTAACTATGCGCAAGTTTGGGAAGTAAAAAGAGAAAATAAAAAATTAAAAAACGAGATAGAACATAACAAACACGAAGTAATGGCGGATGTTTTCTATCTGACTGCATTATCTTTTGTTAGTAGCAAGAATTATGGTTTAGCCATTTATACCTTTATACTTTCTATACAAGAACATTCAATAATCAACAATAAGCACGGAATTAATGGTGTATTGCGAGATATAAACAACAAGATAGTTCAAGTTCAAGATATTAAACCTGAAAGCATTTTACAACTCACAACAAAACAAAAAAACGAAATTCAAGAGACTTTGCGCGAGTTGTCTGACTCGAACATAGTTATAGCAAAAATAATAGAGTATGTAGATAAAATTCCGACAGAATAACTTCTAAAAAACAGAAAAAGTATGAGTTGGATTGGCGATGTTTGGGGTATTGTAAAGGACATAAAAAAATTTATCTTTGCAGCGAATAAAAACTGTAAAGAAAATATGTTAGAAAAAAGACAACAATTTGTTGGAAAGTGGGATAGCGAGTACAACATTGGCAGTAATTGCAATCGTTTTTGCAATTTAGAATTGAGCGTAAACGTAGAAACAGGCGAAATTACCGGTACGCTTTATCGTAAATTCATAGAAGAAGATTTGTGTCCAGAACTCTATGTGTCCGGTAAGGTAGGTTTTTGGGGTCGCTCTGCAAAAGTGCATTTTTGGAATTTATCACGCTATCGTAAAATTGTTTATGGTAGCGCAAAATTAAAATTCAAAAACGGCAGTTTACAGTGGAAACGAACCGGCTTTCAGCACGAAGAAGATTTGCCAAAAAAGGCTGTGTTTTACAGAGAAATTGCCGAAGAATAACCTCTAAAAACACAAAATTATCCCTCAAATCTACTTCAATTTTGATAGTTAAAATGCTGACTTTAAGCGGGATGTTTTTAAAAAGTGTAACAAATATTTCGCTACTGTGTCGCCACAAAAATGGCTAAAAACAGGGTTTTTTAAAAATATAAATCATTGATAATTAGCATATTAAAAAAATATTGTTCGGTTGATTTGCGTGTGAGTTCGAATCTCATCCTGCGCACAAATTAAAAAAACAGCAAAATACTTTTGTATTTTGCTGTTTTTTTTGTTACGAAAGCATTTACACTTTCAACCTGATTCCAATCTTGCCAAGCAAATGAACAACTCCGATAACGAAGAATGAAAGCAAAGCGCATTTCAACAATCCGATCGGATAAACTCGAATGAATGGGAAGCGATATTGTGCAAACGATTCCACAACCGAGTCGCTTACAAATGGCAAAGCATTAAGCAGTTGAGTTATCGGATATACCAACACAATTTCGGGGAATGGTGTGCGAGTAATTTGAATCAGTGCATAGATAATTGTCGGCAGCAGGAAGCAAGTAAGTGTTGCTGTACCTGCCGGACTGATAGATCTAAACCAATTCTTTTTTCCTTTCACATCAACCAACCAGAAGAAACCCATATAGGCTATAATCGAAATTCCTACGCAGAAGAACATCCAAGTTGGTGTGGCAACAAGTTTTGAAATATGCCAAATTTGCCTTGATGCAAAGCCCAAAATTAACATCGCAACACCAAGTCCGAGCACAGGTAAAAATAGTTTATTTGCCGATTTTCCGGCAGCAAACCACCGGGTGAAAATTGTTGAAAGAATTACACCACTCATGGTAAAGGCTTGCAAAGTGCCGTTATCAGGAATAATATTTTGCATAAATCCTAAGTGTGCACCTGCCATAAATCCTAAGTTTATTTCGTCGTTCATCAATCTTCCGCTTGCGCCAAACATACTGAAAATCACAATCACAACCCAAGCTATGATTTGCGGCGTGAGTTTAGCACGCGAAATAAATAAATAAATCAATGCGCAAATACCATACGCCCAGCCTATTAAACCTAAAATTCCGTACCAGCGTGTTTGTAAAATCCAGCGACCTGCTGCACCACTTTCCAAACAAGCACCTTCCATGCAACGGAATAGAATGGCTAAGCCGTCTCGGTTGCGGTAAATAATGGCAAGATACAGCAATAATGCGATTCCTAATAATTGCAAACCAAGCCACAGATGTTTTTTCCAATCTTTTGCTCGCGGATAAACATTCCAAACCAAGAAGAATCCGATAACCATGACAATCGCAAAAACAGGACGCACCAATCGCGGGTCAAGACTGCTGAATACTTCGGGCGAAATGCCGCCTGCACCCAGATTCACTTGGAAAATGCCCATAATGATTAATGCAAGTACACGAAGCATAATATGTCCGAGAATCTGCAAATGTGTATCGCCTTTTGCAAAGCGATTTTCTATCGCATGCGGAATAGACATTCCGACGATAAATAGGAACGATGGCAGGATTATGTCAGAAAAACCTAACATATCTTCCATTCTCGTAGCGTGACCTAACCAGTTCGGAATACCCGAAACAGTAAAAAAGTCATTCACGAAAATCATCAGGAACATGGTCATTGCCCTGAATACGTCAATAGACGCAATTCGCATTGGTTGTTTTGTAGTCATATTGTTTTTTTTTGTTTGGCACGCAGATGACACAGATTGAACAAGATTTACACAGTTTTTAATTCATATCTGTGGCTTGAAAAGCCGAAGGAAAAATCAGCAGAATCAGTGTCATCTGTGTGCTAAAAATTAAAATTCAGCAAGTAACATCAGCCAACGTCCAACGGGTTTTACCCACACTTCTTTGAATGTACAGAAGTTGAAATTTGGCCAGAATGGCACGTCTTCGTTGAGGCGTGTTTGTATTCCAACCGGCATTTGTCCTACGGTTGTGCCCGGAAGCGGCGCGTATTGGAACATATAATTACTACCCTCGCCCCAAATAAGCGACTGACCGAAAGGATTCAAACCTACTGTCCAGAATAATTGCTGTTCGGCAATGTTTCTCAACTCTTGGCATCCCAAATGTCTGCCGAGCATCGCAGCGGCTTTTCCTTTTCCTAAATGCACCACCGAATTGCCTCTAAACGAAAACCAAACCGGAAACGCTCTCAAATAATAACCTTCGCCGAGTTCAAATCCGTTGCGAAGCTGTTCTCTGTAATCGGGCAACAAATCTGCATTTCCACTTGCAATATGCAATACACGGAAAGCAAGCGGGTCAGCCAAAGGCTCGTCGATATGATACACGCCGCTCGGAATCATGCCGTAGGGCTGGATAAAGCGCGTGGTCATTCTCAAATAATCGGCATAAGCCTCGATTGACTTGTGCCAACGATGCGCATCCGGATGATTTGGTTGTGTTTCAACAAGTGCCAGCATCGCCTGCATAAACACCTCATGTTCGCCTTGGTGGTTGAACGATACGGTGTTGTTTCGCGCCGTAGTTTGGTAGAAGAAACCGCGAATGCCCGAATCTCCAATTGGTTCCAAACGCTGCGTATCGAGCGTATAACGAATGTATTCTGCCGCAATTTGAGCGTATTTCGGGGCACCGGTCAATTTATAGAGCATGCTTGCCGACCACGAAATAGTGGCATAAAACTGGCTCGGCGATACTCTGGTCGAGAAAATACCCATCGGTGTAGCACTCAACGGATGTTCGCCACGTAAT
>Ga0209737_10003745_pt1 | contig 10630 bp, 10 predicted proteins | sample TergutCu122P3_FD_187284 | JGI IMG/M metagenome (GOLD analysis project Ga0209737, IMG submission 187284) | Cubitermes ugandensis P3 segment gut microbial communities from Kakamega Forest, Kenya - Cu122 P3 (SPAdes) (version 2) | ecosystem: Host-associated > Arthropoda: Insects > Digestive system...
AAAGAATATCGTGCTATACAAGAGGTGGCCGGTCCTCTGATGTTGATCAGGAATGTAGAAAACGTCACCTATGACGAGTTAGGGGAAATTCGCCTGCAAAACGGAGAAATCCGACGTTGCAAAGTACTTGAAATAAACGGCAGCGATGCTTTGGTACAGCTTTTTGAAAGCTCTGCCGGTATAAATCTGGCCGATTCGAAAGTCCGTTTCCTTGGACGGAGCCTCGAACTAGCTGTGTCAAGCGACATGCTTGGGCGGGTTTTCGATGGTATGGGAACCCCAATTGACGGCGGCCCCGAAATTCTTGCCGATAAAAAAATGGACATAAACGGCCTCCCAACTAATCCGGCTGCTCGAGACTATCCTAACGAGTTTATTCAGACCGGTATTTCGGCAATCGACGGTCTAAACACCCTGGTTAGAGGGCAGAAGCTCCCCATTTTCTCCGGAGCCGGTCTGCCCCATGCCGAGCTTGCCGCCCAAATCGCCCGTCAGTCGAGGGTTCGGGGAGACGAGTCTAACTTCGCCGTGGTGTTCGCGGCCCTCGGTATCACTTATGAAGAAGCGCATTTTTTTGTATCGGACTTTAGGCGCACCGGAGCGATCGATCGCGCGGTTCTGTTTATGAATCTGGCTAATGACCCTGCTGTTGAGCGCATTGCCACCCCCCGTATGGCCCTAACAGCTGCAGAGTACTTGGCTTTTGAGAAGGACTTGCACGTCTTGGTCATCATCACAGACATCACTAATTATGCGGAAGCCATGCGAGAAATCTCTGCAGCCCATAAGGAAGTGCCCGGCAGACGCGGATATCCCGGATATCTTTATACAGACCTCGCTACTTTATACGAGAGAGCCGGAAGAAAGCGCAGGGTTGGGGGATCGGTTACCATGATCCCCATATTGACCATGCCCGAAGACGATAAGACTCATCCTATTCCCGACCTTACGGGTTACATCACCGAGGGGCAGATTATCCTATCCCGTGAACTATACAGAAAAGGGCTCATGCCGCCCATTGACGTATTGCCCTCTCTCTCCCGCCTGAAAGACAAGGGTGTCGGAAAAGGGAAGACCAGAGAAGATCATGCGGATACCATGAACCAACTGTTTGCGGCTTATTCCAGAGGCAAAGACAGCAAGGAGTTGATGGCTATCTTGGGCGAAGCCGCTCTTTCTGAGATGGACTTGCTCTATGCACAATTCGCTGACAGATTTGAGAAAGAATATATCTCGCAAGGCTACAACACGGATCGGGACATCATAGAAACCTTGGATCTGGGATGGAATATGCTGGCGATGTTACCGAAATCAGAGCTAAAACGGATCAAAGACGAGAACATCAAAAAGTATTATCCGGAATCAGAATAAACGGAAGGCAAGATATGGCCAGGTTAAACGTTAATCCGACCAGAATGGTTTTGACCTCTCTTAAAAGACGCCTGCAAACGGCGGTCCGCGGCCATAAACTCATGAAAGACAAGCGTGATGAGCTGATGAAGAAATTCATCGTGCTCGCCAGAGAGAACAAGACACTGCGCGATCAGGTTGAGGGGCAGATTACGGATATCTACGCCGGCTTCCTTATGGCCAGCGCTGTGATGTCGAGAGAGGTCTTTGAAGAGTCGTTAATGTTCCCCAAACAAGGCGTTGAGGTGAAAGTCGGCCGCCTCAACATCACTTCAGTCGAAGTGCCGGTATTCGACTACCGCTATAAAAGCCCGGATTGTTCCGATATATACCCATATGGTTTCGCTAATACCTCGGGAGAGCTTGACGGTGCCATCAAGAGCTTATCTGAGGTTTTCCCGCTCATGCTGGAACTTGCCGCTGTCGAGAAGAGAACTGCCCTGCTGGCGCAAGAAATAGAAAAGACTCGAAGGCGCGTCAATGCGCTTGAATACATCGTCATCCCTCAATTACAAGAAACCATAAGATACATCAGGATGAAACTTGATGAAAACGAGAGAGGCAACCAAACCCGCCTAATGAAGGTCAAGGACATGATGCTGCAAGAAGCTGTTATAGAAAGGCAGACAGCTACGAAAGAAGCATTGCAAAAATATGCCTCGCGCTAGTCTGTCGCTTGTTACCGGAAATACGCAATTGCATGCATGGAATTCCTTCCATTTTCCTCACTAATCAGAAATTTTATTTGTATTTGCGCCGGAACCTCTTGATTTTTCCAATCGCAGACTGATATATTGGCAGCTAGGAGGGTTTAATTTATGAAATATAGCGCGGTGCAAAAATATCTTGCCGAGTTTATCGGTACGGCGATTCTGGTTCTTGTCGGCTGCGGCAGTGCCGTAGCGTTGGGGTGCGATCCTTCGGGCGGACACCTTGCCGTGGCTTTGGCTTTCGGCCTTGCCATTGTCGCAACCGCTTATGTCATTGGCGGCATTTCAGGCTGCCATATCAACCCAGCCGTTTCATTGGCTATGTTTATCCGAAAAAAACTGAGTGCCACTGATTTCATTTGGTATGTCGCTGCTCAAATTTTGGGCGCACTCGCCGGAGCCGGATTACTAAAAGCCATCGTGAATTTCGGCATCATTGATCATACAGGCGCCCTTGGCTCTAACGGTATCGGCAGCATCGGTGTCGGCGGCTCCCTTTTGGTTGAGGTCATCTTAACCTTTATCTTCGTTTTGACTATTCTCGGTGTCACTTCCGACGATAAAAAGGGCAGCGTGGCTGGCATTGTCATCGGCCTTACCCTCGCTTTTGTCCACATCATCGGCATTCCTTTAACAGGCACTTCGGTAAACCCTGCCCGCAGTATCGGCCCTGCGCTTTTCGCCGGCGGCAGTGCCATTGGAGACTTGTGGATATTCATTGTTGCGCCTTTAATTGGGGCGACGATTGCAGCACTGGTATTTAGCGCACTTATTGGCAAAAAGTCTAAAGCGTAATCAGCGTGATTATACAACAATATACAGCCCGCTCCCCACGGGCTGTATATTGTTGTATAGCCAAATGAATCCGCTGACCAATTACTCGTTTCGGCTGAAAACAATCCAAACTATCAATTTCTACCACACCAAGTAATAGCTTGCCGGGCAACACCGCTGATAATTTCTAATACTGCGATATCGCTCCGATAATTGCAATCATGAACAGTACTCCGACAACCCCAAATACAACGTCAAGGATGCCAAGTACGATGCCGATGGTTGCTTTAGCGCCGACATATCCCTGTTTCCTCGCGCTGTTGCCTTGGATGATGGCGATAATACCCAGAATCAATCCGAAGAAAAAGAGCCCGACAATGCCGCATATTAAAGAGACAGTGGCCGCTCCGTTGCCGGGCTGAGCCGTCTGCTGGTAATCCTGTTGAAACGATTGCTGAAATGATTGCTGGCTTGACTGCTGTGTATTGGCAATGTTAGTGCCGCAACTCATACAAAACTGGGCTTTGTCATCCTGCATGGTCCCGCATTTTGGGCAAAACATACTGTCCCCCTCTCAGATTTTTGTATAGCATAGTCAATTTCACCCTGTTCCGCAATAAGGATCTTGCTCCCTACCATATATAATGCTGTTATGTATTGTCGCTATAGAGAGCACCAATCACGCATGTATAACATGGCATTCCGACAACTACTTTACATACGTTACTTTATTGTTATCAAGTCCGTGCGGCTCTTTCCTAGTTTTCGCTGTTCCTATCAATATAGCTATGCCGAATCCGTATCCTTCTGGGAAACACATGCGCTTTTTCAATTCGCTGCCGCGTGGACCGCTAAGAGGAATACCAGCCATCCCGCAGATAACGCTCCCAAGGCCGAGCGAATGAGCAGCAAGTGTGACGCTCTGGCTTAATATCCCGCAATCCATCGCAGCAAAACTTGAGCCATCCGATGCCACCATGATCATGCACGGCGCGTTGTAAAACACCTTCCCGCCGCGCGATTTGATTCTCTCGTATACCGATTTGTCCTCTGCGACCGCAAGAATATTCATACTCTCGTCATCGAGTTCTTTTATTAATTCCTGATCAGTAATGACGACGATATGCCAAGGCTGGCGATTCATAGCACTCGGTGACGCGAGCGCAGCGTCTACGATAGCTTTAATCTGCAATTCAGTTAACGGTGCAGCGGAATAATCACGGCACGAATATCGTTCAGCAATTGTCTTCAAGGTATCATTCATGAATTTGCTCACTATATTTTTATTCTATCTGGCGCACATTGATTTAGCAGACTTAACACAGATTGACTATCCGTTATTAATCCACGAAGCAAAGCGGTGTGCCATCATCACCAAAGCAAGACATCGGCACCGATCAGTTGTTGTCCGTTTTACGAATATAACACTGGTCGGGGTGAGAGGATTTGAACCTCCGACCTCAGCGTCCCAAACGCTGCGCGCTAGCCAGCTGCGCCACACCCCGCATTATTACTCACGACTTAACGTCCTTGGAGACCCGCCCGCCTTTATAGGGCAGGCGGGTGTTTGTTTCAAGATAAGTATATCAGCCGGATGCTGTTATGGTAAAGCTACTCGCGGCAATCAAGGCATTTATCGAATTTTTCCTGAGGCAAATCCGCTTTCCGCGCCATGTACGTAAGTTGCTTCTCGGGGGCGAAATGGAATCCGCACTGCGCACAAGTTTTAAGCCCAAACTTCATCTTGCCGGAAGGGGTAGTGATAGTACGCACCCCTCCCGCATCGACAAGCTTTATGGCATCTGTAGGACAGACATAGGCACATGAGCCGCAGGCGATACAGCGTTCGGCATCGAAAACCACCCCGGGCTCAACTTCACGCCCAAGTCCGCGGGTAATAAAGCTGATAGCCCCAGCCCCAACGACCTCTTGGCAAGCGCGAGTGCACTGACGGCACAGGATGCACTCCTTAGCCGGCAGGGTAAACCGTGGCTTCTCCAGCCCCAAGTTAGAGGCTATCTTTTGGAGTTTTTTGGAGCTTGGGCTTTGAGCAAGCAGTATTTCAGCCGCCAAGCGACGAGCTTCGAATGCCTTAGGCGAGTCGGTATTCACAACCATGCCTTCGGAGACCGGGTTGTCACAGGCAGTGACGAGGATATGATTCTCACCCGCTGTCAGTTCTACCACACAGAGCCGACAGGCACCGGCGGGAGCAAGCTCTTCGTTGAAACATAGGGTTGGTATGTCGATGCCCGCTTTATTTGCCGCCATGAGAATTGTCGCGTCTTCAGCGGCTTCCACGGCCTTTCCGTTAATAGTAAGTTTAATCATGATTGTCCTCTTTGTTTCGCATTTGTGAGATCATTTTACGTCACCGCCACCATTACTCGGTAACACCTTAGGCACCGAGATGCCTCTTTACTGGCTGCTTCCCGAGTAAAGCATGTCTCCACCTCATCAAAGGTACCAGTGCGTTCTTTGAGCTGAATTTCACTCGGATGCCGGCGCTGCTTAACAGACGGGATTGCCCCAAAGCGCTCTCGGCTGAGGCCGATTTCGTGCAGCAGCTCGCTAAGCGGTCTCTCGGTTACTTCCTTACTTTTGCTTAAATATGCTTCCATACTGCGGGCAGCCCGTTTGGCACCGGCCATAGCCTCGACAATGGTCGCCGGACCCGAAGCGCAATCACCTGCCGCAAAGAGCCAAGGCAAGCTGGTGCGTCCATCTTCATCGGCCTTGATACTGCCCCAGTCGGTGAGCACCACTTTATCTTTTGGCAAAAACGAGAGTTCTGGCTGCTCGCCGATTGCGGTCAAAACCAACTCAGCGGGAACAACGAACTCCGAGCCGGAAACCGGCACCGGGCGACGTCTCCCGCTGGCATCAGGTTCGCCAAGTTCCATGCGCTGACACTCGGCACCGATGACTTTCCCGCCGTCAGTGACCAATTTCACCGGTAATGCTAAGAAATGGAATTTTATCCCTTCTTTTTCGGCAGCCTCGACCTCACTTGCATGAGCAGGCATTTCTTTGCGGGAGCGGCGATAGACCACGGTAACTTCTTTTGCACCCAAACGCACTGCCGTACGCGCACAGTCAATAGCGGTATTGCCCCCGCCGATGATGATAACTTTTTCCGCGGGCGGCACATCTTTACCGGTATTCGCCAAGCGCAGATACTTTACCCCCTCAAGGCATCCCTGAATATCCGGGCTCCAGCCTGTTATTCCGGCATCCTTGCTTTGGTGGGCACCGGTTGCCACCAGCACCGCCTTCACGTTCATCATCAGATCGCCCACATAGCTGACGCGGGTGTTCGGCTTATACTGCACCCCAGCGCTTTTAATTATTTCGAATTCGCGGCTGACAACCCGTCGCGGTAAGCGAAACGACGGAATTCCGGCAGTGGTCATACCGCCGGGCTCTGCTTGATCATCAATGAGAAATACTTGATATCCTTGGCTCGCCAAGTAGTCGGCACCAGCAAGTCCTGCCGGACCGCTTCCTACCACAGCCACTTTTTCCTTTTTGTCATCATTTTCTCTGGCAAGCTTATTAAATCCATAGTCAGCCGAGACTCGTTTTAGAGCGCGGATAGCCAGCGGTTGGTCGATATCGCCCCGCACGCAGTTCTTTTCGCAGAATGCCACACAGGTACGCCCCAGCATTCCCGGCAGGCAATTCGTGCGCCGAATTACCTCTAAAGCCTCGCTGTAGCGGCGATTGCGCGTAAGCTCAATGTAACCCGGAACATCTTGGTGGATGGGGCATGCCTCCATACAAGGTGCCGTAATGCTTTTTGTGTATTCTATTTTTGGAAGAGCCGCTCGCCCGCTCACCGCATCTTTGAAAGCCGAATCATACTGATTCAAGCCATCAATGACCGGTTTTACCGCTTGGCGGCAAAAATCGCATCCGGCATTCGTATGGATACCGTTTGCCAGGCTAGCGATGATATCGGTGTCGCCCTCAGATCCTTGCCCGGCTGATAAGCGCTCAAGGGTTGCGCACAGCGTGCGCATTCCGTTGTAGCCAAGACTGCATTCCCCGCAGGCAAGCTTAACCGCTTCTTGCATGTAAGCCGTGACCAAGCTCACGACGTTCACCGTGTTATCGTTTAGCTCTATTCCTGACCAAGTGATAAAAGCCTTTGTCCGACGCCCGTTAATGCTCTCAGGCACGGCAATTTTCCCCGTTGTTTGCACTGGCATTACGATATCACCTCGCCGCTAAGCTGGGCCTTAGCGCGCAGCTCATTATATTTTCGGTGGACCAAATCTTGAATATTCGCCACTGCTTCCGGCGGTAAGTGTCTGAAGCGTCCCTGTAGCCGCGTGTAGTCGGTCAGCGGCCTAAGTTTCGGGAAGTCCAGGCTCATTGTATATTTACCATCCACAACCTCATACAGCGGGAAGACGCCCGTTTCCACAGCTAAACGACCGATACGAATGCTTAAATCACCCGCACTCCGCCAGCCGGTGGGGCATACCGAAAAAACGTGCAGGTAAGCCGGCCCAGGGGCTGCCAGCGCCCGCTTCACCTTTTCCATGAGGTCAAAGGGGTAGCTGTGACAAGCAGTTGCCATATAAGGGATCCCGTGCGCCGCGACGATGGACGGCATATCTTTTTTCCAAGAAAACTGCCCCATGCTTGCTTTTCCCGCCGGAGATGTCGTGGTTGAAGCCCCAAAGGGGGTCGCCGAAGAGCGTTGAACCCCGGTATTCATGTAAGCCTCGTTGTCAAAGCAGACAAAGAGCATCTTGTGCCCGCGTTCCATCGCCCCGGAAAGGGCTTGGATGCCGATATCAACCGTGGCACCGTCACCTGCAAGAGCCACTACGTTAACTTCCTCTTGCGGGATTCGATTCTTGCGCATAAGCACCTTGAGTGCGGACTCGATGCCGGAGGCAACCGCGGCACTGTTTTCAAAAAGGGTGTGTATCCAAGGCAGTTTCCATGAAGTATACGGAAGCTGCGAAGCGACTATTTCCATGCATCCCGTGGCATTTACGACAATGGTATTTCTGCCCATTGCTTTGGCAACCAAACGGACTGCAAGTGCCTCACCGCAACCGATGCAGGCGCGGTGTCCGGGAACAAACGGCTCATCCTTTGGTGCGAGCCGGGGGGCATACACTGTTAAGTTATTCATAGTTTTACTCTCTCACCCCGAAGAACTCGTATTCTTTGTCGCTGCCGTTGCGAGCAATGTCTTGACCGCGCCTTATAATGGTCTCGAAATGGGCCTTGGTGATATCACGTCCGCCAAGCCCGCCAACGAAGCTTACTATTTTTGGCTTTTGCGCCTCGCCGTATAGGGCGTTTCTGATTTCCGAAGATACCGGTCCGCCGGGTCCGCCAACCGATAGCGATCGATCGAGGGTAATGAGGGTTGCCGCACCTTTCACCGCAGCTCGCAGTTCATCAAAGGGAAACGGCCGCCATAAGCGTAGCCGCACCAATCCGACCGCCTCACCCGCATCGCGCAGGGCATCTATTGCCGTCATGGCGGTCTCGCTGAAGCTTCCGACGGTGAAGAGGAGGGTCTCTGCCCCCTCTGTCCGATAGGTTTCTATGGGCTTGTATTCACGCCCGAAGATTTTTTTGAATTCTGCCCAAACTTCAAGAATGGTCGCCTTGGCAGCGCGCATATTCACTTCCTGTGACCATTTAGCCTCGGTAAAAACTACCGGCGGGGCAAAGTCCCCCATAGCTACAGGCTTTGAAGGATGCAACGGTAGCGGATAATCGTTAACCGGTAAAAACTGCTTAACCTGTTCTTCTTCCGGCAGGAGTATCGGCTCAATAACATGGGAAAGATGGAATCCGTCGAGGTGCACCATCACCGGTAATAGCACCCGCTTATCCTCAGCGATACGGAATGCGCAGAGTGTTTGATCTGTCACTTCCTGCCCGTTCTCGGTAAATATCTGAATCCAGCCTGTATCGCGGCAGGCCATGACATCAGAGTGGTCACCCCATACAGACAGAGGTGCGGCTAAGGCACGGTTGGCAACCGTCATTACAATCGGCAAGCGCATTCCGGATGCCACGTATAAAGTCTCGTGCATGAGCTCAAGCCCTTGGCCTGCCGTCGCCGTGAATGTCCGCGCTCCGGCTGCCGCTGAGCCTAAACAAGCGCTCAAAGCCGAGTGCTCAGATTCAACAGGGATGTATTCGGCATCAAGCTCCCCATCGGCTACAAGCTCCGCAATATGCTCCACAATATGAGTCTGAGGCGTGATGGGATAAGCCGCCACCACATCAACGTCAGCCATCTTAACCACTTCGCCGATGGCGAGCGAAACCTCGATTCCTACCCGCTGCGCCATTACTCTTCCTCCCGCATGGTGATGGTGTACGTAGGGCACTCGCGGGCACAGATGCCGCAACCCTTGCAATAGTATAAATTGGTTTCAAAGCAGCCTTCGGCATTCGTCTTAATGCACCCTTCGGGGCAGAAAAGCTGGCACATACCGCACTTTATGCACCGAGCGAAGTTGTATGTAGGACGCTGGGATCGCCAATCTCCGGTGCGATAGAACGCCGCCGAACCCGGTTCGGTCACAATGCATCCGATGTTAAAATCTCGCCATGTCAGTTCGTTCTCCGGTTTAGGCACGCGTTACCTCCTGTATCTTCGTTTCGTCATAGGCACGCCTAAGCGCTGCCGTGTTTTTTTCTGCAAGTTTTCCGAAACGCTTTTTCATAGGCTCACCGAGAGCATCCAACTCTACTATTCCGGCCGCTTTTAAAAGCGCTCCGAGCATTGTTGTATTCACGATTGGTACGCCGAGCACCTCGCGCGCAATGCGGTTGGCATCAACCGTCGCAATGTTGTATCTCGCACGCATCTCCGCCGGTACTCCTTCGGCCGATTTTGTATTTACAACCATAAGACCGTTTTCTGAAAGTCCGTTCGTCACCTTGACTATGTTGATGAGCCCAGAGTCAAGTACCATTACGATGTTAGGTTCCGTAACTTCAGCACGAATACGTATTGGCTCGCTGCTGATGCGCACAAATGCCTGAACCGGTGCGCCCCTTCGTTCTGGTCCGAAGGCAGGGAAAGCTTGGGCATATTTCCCCTCAGCTATCGCTGCCTGAGCTAACAGCTCGGCCGAGGTCACCGCCCCTTGTCCGCCGCGTCCATGAATGCGGATAGCAATAAGTTTTGTGTCTATTTTCTTCCTCCGTAAAATAAAGTGCCCCCGGGGCGACTCGAACGCCCGCTCCCGGCTTCGGAGGCCGGTGCTCTGTCCAGCTGAGCTACAGGGGCGAGAGCGGTAATTCTATCGCACTTCGCGCGTGTTAAGCAAATCAGCTAGCTTTATATGCCTGGCGCAGTGCTTCTGGAGTTTTCATTTTCGCAAATCATCAGCAATGTTATGTCTTTTGCCAAATATTGACCTTTTTGCTGCCATTCGGTCGTATGTTTACCCAACGCGCAGTAATCTTTACGCCTATGCCTTTTTAGGCTAGAATTACCGAAAAGGAGAGGTGTCCGAGTGGTTCATGGTGCCGCTCTCGAAAAGCGGTCTCTGCGCAAGTGGAGCGTGGGTTCGAATCCCACCCTCTCCGCCACTATGCTATGAGCCATCTAGAATCTCGTCCATTTAGGCATGGATTGGTTTAGTTTAGACTGATATCCCCCACGAAGTTGTATTTGATCTTCACGGTATGAGTACGGATACCGCATTCATCAGCTTTCTCATGGACGCTTACTTGGTCGATGA
>Ga0209737_10003746_pt1 | contig 10625 bp, 5 predicted proteins | sample TergutCu122P3_FD_187284 | JGI IMG/M metagenome (GOLD analysis project Ga0209737, IMG submission 187284) | Cubitermes ugandensis P3 segment gut microbial communities from Kakamega Forest, Kenya - Cu122 P3 (SPAdes) (version 2) | ecosystem: Host-associated > Arthropoda: Insects > Digestive system >...
CCTTGACTTTTGCCACTCCTTTAAGTTGACGCATTGCTGTGATAATACTTTTTATATTAGCACCACTATCTATATCAATAATCATCGTTGCCATAACTGTCCTTACGTTTTTGTTTGGCAAAGGTACATTTTTTTAGATACAAGGCTATTATCCCGTATGGATTTAATGTTGGTAGAAAACAGATTTATTTCGTTACCGGCATGCCGTTAGGTATGCAATAATAATGAAAAGGATATTTTCTTGCGTACCTGACGGCACGCTGTGTTATTATTCAAATCTTTATTCTACCAACATTTTGTCCCTATCGGGACATCCCGCCCTCCTTCATCTTATTTTGCGCAAAAACAACAACAACAGTCTTGTAAGCGGGATTCTGTTATACGACGAGCCGTATTCCTGTCATTTATCTCGAGTTGCAGTCGCCTGCAACCTCTATCGGTCCACCCTCCACGAATTTTGAACTTCAAAAACGGAGCGGGCAACTCCTGTCGTGGTTTACTTGACCTTTCAACCCATAAGGTTTACCCTTGCAAAATGTCGCCATTCTGCAACGTGAGCTCTTACCTCACATTTTCACCCTTACCTGCCTTTCGGCGGGCGGTTATTTTCTGTGGCACTTGCTGTTTGCCGTCTCCGACAACCTTCCCGTTAGGAAGTATGGTGCCCTGCGTTGTCCCGACTTTCCTCACCTTGCTCTTCACAAAGCGCGACAGGAAAAACTGTTGTTGTTAAACCGAGGGCAAATGTACGTGAAATTTTCGAATTACATACAGACGGACAAAAATTTGTTGTTATTTTACTCCAAATTGTTGCTTCGTTTCTTCTCGTAACGACGGGAATGATTCTTCATTCTTGTTTGAGTGGACATAAGTTTACTTTCCACTTTTTTGAAAAATTGAAAACCATCCGGTCGATAAAAGATTTATTTTTTTTGTTCGATACAGTATTCGTATAAATTTTATTTTAAGGTTTGCATAAAAATTATGTCCAAGAAAACACATCGAAAAATAGATGAGTAAATGAATTGATGATTTGTTTTTTCGCTGTTTATAAACATTGAAATGAAACGAATCGAAACTTTTCTGTATCTGTCTTTTGGAAAATCCGGGTAAATCCAAAACCGCTAATTGTCTTTCGTCATTGGTACTAATTTTTTTCGGCATAAGATTCATCCGACGGCACAAATCCGCAAGTTCTGTTCCGGGATAAGGAAAGAAAATTGAGGTTGCATGAAATGTCGGTTCAATTAATTGGTTCATCAACAACGTTTCGGCAAATTCGGCAGGTGTTTCTGTGGGCAACCCAATCATATTGAATAAGGCTATCTCTATGTTGCGGGCTTTAGCGGCTTCCGCTGTTTTGAGTATCAGTTCGTTTGTATAATCGCGGCTAAGAATTTCTTTGCGAATTTGGTAACTCCCCGATTCTAAACCAATCGTTACAGAAGTTATGTTGGCTCTTTTGAATTGGGAAAAAACAAACTCAACATCCATATTTGGGAACACGCGCAAGTTGGCACCAAATTTTATCTTAAATTCAGTTTTTTTACCAAATGCCTCCAACAATTCGCAGAGTTTTTCAAAGTGTTTTTTATCTACCAATATGGTTTCAACTTCAAGATAAATTTCTGTGATGTCCGGTAATTTTTGATATAATTCTCGAATTTCTAATAAAATATTTTCGGGACTTCTCATCCTGACATATTTGCCTGTGCCGATTTTTCGCAACTTATGATTGCAACAATATGTACATTTGTAAGGACAGCCACGTCCAAGCAAAACCGTAGGTTTGGTCATTGGATTAAGTATCCATTGTTGCCACATAGCACGATACGAAAAAGCCAAATTGTCCAAATCTTCGATAAAAGGACGAACCGGATTTTTTTTAATGCCCAACTCGGTCTTTACCCAAAGATTTTGGATACCGTCGATAGGCTTCTGCTGTTCCAACCTTTCAACAAGTTCCAACATCGGATATTCGCCTTCACCAATGCAAATGGCGTCGAAAAGTGATAAATAACTTTCGTCTGGATTTAGTGTAATATGAACGCCACCGGCTATTAAAAAAAGATTTGAATAATGTATTTTTACCTGCTTGGCAATTTGGCAAATAAATTCAAATTCGGAAAAAACAGCAGTAAAAGCGACTATACTCGGATTAAATTTTTCTACTTTGTCCTTTAAAATACAGACATTTTTTTTCCTGTTTACTCGGTCAAGTACGAGCAAATCACATTCGTAACCATTACTGTGAAGCATTCCTGCAACGGACGACAAGCCGTGATAAATACCCTCTTGACCCAATAAAGGTTTCTCGGGAACAATCGTTTTTTGAGCCGAATAGACAAAAAGAATTTTCATTAATTAGCCTACATTATCCATAAATAAAGTGAGAAAAAAGAGAGATTTTTCTATCTGCAAAAATAGCAACAATTTCGACACAGACACTATGTTATTTAGCTCCGTAACGGAGGATATGCATTTTTTCAATCAAAAACAGTATCTTTGCACTCCTTTTAAAAGATAACAGCCCGATATATGTATCGTATTGACAAACATCCGATTCTTGAGGTTCCGATTACCGAAAAGCAGACATTTGCATTCAACGGCAAGCCAATTATAGCCGACAAAGGTTTTACCATAGCGGCGGCGTTGCATCAAGCCGGTTTTCCGGTTCACAGCCACAGTTTGTGCAACCGTAAACGCAGTGTGCAGTGTGGTATTGGAAAATGCGGTGCCTGCGAAATGATTGTTGATGGGTGTGTGAAACGTATTTGTATTACAAAAGTAGATGGAGTACAGGAAGTTACAGAAATACCGAAAAATCATATTTCGCAAAACCATTCTGTTGTGTCCGCAGAAGCGTTTAACGTCTATAAAACAACAGTGGCGATTATTGGAGCAGGTCCGGCAGGTTTGGCAGCACGCGAAGAACTGAACAGGAAAGGCGTTGATAACATTGTGATTGACAACAATGATAAAATCGGCGGACAGTTTTTGATGCAGACGCATCAATTTTTCTTTTTTGAGAAAGAGAAAAAGTTCGGTGGAATGCGCGGATTCGACATAGCCAAAACCTTAGCAGGAGACAATCACGAAGGCATTTTATTACATTCCACTGTTTGGGACATCTTAGAAGGCAAACGTATTGCAGCGAAAAACATAGAAACTGGAGAGATATTCTTTGTTGATGCCCAATATATGGTTGTTGCAGCAGGAGCCATCTCTTTTATGCCGGCTTTCGAAAACGACGATATACCGGGTGTTTACACCGCAGCGGTAGTGCAAAAAATGATGAACAACGAATTTACCCTGTTGGGAAAAAATGTGTTGACTATCGGAGCAGGAAATATCGGTTATCTGACCTCATACCAGTTAACTCAGGCAGGTGCCAATGTGAAAGCCATTATTGAGGCGCAGCCTTTTGAAGGCGGCTTTCCGGTGCAGGCAAATCGCGTTAGACGTTTGGGAATACCTATTTTAACCTCTCACATATTGTTGAAAGCCATTCCAAATGATAGCAATGACGGCATCATAGGCGCTGTAATAGCCGAATGTAAAGATTTTCAACCCGTTCCGGGAACAGAAAAAGCGATTTATGGCATTGATGCCATCAATATATGTACCGGACTGATTCCCGACGACCAACTGCTGATTAAAGGATATGAGATATTTGGACGTTTTTGTTATGGCGCAGGCGATGCCATTAGGATAGGGGAGGGGACTTCCGCCGTCTTGAGAGGTCGTCAGGCTGCTTTTGATGTGTTAAACGACATGAAACGTCGTTTCGATTATGACGAATACCTGTCTTTATCGAAAGAATATATTGATTCACAACAACATCCGGTTAGAGTTTTAGAAGAAATCACATTCCCCGATAAAGAACGTATGATGAAAAAGGGGTTTGTATTGATTGACTGCCTGTATGGCTTTGCCTGTAATCCATGCGCTTTTGCATGTCCCTACGGTGCCATCGTTAAAGACAGCACATCGTCCGCTCCTTCAATAGATTACGAAAAATGTATCGGATGTATGGATTGTATAAGCCAATGCCCGGGCTTGGCAATATTCGGCTACAACATTGCCAAAGACTGGCTGTTTTTACCGATAGAACACTTTGTAAATGAAAAAGAAGAAGTTTATTTGGTTGATAATAACGGTGATAGAGTAGGGGAGGGCGTCATTGAAAAAATCCTCTATAAAGAGAACAAAACCAATGTGGCACGTGTAAAATCTTTGACGCTTCACGGAAAAGACCTCGCCAATGCACGTGGTTTTATTGTTAAAGAAAACTATCCGCAGCCATTAGATCTAAAACCGTTTATTGAAGATGTTCATTCCAAATGTTATATTTGCCATTGCGACGATGTAACGTTGAAAGATATCTTGGAACAAATCGGTTCGCGAACTTTCATTTCCATTGACGAGGTGAAACACATAACCCGTTTGGGGATGGGCGCATGTCGTGGAAAACGCTGTATCACGCGCCTGAAAAGCATATTACGCTCAAAAGGAATTCAAATAACAGGCGAACCGACGCCGCGTGCTCCCCTTTCCAACCAAATAGAAATAGGAGAACTCTATCCGCGAAACCGACATGAAAACATCATAACGAATATCAACAAAAAAGAACGTATGACGATAAAAGTCGGCGCTTTCGTAGCCGGCGGCGGCATTGCAGGAAGCGCACTGTTTCGCTATCTGTCGGATGCAGGATATAAACCTTTGATGGTGAACGATGAACGAGGAGGTTCTTGGCGAAATATCTCCGGCGGACGTCCCGCTTTCAGTCATCCAGCATTAGCCGATATGGCACATCATAACTTAGAAATGTTCAAAGAATTACAGAAAATCAAAAACATAGATTTCCACACAATACGTTATGTAACTTTCGCCCACGATGAAACAACATACAAAGCCTTAGAAAAATCTATAGCGTGGTCGGATGCTTATATGGTTGATAAAAAAGATTTTAGAAAAGAAATATCGGAATATTTTAATCCCAATATCTCTGTTTATGAACATGCTTTAATTACCCAAAACTGCTGGCAAGCCACACCCGGAAAAACAATAGATTTGCTTCGCAACATGGGAATTGCCGCCGGTGGAACCATTTTAGAAGATACCCGATTGGTTGATGTAGAAAAACGTGGCAACGATTACCATGTCATCGTCCAAACGGCTGATTTAAAATATATAGAATATGTTACCAATATCTTCATCAATGCGCTGGGCAGTTCGTCAGGAATTTTTGCCAAAAAAATAGGAATAGAAACAGGATTATTTCCTGTTAAACATCAAGCCTTTATTACACGCCGACTGCCGCTAATAGGCAAAAACGGGACATCACTCGATATGCTCATTGACAGAAGAAAATATAAAGGATTTTCGGCAGTCTATGGACAACAGTTGATTGAAACCGGTCAAATCATCGGTTGCGCTTCGCCAATCCTTGATGCATTAGAGACAGATAAAAACCAGAAAATCAACTCTCAAGAGTTTCTAGAAATCATCGCCGAAACCTTTGTCAACTGGATTCCAGAACTTGCCAATGTTGGTTTTCAAGCCCTGTGGTCGGGATATTATGTCGAACCGCGCTATATCATTGACCCCGAATTAGGATTGTTTGCCGGTCTGCGTGGACATGGTTTTATGATAAGCCAGTATATCGCCAAATTGTACGTGGACTACTTACAAGGGAAACCTGTCCCAGACTATTTTCACGATTTAAAACTATCGGGAAAAGGCATAAGCGAAGAAGCATTTAAATAATTTACAAATATAATACGCTAATAAACATGAAAAAGTTTTTTAAAATTACAGGAATTGTTGTTGCGGTCATCATTATTTTGATGATTGTATTGCCTTTTGCATTTAAAGGCAAAATAATAGAAATGGTTAAAAATGAGGTCAATAAGACGCTTACAGCGGATGTTGATTTCGGAAAAATCGGATTGAGTTTATTCTCCGATTTCCCTTATTTGTCGGTCAATATCCACGAAGTATCGGTTATTGGTCGTGAGACATTTACGGGCGATACGTTGATTTATGCCGAAAAATTGCACCTTGCAGTTAATGTGATGAGTGTTTTTGGAGACGACGGCATCGAAGTCCGAAAGATAAACATCCATCAACCCATTGCCAACCTGTTGATAGACAAGGAAGGAAATGCTAATTGGGATATTGTTAAACCGTCGGAAGAACCCGAACCGGAAGCAGAACCGGTTGATACAACGGCAAGTTCTTTCAAATTGATGATCAAAGATTTAGCAATAACAAAGGGAAATGTTGTCTATGACGACAGAGAAGGAGGCATGAAATTTGTTGCCGACAATTTGAATTTCCGTTTATCGGGCGACCTTACTGCCGATTTGGTAACATTAAGAACAATGCTCGACATCGAAAAAGCCTCCTTTTTAATGGACGGAATACCCTATTTAAGCAAGGCTAAAATAGACTTTAAAGGCGATATTGAAGCCGACTTGGCAAACAGTAAATATACTTTGCTGAAAAACGAATTGAAACTCAACGCATTGGATTTTGACTTTTCAGGATGGGTGGCTATGCCTTCCGATGACATTGACATGGATTTGTCGTTAATAGCCTCAAAATCAGACTTTAAAAACTTCCTTTCGCTCATACCTGCACTGTATGCCAAAGACTTTGCCAGCATACAAACTGCGGGAAAACTTGCCTTCTCCGTTACCATGCAAGGAAAAATGACCGAAACATCTTATCCCGCTTTCGATGTAAATCTTCAAATAGAAAATGCCATGTTTAAATATCCCGATTTGCCGAAATCGGTTGATAATATTCAAGTTGCAACACACATTTTCAGTCCCGGAGGCGATTTGGACAATACGGTTGTGGATGTGAGCAAGTTTCATTTGGAAATGGGAAACAATCCCTTTGATATCAAACTGTTACTGAAAAAGCCACTCTCAAATCCGACTTTCGATTTTACCGCAAAAGGGAATATTAATTTGAACACAATAGGCGATTTTTATCCGATGGACGAAACCATGTCTGTTGCCGGTATTTTAACAGCAGATTTAACGGCAAAAGGCGATATGGCTACTATTGACGCTGAAAAATACGACGATGTAAACATTTCCGGTGTTTTAGAATTTGTAGGTGGGAAATTAAAAACCGATATGGTAAAAGATGAAGTTACCATTGAAAAGTTAAAACTCGACTTTTTACAGCGTTACGTCAATATGACTACCGCCGCTAAAATCGGCAAAAACGACATTAAAGCAGATGGAAAATTGGAGAATTTTATAGGTTATGCTCTAAGAGACGATGTTATAAAAGGACAGTTGAAAATCAATTCCGATTATTTGAATATCAACAATTTAATGGGAGATGAACCGGCGGAAGAAACAGCCGCAACCGAAGAAATACCGATGTCGGTTGTGGAAATACCAAAAAATATAGATTTTCAACTCAATTTAGATGTAAAACAGTTGATTTACGACGAATTTGACCTTCGTCAAGTATCCGGAACGGTTACGGTAAAAGACCAAATTTTGGATTTGAAAAACCTCAGTATGAAAGCATTAGACGGAGATATGAAAGTTTCAGGAACATACAAAGTTCAAAATCCGGCTCAACCCGAAGCCAATATGAAGTTGAATATCAGTAATGTGGACGTTCAGCAAACAGCAAAGACTTTTGTAACCGTACAAAAACTGCTACCAGTTATTGATAAAACCACAGGACGTATTTCGTTGGAGATGGATATGAAAACACTTTTAGACCAAACCATGTCGCCCGATTTGAATACCATGAATGCTACAGGTAAAATATCCTCTCCTGGTGTGAAAATCGAAGATTTGGAAGTCCTCAATAAGATTGCCGACGCAGTAAAAATGGACAAACTGCGGAAAATGACGTTAGACCGTTTCGCTTTCACTTTTACCTGCACCAATGGAAGGGTAACAACTCAGCCATTCGACATGAAAGCCGGCAACATTAAAGCAACAGTGTCGGGTTCGTCGGGATTAGACGAAACCATTGATTATACCATCAATTCCAAAATCCCGCGCAGTGAATTAGGAACCGAAGCCAATGCCGTCATTACCAAGTTGGGAACCAATATCTTTGGAACGGGCATCAATGTTACATTGCCTGAAATCATCGAATTGCCTATCGGCGTAGGCGGCACGTTTACCAAACCAGTCGTTAAATTGGGAGAACTTGGAAACGCAGGGAAAGACATCGTTAAAGATGTGGTTGGGCAAGTCGTAGAACAGGGAAAAGAAAAAATTAACGAACAGATAGACAAAGCCATCGAAGAGGCTAAAAAACAACGCGATAAACTCATCTCCGAAGCACAGAAACAAAAAGAAAACTTGGTAAAACAGGCTCGAGAAACAGGGGACAAAGGAGTTGCCGAAGCAGACAAGCAAGGGCAGGAATTAGTAAAAAAAGCCAACAACCCGATTGCCAAAAAAGCAGCCGAAGAAAGTGCAAAAAAACTGAAACAGGAAGCGCAGAAAAAATCCGACGACTTGGTTAGAGAAGCAGAAAAACAAGGCGACAAACTTATCGGAGATGCCAAAAAGCAGGGCGACGACTTAGTAAAAAAAGCAGAACAACAAAAATTATAAATCTTACAGATTGAAATTATGGCAAGTAGAAGAAATGCAAAAAAGGACATTTTGTTCTTCGTAGAAGAAGTTTTGGAAGATTGTTTAACTTTCTTAGTATTACATCAGGACAAGGAATATCCGGAAGTAGAGGAAATTATTGACGACATGGAACTGTTGTATCAGGAAGCCATTTACAGAGTAAATCATATTGACGCAGAAGGCAAGAAAAATACAAAGAAATATTTCGACAACATTTACAATATGCTGTTAGATGGAGTACAAGACGCTTTCGACAGACTGTCGAAATTGAAGAAGACGTAACACGAAAAATGAGGATGTCTCAAAAGTCCATGTTTATTTAAATGCCCTTCAAATCGTCATTATGTCGGAACAAATGTCCTCTACAAACATATCTCAAATAGCGCCAATGGAACTATTGCAAACAGTTATAGTTGTTGAAAAAAATAATGAAGCAAAAATGATATCCGGATGAAATACTACCTGATAGCCGGTGAAACATCGGGCGATCTACACGCTTCCAACCTGATGAAAGCCTTGAAAAAAATTGATTCCGAAGCCATTTTTCGTGGCTTTGGTGGGGATTTAATGTCGGCACAGGGATTGCAAATAGTAAAACACTGTCGCGAATTAGATTTCATGGGCTTTGTGAAAGTGGCGATGAACCTGCATACCATTCTGAAAAATATGAAGTTATGCAAAAGAGATATTCTCAATTTCCAACCCGATGTAGTAATCTTAGTTGATTATCCCGGTTTTAATCTTCGCATTGCAAATTTTTTGAAACAACAAAAAATAAAAAATTTCTATTACATTTCCCCGCAAGTGTGGGCATGGAATCAGTCTCGTGTACACCAGATAAAGCGCGACGTTGATCGAATGTTTGTGATTCTTCCCTTTGAACAGATTTTTTATAAAAAATTCGATTACGAAGTAGATTTTGTGGGACATCCCTTGTTAGACGCTTTACACAATGAACAACTAAATTTTGACAAATCGCTTTTTCTTTCTCAACAAGATCTGCAATTGTCCAAGCCTATTGTTGCTTTGCTGCCGGGTAGCCGCAGGCAGGAGATAAAAAAGATGCTTCCGATGATGACTTCCTTGCAGGCGGATTTTCCAAATCATCAATTTGCTATAGCAGGCGTTTCGTCGGTAGAAACGGCATTTTATAATAAATACAGCATGTTTCAGGATATTCCGATTCTACGGCATGTAACTCGCGACCTGCTTCGGGCTTCCGATGCGGCTTTGGTAACCAGCGGAACGGCATCGCTCGAAACTGCCCTGATGAAAACGCCCGAAATTATCTGCTACAAAGGCGACCAACTCAGTTATCTCATTGCTAAAAAATTAATAAAAGTAAACTACATCGGACTGCCAAACCTCATCATGGATAAACCCATTGTGAAAGAATTGATTCAAAACGATTTTAACAGAATCAACCTGAAAAACGAACTCTCCGACTTGATATTTAATATTGAAAAACGCCAACAAATTTTTGCCGATTATGATACATTAGAGCAAAAATTAGGAGGAATTGGAGCATCAGAACAAGCGGCGGCGTTGATGTGGAAAAGACTCAGCACATATTAATTGTTACTAACATGCAAACAAAAAAGAGGCTGTATGCTTAGCCTCTTTTTTAAAATAATTTTGTAGATTCCTTACTTTTTATTGAATCACTATTTTCTGTGTTGCAGTGCTTTTTGATGATTTGATTTGAATCATATAGACACCTTGAGCGAAGTCATTGGTATTTATTGCATTAAAATAACTTCCCATGAAATTGTTTAACAATTCTTTATAAACTGCTTGACCGGTAATATTATGAATTGTAATGCTTAAATCATCAGGTGTAGTAGTGTTGAATTTTATATTCAGTTTATCACTTGCAGGATTTGGGTAGACTGTGAGGTCGTTAATATTTTCAACTTCTTTAATGCTTACAGGAAAGGTCGAATACTCTACTTCAAAGCCTTTTCCGTTAATGAAAGCATTGGAAACAAAATT
>Ga0209737_10003747_pt1 | contig 10623 bp, 2 predicted proteins | sample TergutCu122P3_FD_187284 | JGI IMG/M metagenome (GOLD analysis project Ga0209737, IMG submission 187284) | Cubitermes ugandensis P3 segment gut microbial communities from Kakamega Forest, Kenya - Cu122 P3 (SPAdes) (version 2) | ecosystem: Host-associated > Arthropoda: Insects > Digestive system >...
CCCCAAAACCCCAAAACCCCAAAACCCCAAAACCCCTTAAAAATGAGAGGTAAATGAAATGTGAATGTATATTGGTAAATAGAATTAAGTGAAAGTATAAGGTTATACTAATCCCATATAATCAGCGCCTTCCTTTATAGCTTTCAATAACCTTTCATGCAACATCTCCTTGCTTGGGTACGCTGGCAGATCCAACTGGTTAAAGCTAATTGTTTAACAGTAAATAATACCAAGTATGAGCTGTTGGTAATCTATCCGCACCTCCATAAACCTTGTGTATTTGGAACTTTTGGAAACCCGAAGAGCCAGGTAAGTTTTTGAATCCATCTAGAGGAACTTTAGAAGTGCCAGTAACAAACTGCAAGAACTCAGCTCTTTCTTTAGCACTTAGAGTCTCCATTATTTCCCATAACCATATTATCACCTCACTGTTCTCCGTATACCCATGATACTCTGTGTTTTTTCTGAGATCAACAAGATCAATGTCAGGTAGACCAGATATCATTAATTCAAGTTCTCTAGAATCAAATATGGCTAATAAATTCTCAGGTATCAACTCATACAATCCTTTCTTAAGAGCATTAATCTGTGGTTCAATAGCATCATGCAACATAGACTTACACATCTTCATTATAAACTGATGCTTATTCTCATTAGTCACCTTTATATTCTTCCCATCCTCCACTAACTCTCTTACTTCCGACCTTCCAAAGTAATCAATCGTATAACTAAACGTGGCATCTATATCTGTTGGATCATTATCTCTAATCCATTGTAAACTCTGATATATTTCTGGATCATAGTCTTGCATATCTTGAATAGTTAAATGTTGTTTAACTAATGTCTTATACAATGCTCGTGTAAAGTAACATTCAAGATATTGCCCATCTAATAAAGCTTTGCCTATAATTCTTCCAATAAATTCAAAATAACGTAGATGGTTAGGCTCAATAACAGATTTAGGATCTGGTTGATACGTATTTCCATGTGCAGATTTTTTGAAGAGTGCAATGATAGGATTAAACATTGCTTTAGAGAGTGCTATATACCATTCTCTTGTTACTCCACCTATATCTGCTGCTTCTTCGCCTTTAAATGAAATTCTCAAACGTCCCTTCAAATCATTTACTGGAAGATTTGCCAACTGTGTATAAGAGTCATTGAATACTGTATCACGTGAGGCACTTACTCTCACTGGCATCCTTGCATTCCTTCTGATTCGCTTTTGTTCTTGTCTAAAGTAGCTTCTCTTGTTTTCAAAGTCTAATAGATTTGGGAATCGAATGATAAAAGGCTTGACCATGAGTTGGAAATTGCGGTAAGACATTTGTCTTATGAGATTATTAAAAGCACTATGATTCTTCTCTATAAACTTGTAAAACACATGAGCCATCTTATACTTCTTACTCAACTCTTCCACCATTTCCGGCTTTGCTGCTCTTATCTCTTTCATCTGTGCTATCAATTTATCTGCTTCATTTATATCTCTAAGACAATAATCATAAGATATTATTAATCCTTCAATAGCAGGCATAAGTTTAAGTAATAATTGACTCTTCCTTGATGTATTTTCACCTGCAGCTCTTTTTGATATGATGCTAAGTAATTCTGTTAATTTATCAAGTGCATCAACTAATATTTCTTTCTTTAATATCTTTATAAGATAATGTCTAGTTTGATCTACTCTCTCTTCTGATGCTGTCTTTTGTAGTTTCTTTGGTGACAGCGCTACATCTTCTATAGCCTCTTCTTCTATTGCATAGAAATTAGCGAATTTGTGAGGACTTTCTTCTCCTTTATTGTGTCCGTCATATAATCGTTTTATTAGTTTTAGTATTCTTCCCAACTTTGTCTCTGTTCTTGGGTCCTTCTTTAATTCTTCCTTTATATTGCTTGATCCTGATCCACGTAATAGGTCAGTCTCTCTGCTCCATTCCTTCAGAGCAGACCCACCAATGAGATCAACAAATTTATCAATTTGTTCAACGATAGCATACATGTTTTCTTCTGTTTGTGAAAGCTTTAATAAAATCTCTATCGCCTTATTAAATGTCTCATCATTCATTCCTTCTAAATGCAAGATCTGACACACTTGCTTTACATTCTCTACTGACATTACACTCAACATTATCTTCTTGCTATCTTCTTTTGTGCTCGCCAAGTACTCCGCTGTATTAAAAAGATCATTTATAAAATTAATCAACGCCTCCAAATGTCTCTCACTTGATGTATACCCTTCATCCTTAGTTAACATCAGTAACTCTTCAAAAGGTGTTCTTGTCGAACTAATATTTAGTTGGCTTTTAAGCAAAGTAATAGAAGATAAGGTAAAAGGAACTTCAGTGCAAGGAGTAAAGAAATAATTAATAACTTGTGGTTTATTAAGGAGAGTTGATAAAAGAGAGAAGATTCTTAAAGAGACAATGCTATTAACTAAATGATTGTATTGAGCTCCTCTATAGAGATAAATAGGAGGGAAATGAGAGTCTATTAGTTTAGTTTCTGAGACATTATCTGAAATCATTGTTGATACTTTCTTTGATGAGAAGTATTTCTCATATTGACTATGCTTTGATAATATAAATATCAATGTGTTCAATAGTTTGTACATATTCTTTTTGGAGCAACAAAGGTTGGAGAAAAGACTGTTTAGAGGAATCTTAGTATTTCCTGCATTAATATAAAGGAGCCTTATCAAAGTTTCAAAACAGCTCTCTGTAAGTCTACCTGTCTGCATAAATATTGTCTTTGCCAATTGCTTTCTCTCCTCTGTTTCTTTATCGGGTAATATAAGAAACGCTTCAAGTGAATTTACTGGTGGGTGCCTTTGTTCATAATCATTGCGTCTTTCACGTCGACCAAATATTGGATTGTAGTGACTTCGTTGCTGTAAATAGTTAGCTCTGCTTGCCATATCAGGAGGAAGTGCTGCTAAGAATTCTGGAGTAGCTGATACTAAGATCTCGTCTCTAAGATTCTCGTCCATTATTGAAGCTACGAAACTCGCTGGATCCAATTCTGCTGGTCCTTGTGCTGAACTCCCAGGAGGTGGATTTTGTGCTTTATTTTGTGCGATGAGTTGTTGCACAGATTGTTGTCTAAGTTCTGAAGGGAGTGCTCTTAAGAAATCAGGGTCTATCTGAAGTAAAACATTGTCATCTTCTACTTGTAAACTAGGAACCAATTGTGCTAGTTCTTGACGTCTTTGCTGAATAAGTGCCTGCGTAAGACTATTTTCCATTTGCTTTAATTCTTCCCCTTCTTCTAATTTCTTCTCTTCTTCCACCTTCCTCTCTTCCTCCTTCTCATTTTCTTCCTTCCGTTCTGTCTTATTCTCTTCTTTCTTTTCCTCTGTTTCCCCTTCTTTTGGTTGCGGAAGGTTAGCAGATAACATAGTATTCAACACATTTGCTAACTCTACAGGTGATAAACCTAGTTCTTCTTTTTTCTCTTCTTTCTTCTCCTCTTTCTTCTCCTCTTTCTTTTCTTCCTTAGCTTCTTGTTTCTTTACTTCAGGCTTTTTCTCTTCAACAGTAACTATTTCGAGAGTACCAAGTATTTGATTTTTAAGAACTTCTTCAGTCTTCTTCTTATTGATGGAATCACCAAATAGAGAAATAGCAGGTAGTTTGTTTTGTTTTGCGGATTCTTCTTCTAATCTACTTAATCTCATCGCATAATAATCAAAATCTAATACATCCATTCTTCTTAACCTTTGCTCTAAACTCTCTGGCTCTTTATGTACTTCTTCACCTAATACTTCTCCACGCATTATACTTACTATCTTATCATTAGTTTCTGTATCATTATCAGCATTGTATATATTCTGCATACCATTCCTTTGTATTTCATTTTTGTCTATTGGATTTCCACTGATTTGTACTTGAACTGACTCAAGCTCATTATTACTCCTTACTGGTTCGTTTACAATATTAGTATCTCTTCTTCTAAAATGTACAATATCAACTGAGTCATCTGCACTCTCATCACTACGATCATCGGCATATTCTCTTTGTGGCATTAACATTTCTTGTACTTCATTGGAAACAGTTTCTTTTGGTTGTAGCTTAATCTCTTCTTCACCTAAATATTCATCATCTGGATCTATACTTGCTTGTTCTGTACTCATTTCTATTGGTTCTGCTCCACTATACTCTTCCATATATATCTCACTCTCATATTTCTTGGAAGGTTCTCCTGGATTATCTTTGGTTTCAATAGATTTAGATTTACCTCCTAATTTGTTTAATCTAGTAATCCATTCAAGTGCATTAGTTATAGGACCTAAAAGCACTTCTAACTCAGCTGAATAGAAGTTACAGTTCTTCAATATCTCTGCCAATACATTTATTATATTTCTATTACATCTCACTACTTCCTCCAATATCTCATACTTATTAACTTTTGAACTAATAACAGAATTCTCAGAAGATACTAAGAGTCCTCCTAGTATAGTAAGAGAAGCATATATCTGTGCTTGAGTTTCTACTGTATTACTCTTCTCTACTAAACTCTTCGTTAGTACATATGATATCTCTCCTGCTATTCTCTTCATCATTTCTCTCAACATCACCCTCTCCCTTAGATTGTGCAAGTGAGGATTACAGCTTGTTAATGCTTTGGAGAATGATATGATAGATTGAGTCCATTGAGTATTAACAAGTAATTTCTCTTCTTTAGAAATATATCCCTGAGGAAACAAATAAGATATTAAGAATGATATTAATTTATTACCATTAACAGAAGGCTTTACTTCATTCTTATAAGTTAATAACAAAGATATAGTCTCTGGATATATCTTTACTATCTCTCCTAATAACTCTACAATAAAATCTTTAGATAACACATAATCTTCCTTTGATTTAATATTAATTAAATGATCTAATATCTGCATTAATAAACCTATCTCTGTTTTCTTCATTATATTTAAACTCTCATTAAGTTCTTTATGTAGCATAACAGCATATTCATATTCTGTTATGGTTAGCATTGATTCTTTCTTTCTTATGAGTTTTGATTTTGGTATATTTATATTAGCCTCATGTACCATTTGTTTAAGATAAGAAATATTGAGAATCAGATTGTAAGTAGCTGTAGTTTTACTATTAGAGTCTTTCTTTAGCTCTTTTTGCAGGATAGTCACTTTACGACAGCTTTCTAAGTAACAGTTCATATCTCTAACCATCAAAAATTCTGTACTCTGCAAAAATCTATTCAATTCTATTGCACTTTCATTCTGAAGTTCCTTCCACTCCTCATCAGTTTTGGGTATAATTTGTTCTTTTTCCCTGTACTTTGTTTTGGCGAAGAGAATACCAGAGATAACTCTTTTCATATACTCCTCAAGTAAAGCAGAAGATTCAAGTACATTAAACACTAACTTCTTAAAGAGTCCTGAAGGTATTGCACTCCTTACTCTCGCTACCTGCTTTAATTTAAATATTGACTCTAAGATCTTGCTCTTTAATATTAATTCTATATTTGCCTTATCTTTTGTCATATAGGTTAATAACAATACAATAGCTGTCAATACTTCTGTTGTTACCAATACACGTTCTTTCTTGTTTGGAGATTTTTGCATGACTTTCATCCTAACAGTAGCTGTTTCATCCATATCTAATACTACACACAATATCTCTATCAACTTCTTTGTTTCCACTAGATTCGGCAATAAATCAAGAGCAGTATCATGAGATATTTCATCATCAGGATTCTCCATCAAAATAGCTTTATATCTAGTACCTTGAAGTATATGATGAACTTCCTTGTATATCATTCCTAATAGAAGTAATACCTTAGGAAGCAGCTTCCTCCCTGGAATTATCAAATCCTTATTAGCCAACTTCGACAATACTATTATCAAACACTGCGATATCTTATTCTTACACATCATCTTTAGGAGTTCATTGGTGGTGGAAAGACGTAAGAAAGTAGTGATGATATCAATGAGAGCAGACATTTTGTATACGACTGTTAGTTCTTGTTCTGTAATACTACTTTCAGTTGTATATTTCTTTACTCTCCTCTTGAACTTCTCAGTAGGAGGTATTTCCACTAATTCATTCACCAAGAAATTGTCATTTGCGATAAAATCAAAATTATAGCTCAACTCAATACTAAACAACAATGTCCTCAGTTCATTGAGTAAGAGAGCAAAAGCATCAGGAACTTTATAAGGACGAGTTTGTGCTTGGAATTCACTTAGGAAGTAAAGAAGGTACTTGCATGAGTAATTGCTTATAGAGTAAATGCTTTCATATAATGCTGTAGTAAAGTATTCCAACCAATCTCCTATTATCTCTGGCATTGCTTTTGGATTTACTCTCTTTATATCCATTTTGGGAGGAGGTTCAGCGAATTGATTCTGTGATTTTGACTTTTTTAGTAACTCATCTAACGCATTAAACATATTCAAATCATTTTTACGAAGAGCTTCTTCAGCATCAAAAGCACTAAACCCCATATTTCGCAACTCATTAATCATTGACTCTGGAATCTCTTGCTCCCTTCTCCTCATAAACTCCGTAAAGTACTCACCTGACGATCTTGGATTCTTAAACATATCCATCAATATACTTTTCTTTGGGTAATTTTCCAATGCAGATAACAATAATAAGAACCCATTAGGTACACATTCAGCTAAGAATCTTATAATTGTATTATACTCTCCATACTTTGTTTTAAATATCATTCCTTCTACAACGTAATTAAGTAGAGAAGCCATATAGCACTCAGGCGAAGAGAAGCCTTCTTTTGTTAATATAGATTTATCAAGGGAGTAAATAGTAGCTTTAAGTGATTGTGTGATATTAGAAGGATCCATTAAACTGCAATAGATCTTAATTATTTGGGTAGCTAAGAACTTAAAGCCTTCTAATAATGGATCATTGGTTTGATTTTTGAGTTCTATTATTATCTTTATTACTTGTTGATAAAGATCCTTTAACATACAAAATCCTTTTGTCTTAAAAAACTCCAATGATACACTTGCCAACGAACTATTGATGAGGAGAATTCGAGTAAGGTCATCAATGCTAAGTATGGTATGTGCAACTTTTAATAGAGAAGTCAATAAGTCTTCTTTGGATAATGAGATCTCACTTAAATTAGAACTCTTAGTCTCCTCCAATAACTTTGTAGCACATCTACCTATAATCAAGAATACACCTATATTTGGTGGTTTTGGTTCATATTCCATACCTCTTGTCTTCTTTGTTATTTGCTTTATTAAATTTGGTATACATTTCCTTGCATCTTCATATAATGATAATACAGAATTAGCATAGTTCCCTAGATTCTTACGCATAAGTAATCTTCCCATAAATTCTAATCCTATACCACTCTCTGGTTTCTTTAGAGTTTCATACTCTCTTTTTAGTTCTTCTATTACTTCTCCTTCAGTTTCAGGTGTGATTGTTTCTTTATAGAGTCTTATAACTTCTTTGAGTAGTAATGAATGGAATCTAATAACAAATGTCAACAGTGTCTCGCACTCATGATCTGGTAATTGTCCAAGCAATCTCACTGACTTGTATATCCATTCTACAGTACCGAAGATGACTACCATTTTCTTCGTATTGGGGAAATCATTGATAATATCATTCTTCACCTTATTGAAGGTCTTATTTCCTGTAACGAAATCACCTAAGGTTATTGCCTTGTTATCTAATCCAAGCGCAATACTTACTTGGGTGATCGTGTGGTTGAAGGTTTGGCATATTACATTTACTGGCAAGGGTGTTTCTGGGTCATTTAATGATTTGTCTCCTAAATAAAACTCTATGACAGAAGTATTATACGAACTCTCAGATTGAGAAAAGCAACCAGGGTTAATGTTGTTCATGATGATTCTAGTTCTTTCTATGTTAAGAAGACTTTTAAGAAGCATATTTTGTTTATTTAAACTTTGTAAGAGTTTACGCAAACTTCTGGAGTCAGGAACAAGCCAATAGAAAACCATTCCTACAGTTTTTAAGCAATTAGTATATTGCTTACAATCCACTTCCTTATCATATACTGCCATCCGCTTTATTAGCTCTATACCATTCTCATTAACTTTGACAAAGAGCCCAGCAATAGCTTTTGTAAGTTCATTTTTTGTGACAGGAGCAGCTTGATTATATAAGAACTTTATATCATTGGCACAAGTTTTTAAATTTCTTGCACTGTCTTTACTTGAAATAGCATTCTCATATTTTGGGTTTATTAGTATATTAAACACATTTGCTAATATCTTCCCTTCTGCTACCCTTGCTGCTCCTTCCTCATGTATTACAAAGGCAGCTAATGCAGATAGTATTACACAAAAGCAATTATCTTCTGGTATAATCTCATTTGCAAATAACTTCAGTATGTTAGGAATAATATCACGTTCTATCATTGCTGGTATATTAGCCGGACTATTCTTCAATATATTAGTTATTAACGATATAGCTCCATACACTATTGGTCCATATACCTCAATTTTCCTTGGACTTCCTGCTATCAAATACTTTATTGTGTCATTCAACAACTCTATAACCTTATTCTCCACCACTCTTCTAACAAGTGCTGCGTTCTCATTATTTGCTGGTACTTCAGGATCTTCTTCTATATCGTCACGATGTCTTTCAATGAACGTAGATCTATTTTCGGATCTTCCTAGTCCTAATACTCTTCCCGTTCTTCCTCTAAGTCTTAAATAAGTTCGCATTCGTCTTCCAAAGTAACTAAAAGATTCTTCGTCATCTTCGTCTCTTAATCCGAGTTCCAGTTCTTCACGAAGAGCTTCTTGATCACCTTCAAGTCCTAGGAGTTCATCGAATCCCATTTGCATTAAGAAGTCTGCTGAACTTGCTTTCATGCTTTTGGTTAACACTGACATTAACAATTTACACAGTGTCTGTCTTTTGTCCAACTCCGGAAACACTCCTTTTTCTACATACACAAGAGAACCTTCCTTTGCGTCAAGATGTGATATTTCAAATGAAAGGCGAGCCAATATTGCATCTACATTGGAAGCATCATGCTCAACGTTTTGGCTGATGGAAAGAAGAAGAAGCAGCTGTGTAGCTAAGATAACAGATGGCAAAGGATAAACATAGCAACATCTATCAATAGGTGTTTGCAACATACTGATCAATGCTGTCTTCACTCCTGTCCAAAACCTTACGGCCTCTTGACTACTCAAGTCTTTCTTATGCAAACTCTTATATGTCACATGTAAGAAGTATAAAAGTTCTATTAAGAACTCTTGCTTTAACACTGTTCCTGCTGAGAGTATTTCTAAGTTGCTTAAAGGAATAACCGACTCATACTTATTCTCTTCTTTAATAACTTGAAGTGAAGTGCATTCACGGAGAATGGTATAGATAAAACCTGCTTGAGAGATATTAGCCCCAAGTTCACGAAGAAGATCGTCAGCTAATTGTTTACCAGCTTCTCCCATAGACTGACGGAAATTCCCTTTTAAGTAAACAAGAGAATTAAATATTTCAAGGATGAGTATGTGTAATTCAGATTTATCTTTAGTAAATTTCATAAGTTGAGTTAAATCATACACTAAACGTGTCTTCAGTTCTGTCTCTGTTATAAATGCTTTCATTTTTTCTCCATTTGACACAGAATTTACTATTCATTTCAACAAAAGATACAGAAAATCTTATATGATAACAAAGATGCTAAAACCATTCTATAACTGTCTAGGTAGTCATCGGGTAGGATCTTGGCAATTCTAACTTTACACCAAAGAGCGGGAAAAAGCGACTCGGGAATCTCTGTGCTCTTAGCTATCTCCTCTGCTAGTTTAAATGATGATTCTTTTCTTCCTTTGAGATGAGAGAGTTTGATGGTTCTTATAGAAGGAATTTGTTCACCTTCGGAATAGTATTGAAAAGACATATCAGAATTTTCAATTAACATAGCAAGTGTACTAATTTTATTGCTTGCTTTAAGGTTAGCACCTAAAGACATATTCATTAGCCATTGAATTATATTTTCCGGAAATAAAACATTGTTTCCTTTATTTCGTGTAGAATACTCAGCCATTATCTTAAGTGCTTTTATTACTAAGTTCCAGTCATCAGAGATTATTAGCTGGCTTATCTTGTCTATGAATATGTTGTGTGTTCGTCTGCGAGTTACATGGAAGAATTTTTGGCTGAAGTTCAAGATCTCTTCCACCTGTGAACTCACCTCAGGACTCAATTCTAAAGTCTCTGAGGTGGAGGTTTCCAGACAGATGGTAAGCTTTTGGTTAAGGATGGAGATGACCTTTGACCATTTCTTTTGCTTAATAGTACCAATATATCCTTGGCTCCTCAGACTTATCTCGCTCTCATTTATCTCCCCTGTTGCCAACCTCAAATTCTCAAAGAACTTATCATTCGATTCAGCAGATTCTTCAAGCTGGGTCCTTAACTTATTTATGTCTTTCTAAAAGTTATGATGAAGAATAACAGGAATATCAGTAACAGACTTTCTAATTTCTTCAAACTTCATAATTATATAATAATTCCTTGAGCACTTATATCCATTGTCTGGTAATATAACATCCACTTCTATTCATTGATAGTCTCTGTTAGCATTAGCACTATCAATTTCTATTAAGGGGTTTTGGGGTTTTGGGGTTTTGGGGTTTTGGGG
>Ga0209737_10003748_pt1 | contig 10622 bp, 10 predicted proteins | sample TergutCu122P3_FD_187284 | JGI IMG/M metagenome (GOLD analysis project Ga0209737, IMG submission 187284) | Cubitermes ugandensis P3 segment gut microbial communities from Kakamega Forest, Kenya - Cu122 P3 (SPAdes) (version 2) | ecosystem: Host-associated > Arthropoda: Insects > Digestive system...
CTCCACCGATAAATATAAATTGCGGACATTGTTCAACAGGAAAATCTCCGGGATGAAGCGGTGATTGTCCGCGAAAATTTTGTGCGAACAAAAGTGTCGTTGCAGCCAAAACAACTGCGATTTGTTTAATCATAAAAACTCCTTATGTTAATAAATTTACAATATAAATATAATATATTTTAACTAAAGAGTGTGAAAAGTCTTAATTTTTTATCCTAAAACCACAACAGCTTCAGTAAACGCCTTTTCTTTCAATTCTTTCTCGATGAAATTTTTTGCAGTCGATTGTGAAAATGGGCAACCTGAACAATGCCCGAGAAGTTTAATCGTAATTTCATTTCCGTCAATATCAACAAATTCGCAGTCGCCGCCGTCGTTTTGCAAACCCGGACGAACAACTTCATTCAAAACTTTTCGGATTTTTTCAATTTTCTCAAAAGTTGTGAGTTTTTTATTTTGCACGGGAACTTCAACAGTTTTTTCTTCGTGATTATGGTCGTGATTATGCTCTTTGTCCATTTCGGCAAGCGTTCTTTTCAAAATGTTTTCAATATCTTCAAGACAACCGCCGCAACCGCCGCCTGCTTTGGTGTAATTTGTGATTTGTTCAACAGAAGTTAAGCCGTTTTGGCGGATTTGAGCAACAATTTCGTCTTCGTAAATATTAAAGCAACTGCATACTAAACGAGATTTGTCTTCTTTTTTTAAGGGAGTGCCGCCATGTCTGTAATATTCAATTGCCGATTTTAACGCATCTTGCCCCATAACTGAGCAGTGCATTTTCTCTTTCGGAAGTCCGCCGAGCATTTCAGCAATTTCTTCATTCGTGATTTTTTCGGCTTCTTCGAGCGTTTTCCCTTTTACCATTTCGGTAAGCACAGACGAACTCGCAATTGCACTTCCGCAACCAAAAGTTTTGAATTTTGCATCTTTAATTTTCTTATTTTCGTCAAGTATAAAAGTAAAGCGTAGGGCATCTCCGCATTTAATATTTCCTACTTCGCCTAATCCGTCGGGATTTTCAATTTCACCGACATTTCTCGGATTTAAGTAGTGGTCTCTGACTTTATCTGTATATTCCCACATAAAAATTTCCTTTCAAACAAATTCGTGGTGCAAAAATACTTTTTTTCTAAAGTATTATGGGGTTCTTTTTACCCTTATTATGTAAAATTTATTCCAGCGTTTTCCCGTAATTAAAAGCGTTTCGTTGTCAATGGCAGCAATTCCATTCAACACATTTCCGTCTCTGATTGATTGATTTTCGGATTTTCGCAATTCTGTCAAATCAACAAAAAAATCAACAATTCCCGTTTCTTGATTTATTGCAAAAATTGTATCGGAATACCACCGATTCGCCCAAATTCTATCGTTCCAAAACTCCAGTTCATTAATTTTATCAAGTGATTTCCCGTTAAATTTAACCGAAATATTGCTTATTTCATTAAAATTTTTATCACGAAAAATAATTTTATCACTTCCGTCAGACATGGCGAATTTCTTTTTTGGGAGAATAAAAGTTAATCCCCAACCTTCGCCTCTATATGGGATTTCAGCAGTTTTTGCAAGCGAATTCAGCGAATAAACAAACGCTTTTTCATCTTTCCACGAAAGTTGCCAAAGCATTGAGCCGTCAAAAGCTAATCCTTCGCCGAAAATTTCGTCGGATTTTGTTTTTCGTATTTCTTTGCCTGTTTTTTTATCTATTTCAATAACAAAACTTCCACGTCCGACAGAACCCGTACTTTCGTAAATTTTATCACCGATAACTAAAAGTCCCTGAGTAAAACTTTGATTATTATGCGGAATTGAACCGATAATTTCATATTTCAGTTCCTGTGCATTTTGTGCAAAGGCGTAAGTTAAAAGAAAAAACACATATAAAAAAAGTTTCATTTTACATACCGAAATTTTTAATCTTTTGAAAGAAACTTTTAGGTTTGTTTTCTGTTTTTTGCAATTCTTCAAAAAGTCGCTTTTCTTCTCTCGATAAGTTTTCCGGTGTTTTAATCAAAACTCGTATAACAATGTCACCTTTTACTCGCTCGTTGTGAAGAACAGGCATTCCTTTTCCCGGAACTTTAAGCAGTTTTCCGTATTGCGTTCCTGCCGGAATTTTCACTTTTATTTTACCCGAAAATGTTTCTAATTCTCTTTCGCCGCCGAGTGCTGCTTCCGTGAATGAAATTTCAATTTCGGTTAATAAATCGACTCCGTGACGTGTGAAAACCGAAGTATCTTTTTCCATAATTATTACAATTAAATCTCCGGTAGTTCCGTTATTTACACCTTTGTCACCTTTGCCGTCAAGTGTTATGTAATTTCCTTCGCTAACACCTGCAGGGATTTTTACTTCAACTCTTTCTTCGCCCGAAACAACGCCTTGCCCTGAGCAATGTCCACAAGGGTCTTTTGCAAATTTTCCTGTTCCCGAACATTTAGAACAAACAACTTCTTGCATCATTTGTCCGAAAATCGACTGAGTTACCCGTCTTTGACGACCTGACCCGTTACATTGCGGGCAACTTTCCAATTTTCCGCTTTTTGAACCGCTTCCGCTACATTGCGGACAAGCGATTTTGTGTGTAATTTTTATTGTTTTTGTAACGCCGTCGTGCATTTCTTTGAGTGTGAGCGGAAGTTTAATTTGTATATTTTTGCCCTGACTGACATTTGATTGTCCGCCGCCCCGTCTTGTTCGAGAATTTCCGAAAATATCGCCATAATATGAGTCGCCGCCGAAATCACCCATAAATGCTCTCAACGCTTCATTCAAATCCATTCCATGGAAACCGCCGCCGCCAAATCCGCCGCCGAAACCACCTGCTCCGCCGTCAAATGCGGCGTGTCCGAATTGGTCGTATTGTTTGCGTTTATTTTCGTCTTTTAATACTTCGTAAGCTTCGGTTGCTTCTCTAAATTTTTCTGCCGCTTCCGCATTATTGGGGTTTTTATCGGGGTGGAATTGTACTGCAAGTTTTCTGTATGATTTTTTTATTTCGTCTTCATTTGCGGTTTTTGAAACACCTAAAACTTCGTAATAATCTCTCTTATTAGCCAATTTTTCCCCTTTTGTTCTCTTTATAAAATATTAATTTACAACTTATTTGCAACTTTTGTGCCAAATTATTTTATGTTGCAAATTGCGACGAAAATACTATTTGCCGCTGCATAAAATTTGATTTTATGTTTTGTTTTGAAACACTAATTTGTTTTATTACTCTTTATACGCCCAAAATATCCCGTATTCCCACAAACCTTTTCTCATTGCCAAATATTGGTGAAACATTGCATCGGTCGGATAATCGGGAATTTCAATGAACTTTTCTAAAATATGAAGCGGTAAAGCAACCAGCGACAAAACGAACATTATTTTTCCTGAAAAGATTGCGTGTTTGGTCACATTCGCATATTCGGTTCTTGTAAATCCTGCGTTTTTCGCATCTCTTTCCCATTGCGCCGGAGTATTCAGATTATTTACCTTCCAGCCGTCAAGCCATCTGCCCATAAGGCGTTTTTCACTGCCGAAATATTCTTCTTTGCTTGCAATTCCGTCTGCCATTCCGAATCTTCCGCCTTTTTTCAGAATTCTGTAAACACCTTTGATGAATTCGCTCTTCGGGTCGGCATAACAAATGCTTTCAAGTCCCATAACGACATCAAAAGTTTCGTTTGCAAATTCCAAATTCATAAAGTCCATGATGCGAAATTCGCACAAATGTTCAACGCCCGCTTCTTTTGCCAATTTTCTTCCTGTTTCAACTTGATGCGGAACAATAGTAATCCCGACAACTTTACAGCCGAAAGTTTGTGCAAGCCAAATTACATTTCCACCGATTCCGCAGCCGACATCCAAAACATAAGAATCTTTTGTAATGTTAAGTTTTTCAACAGTTTTTTCGTTCATTCGGCGGGTTGCAATCCATTGAGCACCGATTCCTTTTTTTAGAATATCGCCTTTTTTCCAATAGCCGTAGTGCATATCTTTGCCCCAAACACGATATGCGCCGATTGTTCTTTTGTAATAATTCAAAATATCTTTGTTATTCCAAACACCTTTGTTTTTCCAAGCCATTTTTTACTCCTTTGTTGCCCAAAAAATTCCGTATTCTGCCAATCCTTTTTTAATTACCCAGTATTGATACCACAAAGCATCGTTTGGATATTGCTTAATTTCAAAAAATCTGTCTAAAATGTGCCAGTGAAGTGAGAAAAATGACCATGCGAACAAAATTCTTGCAGATTTCATTACTTTTTTTGTAACATTTTCATAACTATATGTTGAAAATCCCGCATCTCTTGCATATTTTAACCATTGTGTTGGAGCATCGAGATTATTGAGCTTCCATCCGTCCATCCAACGTCCCATCATTCGTTTTTCGTTACCTTCATAACTTTCTTTACTTGCAAATCCATCCGCCATTCCGAATCGTCCGCCTTTTTTCAAAACTCTGAAAACGCCTTTAATAAATTCACTTTTGGGGTTTGCGTAACAAATACTTTCAAGTCCCATAACTACCGAAAACGTTTCGTCGGGAAATTCCAAATTCATATAATCCATAAGTTTAAATTCACACAAATGGTCAACGCCTGCTTCTTTTGCACGGCGAGTTGCAGTATCTACCTGTTCGGGGGTTATAGTTACGCCAACAACTTTACAACCGAATGTTTGAGCAAGCCAAACCGCATTTCCTCCGATTCCGCAGCCAGCATCCAAAACATAATCGTCTTTTGTAATATTTATTTTTTCTACAACTTTTTCGTTCATTCTACGGGAAGCTTGTTTTTGGTTTTTCACGCCTTTTTCCCAGTATCCGTAGTGCATATCCGGTCCCCACAAACTTTCAAATGCCCATGCCGATATTCGATAATACCGAATAACATCATCGTTGTTCCAAGTTTCTTTGTTTTTGTAACCCATTTTTTCTCCTTATTATATTTTTACAATAAATTTCTACCAAAAATAAGTAATTCCTGAACCTGCGGGATTAAATAATCGTTATAAGTCCAAGAAAATCGCCGAATTTTATCGCCGGCAGAAAAATTAAGTGTAGTTTCGGCAAAAATTCCATGTCCGATGGCAATTCTATGTGAAAAATCTTTTGCGCTTGCAAGTACAAATTTGTCTTTTGTTATATAGCCAGGATCAAGGTTTATTTGTCTTTTGTTGTTTTGGGCAAATTTCTGTTCAAATTCATTTGTTTTACATTTTAATTCAGCCAAATTTTCCCGTTTCATCGGATTTTTGAAAATAATATAAACTTTTTTTATATTTTGACATTCCATTTCATCGTCATAATAATCGGTTTCACCTGAAAAGTCAATCTCGTCTGAAATTTTCGCAATTTCTCCCAATTCGATTTTAAGAAAATTTAATACTTTTTCAAAGAGTTTTTTTTCGCAAAACATTACTGCACAAAATGGAATTACCGGCGAATATTCTTTTGCGGTTGCCATTAAATCCAACCTTGGAAATCAGGCAAAATTGCTCGTTTTTCTTCGGGGATTTCGCTTGCCGTAATACTATCTTGAACTGCCTGTAAGCTATCGGCGACTTCATTTCGCGCAGTGTATTCGGTTGCATACGATTGCACTTCGCCTATATTCATCATAGCTGTTGCGGCTTTACATTGTTCACTTTCGGGGTATTCGTTACAAAGTCGAACAAAAATCTTAACAACTGCCGTATCAACAACTTCATCAGGTGTCGCATTTCGCTTATTTACAAGCATCCCGGCTGCAAAAAGTGCTTTTGCTGCAATGTCTTTAATATCGGGGAATTTCATAGCGACAAGCAAATATGCGTAATATGCTTCTTGTGAATATTCTTCGTTGTTTTCAAAAAATAGTTTTTCCGCGATTTCAAATTGCACATTTGCCGAATCTCGCCTTGTCATAATCGTAACGGGAATTCCAAGCATTTCCTGCGCAGATTTTGCTGCTTCAAAATGTGGATATTTTTCAATAATTTCGTAGAAAATATTCTCAGCTGTTACAGTATCTTTTTTCATCTCCATTAAAATATATGCAATCGAATAAAGCGCTTTTGCTCGAATGCTATCTTGTGTTTGTGGAGATTCAATAACTTTTTCAAAATAAATCATAGCCGAGTCGGGCAAAGAAGCGCTAAGCCAATATTCTTCACCAATTCGGTAGCGATAATATGCGCTGTCAATTTTTGAAAATACATCAGCGCTATCAAGTTCTGCTTGTAATGCCGCAATTTTGTTTAATCCGTCAAGTCGTTTTTTTATTCTTTCAATAAAATCCTTGTCATTGCCCGCAAGTGCTAATGCGCTGTCTAACTGAACTTTTCCGCTGTACAAGTTTCCTTTAAAGTCAATACTTACACCAGCATATTCAAACCATGCTTTCCCTCGGATTCTGGTATCACTTTGTAATGCAATAATGTCTTCAAAAACTTTAATTGCGTCATCATATCTTCCCATATCAACCAAAGTAATTCCTTTTTCAAGCATAATTTCGCTTCTATTGTAAAGATAAGATGAATTTTTAAGCATAGCGTCTGCCAAAGCAATTGCTTCATCTCGTCTATATGTTATTCTAAGTGCTTGTAATTTACGGAATTCGATTTTATAATAAATTTGCGAGAATTTTTTGTCGAAAGCAGGCATTTTTTCAGTATAAGAAATCGCTTTCTCATAATCGCCGTTTTCCATATTTAATCCCATAAGCCGCTCAATAATCACAAGTTTATAACGTGGGTCAGTAGTTTCGGCGAGCCGTTGTTCGAGTGCGGCAATTGCTGCGGTTTTTCCTTCAAGTTCAACAGCTAAATCCGCTCTGAGCATCACAACATCCTGATTGTGTTCCATTTCAGGGTATCTTTCAAGAAGTTGGTTTAAATAATCATCGGCAATTAAGTAATCTTCGGTTGCTGCAAATGATTTTGCTAAATACAAAAGTGCTCTCGGAATATATTTGCTTTCAGGATAATATTCCAAAAGTACTTCAAAAACATTGATTGCCGGTGAATATTCACCAAGTGCAAAAAGTGAAATTCCTTTAAGAAAATACGCATTGTCATGCGATCTTTCTGATTTTGGATATTCCAAAAGTGTTTTGTCGGATTTGTCAATAGCTCGTTTATAAAGTGGTTTTGTTTGTTGTGCAACACTTGCGGAATCTTTTGACATTTTAGCGCCTAATCTTTCGGCTCTTTGGGCTTTTCTAAATGCCGCGCCGCCGTTGTAAAGCGTATTTACAAATGCACAACCGCTTAAAAGCAGTAAAATTAAAACTAAAATTGTATTTCTAAGTTTTAACAAAAATTTTCTCCCAAATTTTTACCACCCAAAATGTGGGCATGTAAATGAAAAATAGTTTGTCCGCCGTCTTTGCCGCTGTTAATTATGAGGCGATAACCTTTTTTCGTCAAATTTTGCTCTTTCACTATTTTAGATACTGCAAAAAACAAATTGTTAGCAATGTTTTCATTTTTTTGTATAGTATGCACCGCTTCCGTATGAATTTTCGGCACTACCAAAATGTGAACAGGTGCTTTGGGCGAAATGTCGTTAAATGCAATGCAATTTTCGTCTTCATAAACCTTAACGCATGGAATTTCACCCGAAATAATTTTACAAAACAAACAATTATCCATAAATTCTCCATTTCCTTTTTTACGCGGACAAGGCGAACCTTGTCTTTACGGTATCAGCTTTTGTAAGGGCATGGCTTGCCTTGCCCGTTATCTTACATCCCAAATTTCTTTTGCATTGCCGCAAGTTTTGGGCTTTTTGCAAATTTGCCCATTTGTTTCATCATTACTTTCATATCTTCAAATTGTTTTAGAAGTTTATTTACTTCCTGAACATTTCGTCCGCTTCCTTTCGCGATTCTGAGTCTTCTACTTCCGTTGATAATACTCGGATTTAGGCGTTCTTTCATAGTCATCGACAAAATTATTGCTTCAACATGTTTGAACTGTTTCGGGTCAATATCAATTTGCGAAAGCTGTTTTCCGACACCGGGAAGCATTCCCAAAATATCTTTTATTGACCCCATTTTTTGAATTTGGCGGAATTGTTCCAAAAAGTCCTGCAATGTAAATTGATTTTTGCGAAGTTTCTTCTCTAAATCTTTACTGCTTTCAAAATCCACAACTTGCTGTGCTTTTTCAACAAGTGAAACAACATCTCCCATTCCCAAAATTCGAGAAGCTAATCTGTCAGGGTAAAACATTTCGAGCGCATCGGGCTTTTCGCCGACACCAATAAAGCAAATCGGAACACCTGTAATACTGAAAACCGACAACGCCGCACCACCACGAGCATCGCCATCCATTTTCGACAAAATTATTCCTGTACAGTCAACTAAATTATGAAATTCTTGCGCGACATTCACAGCTTCTTGCCCTGTCATTGCATCGGCAACAAAAAACACTTCGGTTGGTTTAACTATATCTCTTACTTCTTTAAGTTCGCCCATCATTTCTTCGTCAATTTGCAAACGCCCCGCAGTATCGACAATCACAATAGAATTTCCGTTTTTATCTGCCTGAATAAGTGCATTTTTCGCAATTTGCTGTGCCGAAGCACTACGCTCCGAATAAACCGGAATATTCAGCGATTTTCCAAGCGTTTCAAGCTGGTCAATAGCGGCAGGTCTGTGAATATCACAGGCAACAAGCAGGGGAGTGTGTCCTGTTTTTCTAAAGTGCAAAGCCAATTTTGCGGCGTGCGTAGTTTTTCCCGAACCTTGAAGTCCTGCCATTAAAATTACATTGATTTTATTTTGCTGTAAAACAATTTTTCGAGCCGCACCGCCCAAAAGAGCCGTAAGTTCGTCATAAACAATTTTTATGAACATTTGTCCCGGATTTACGCCGGTAATTACATCTTGCCCTAATGCTTTTTCTTTGACTTTTGCAGTAAATTCTTTTACGACTTTAAAATTTACATCGGCTTCAAGAAATGCCCTTTTTACTTCGCGCATTGCTTCATTGATATTTTCTTCGGTAATGCGGGTAGTTCCCCGCATATTTTTTATTACTTCTTCTAATTTGTTGCTTAAATCATCAAACATTTTTTATTTCCTTTTTTATTTTTATAGGAAAATACATTATTTCAAAGAAGATTTGCAAAAATTAGCTTTCTAAAAGCGGATATTTTGCAATTTTCATTCTGTGTAAAAAATAACGAAATGAAACATTCAAAACACCTAATCCATAAACAATGCTGTTTTTAAGATTTATCGAGCTTGCTTCTTTAAAATATTTTGTCGGGCAGGTAATTTCGGCAATGTCATATTTTTTTGCGAAAATCTGAGCAATTATTTCGTTGTCAAAAATAAAATTATCGGAACATTTGTGATAATTTATATTTCTCAAGACTTCTGCCGAATATGCTCTGTATCCTGTGTGATATTCGCCTAATTTGTTATTGGTCATGATGTTTTCAATAATTGTCAATATCCTGTTTGCTATGTATTTGTATGTTGGCATTCCGCCTTTAATTGCACCTTTCCCCAAAATTCTGCAGGCAAAAACTACTTTATATAAATCATTTGCAATCAAATATACCATAGAATGTATAAGTTTTGGCGTATATTGATAATCAGGATGCAGCATAATTACAATATCGGAGCCGATTTCCAATGCTTTATCATAACAGGTTTTCTGGTTTCCACCGTAACCTTTGTTTTTGTCATGTTTTATGATATGTTTAATTCCTAAATTTTTAGCGACTTCAATGGTAGAATCTTTACTGCAATCATCAACCAAAATAACATCATCAACAATATCAAAAGGTATTTTTCCGTATGTTTTTTTTAGAGTTTTTTCTGCGTTGTAAGCGGGCATAACAATAGTAATTTTTTTGTTGTTAATCATTTTTACTCGCTTCAATAAATTGGTTGATTTGCTATAATTCCAAATGTTCTTGCAAAATAGTGATAGATTTCTGGGAAATTGTTATATTTAACATTGCCGGTACCATAAAAACTTAAAAAGAAAAACATCATAACACTTATTGTTAAGCAAATATAAATTAATTTTAAATTGTATTTTCTTGAATTTTGTAAATAATAGGCACAAATTAATGACGATAATGTGATAAATCCTGCGAAATCACCAGAATATCTGTTGTCAGTTCCAGCTAACAATCCTATGAAGATTATAGAAATTAAGGTAATTGCAAAAATTGAATAATTTGTTCGTTTGAGCAGTTTATTTGATACTTGTTTCATATTAAAAATAAACCAATTTACAGGAATCGAAAAAAGTCCGACAACGACCGCAATATATTTCCAATTCATTGCTGGCGATACAACATTACCGTTGTTAGGAGTGAAAAACGGGAAAGATGCATCAATATTCGGGAAGTTAAAAAGAGATAATAGCAAACATCTTACTATAATCCAAAATTTTCCAATAATGTTCATGTTAGGAAGTTGAGTGTTATCTGCTACAGTAATTTGAAAATATTGTCCGAAATCTGCTACAGGGCCAAATCGTGCAAAATTATACCACATCAGTGGAATTGCGACAATAACAAACGGAACAGTAATTGCTGTTAAAAATATAGTAAAATCTGCAATATTGAATTTTTTGAAATTTAAAAAAACTTTGATTTTGTCCCACAAAATTACAGGAACGAGTA
>Ga0209737_10003749_pt1 | contig 10621 bp, 7 predicted proteins | sample TergutCu122P3_FD_187284 | JGI IMG/M metagenome (GOLD analysis project Ga0209737, IMG submission 187284) | Cubitermes ugandensis P3 segment gut microbial communities from Kakamega Forest, Kenya - Cu122 P3 (SPAdes) (version 2) | ecosystem: Host-associated > Arthropoda: Insects > Digestive system >...
ACCTTTAGTGCCAACAGGAATACCACTAGCAGATAATTGAACTACAGATCCATTAGCACAAGTCATCATCCAGTGTTGGAAGTTATAGCCTGTTCTTGTTGGATTAGCAATAGCAACTGGAAGAGCACCAACATCATACGAAGACGGATTACCAACAGCATTAACACCACCGCCCAATACATAATCAATGTTGTAGGAGGTTGGTACATCTTCAAAAACACCTGAACCCACCCATAATGCTGGAACGAAATAGCCATCAAACATTACTTCTGTAACGCCTGCATAAGTGCTAATGGCTGGATTCATTATTAATGAAGGCCGTGCCCAATTTGAGTACGGTGTTGAGCGTAAATATATGTAGCCGTCAGATACGCCTAGTTTTCCGAAATTGGCTTTTGCAATGCTATTGCTATGAGTTAGTATAGGTCCCATTTTGTAATCATATAACGAGAGATACGCTATAACTTCGCTGTAGCTTAATGCAAAAGCAATGTCGTTGCCGTAGCGTAACTGATAATTGGTTGGTTTACTAAACCCATCGGTATAGGAATTGTGCTGATATGATGTGCCGACAACTGTTGCCGCGTTGTTTTGTACTGTGAAATCGCGTAGTCTTGCGTCATCTGGTAGACTATCGTATGCGTTGCCAGTAACTATTGGCGTAAGAAGGTTGTTGAACCATTTATTGATGTATGTGCGAACGTTTGATGTACTATATATGTTGGGTTGAGCTGGACTATAAGGATAACTTGGGTTACTGTTGCGCCCAATTTTAATGTAATTTGCGCGCACTATTAAGGAGTAATCACCGTTACGTGCAATTTCTATCCAGTCGGAGGTGTCGCCAGCTAAGCTAGCTGGGAGAATTCTGCCATCTACACCAGTTGGGGTGTCTGTGATGGGGGCTGCTGCGCTCTCTTGTATTGGCAAAAAAACCATAGTTAGCAAAGCAACTATAAGTGCCAAAGAGAGCACACTATTTTTTTTCTTAGAAGAGAATTTTAATTTTTTGTACATGTTTATTTTGTCACTGTCCATATTTTTATCTAAAAGCCAGTTAGTCATGCATATAAAAATTAGGGCCACAAAAATCAAAGAGATAGATGAAATGTTTGCAAAATAGAAAAAATGTGTTGTGTCGTGAAAGTATATCAAGATAATGACATATATTTTTTATATTGTGTATATATATGTATCAACAAGTAAAGGTGATATTCACTTAAAGATATGCATTCCTTAGACCCCTATTTTTTTTAAAAAAAAACAGGTATATGTATTCACCCCTCAACAAAAACACGCTTAAAATTAACTTATCTCACATCAAAAACTAACATTTAATACCCTATTATTCAACAAACACAACTATACATACATTTATGCACCTAACGTGACAAAATTTACAAAACACGCAAACTAAACCCCCCTTATTTCCCTATCTAATTGCAAAACGGCAAACCTTGATTCCATACTCTTCTACTTGAGCATAATGCTATTAACATGTTTTTCCAATCATTACAGGAGGCACTTATAATGCGTATGATAAAATGGGAAAACGGCTCTGTAATCACTCCCGACCAAACCAAACTCCCCCTTGAAGAGATTACCCTAAAACTATTTACTGTTGAACAGATGGCTGAAGCTATAAAGACTCTTCGCGTTCGTGGCGCCCCTTTACTTGGTGCAGCAGCAGCTTTTGGAATTGCCTTAGGCGCTTACACATCAAACGCACAAACTCTTTCGGAGCTACTTGCCGATTTAGAAGCCGCTGGAACAACCATAAAGAAACAACGACCAACAGCGATTAATTTGTTTTGGGCAACTGATCGTGTTTTAAACATGGCTCGTGCTTACAGAGGCCATGTTGAGGGGTTGCGTATTGCAGTAATTGAAGAAGCACAAAAAATTGCTGATGAAGACGCTGCGCAAAATTATGCTATAGGTAAAAATGGTTCAACATTAATTAAAGATGGCGATACCATTTTAACCCATTGTAATGCCGGAGAATTAGCTACCGTTGAATACGGCACAGCCTTAGGCGTTATTAGAGCTGCTTGGGAGGCGGGCAAAAAAATTAAAGTCATAGCAGATGAAACACGCCCATTGTTACAAGGTGCCAGATTAACCACTTTTGAACTACAACGCGACGGCATACCTGTAACCTTAATCACTGACAACATGGCCGGATATGTCATGAGCAAAGGCCTTATAGACAAAGTCATAGTAGGCGCTGATAGAATTGTTCAAGACGCAGTTTTTAACAAAATTGGCACCTACAGCGTTGCCATCTTAGCTCATGAACACCACATACCCTTCTACGTAGCCGCCCCCAAAAGCACCTTTGATCTAACCTGCAAAGCCGCCGAAGTCACTGTTGAAGAACGCAAACCAGACGAAGTTACACATGTGGGCTGCCAACAAACCGCCCCAAACGGCATAAACGTTCTAAACCCCGCCTTCGATGCCACACCCCTAAAATATGTAACCGGCATCATAACAGAAACCGCCATATACACCAAAGAACACTTTACAAAATTCAACCCAACCTTCCCCCTCTAACCGCCCTCCTTACCCTGCCTAAAAAGAATCGTCTTTTTCGATTAGACCCCATACTCTAAAGCATAACGTTAAAAAGTCTATAACCCCAAACCTATCTGATTAACTTGAGCGACACCAAACCCGACTCTTCCCAAGTAGAATTCCAAACAAACGGCCAACTCACAGCAAACGGCATAACCGTAACCGAACAAAGCAACATAGACCAACTCTCCTCACGAGGATACGGCACCACAGACAACAAAACCCTAACCCTAACCTTCTTTGAAGCCCTATACCTACAAGACAAAGGCATGCTCACAGTTAAAGACAACAAAAAAACCATCACCTTCCAAACAATACTACATACTTATCAAAAAACAGACGAAAACGCCTGGGTTAACTACCTAGTCTACCGCGACCTTAGAAGCCGAGGATACGTCGTCCGCGAAGGCTTTGGCACCAAAACAGAATTCCGCGTCTATGAACGCGGAACATACGGCAAAGACTCCGCCTCATACATGGTACTTAACATACAAGAAGGCAAACCCCTAAACATCAACACCCTAGCCAACATTCTACAACAATGCCAAAACCAAAAAAAAGAATTAGTCCTAGCCGTTATGAACCGCAGAGGCGAAATAGTATACTACTCCCTATCCCAACTAACCTTCAAATAAACAAAGAAATATCCTAACTAAACCTTAAAACAAACTAATTTAACACCCCATAAACGGTGACAACATATTTATCAGTAAACATTATCTTAAAACGCCAACTATATGCGATGCATGCAGGGGTCGCCGAGCATGGTCAAAGGCGTAGGCTTCAGGAGCCTATCCTGCAGAGGTTCGTGGGTTCAAATCCCACCCCCTGCACTCTTTATAAGTAAACTATAGGGAGTTTGTTTAATGGCGATAAAACATGTTTTACAGAATTTCACATGAACATAGATAAACCAGAGGAGCCAAACACTACTAATAATCTAAAACTGTAAAAAAGAAAATGCGACTATGATGGCACTATCTCCATAAATCTTTTGTCCACAAACCCGGCCTCGGCATCAGTTGTTGCCAGAGCTTAACTTATCGACCTGCATTATTATATTTTTATAGTAATTCTTTTATTAGTAAAAATAATAGTAACAAGTAGTGATGAGAACTATGGCTTTAGTAACTGTAACGCGACATTCACAGGTCACCATACCTAAAGAGATACGGGAAGTAGTAGGGATAGTTGAGGGCGATATGGTAAAGGTGAGTGTTGTGGAAGGTAATAAAATAGTGATTGAGAAAGCTGATGAAGAAGTATGGAAAGACTGCACAGACTTTTTACCCGATGACTTTGGAAAAATACTTACTGCGATGCGCTCTGATTCCACAAACAGATTCAAACGACTTGGTTTGATTCCATAATGCCCCAAAAACAGAAGCCAACACTAACTGCCAATTCTTTAACGGTATTTGTTGATACCTCTATAATCGTTGACATAGATAGGGGAAAACAAGCTACAATCGAACTCTGCAAACAATTAACCCACACCAACAGTGCATATATAAGCACAGTAAGCGTCTCTGAAATTCTAACCGGCTCATACTTACGAAAAGATCATACCCTTGCAGTGAAAAAAGCTGAAAAAGTACTCAACCAATTCCGCTGGGTTTCCCTAAACGGAGAAACAGCTAAACTCATAGCAGAACTCAACGCCTATTTAATTGCAAAAGGCCAAACCATAGAATACCAAGATATAGCAATCGCAGCCTCCTTTCTCTTAGAAGACTGCAATATCTTACTGACTGAAAACAAAGAACACTTTGAACGTCTACCAAATCTGAAAGGTAAAGTTATGACCGTGAAAGAATTCTGCCAAAAAACCACTAAAGACGTTTAAACAAATCAGAGATGCCTTGCCTTTTTGAAGCTGACAATTTTATCTATTCTACCAAGTAACGACTTTTACGTAAAAAAAGAGAAAAATAGTGGAAAAGAGCAAGTGTATGGCGATATCGTCGTGGTTTACAGGGTTCGAATCCCACCCCTGTACTCTTTATAAAGAAACTATAGTGGGTTTGTCCGTCACCTAATGACCTGACTTTTTAGCTTTTTTTATACACTACATCTTCTATGTTTTTTAAACTTTTTTAACACAATCCTTGCTTCCCCCTCAAAACCACCACACCACAACATGCTGTTTTAGCTTTCCACTCACCATTTGAACCCTACAAACACCAAACAGGTATCAGAGATTGTTTTTATCTCATTAATGAAAACATGTAGTGAAAATCCTATACACTACACAACCAAAAATTTTTGTGCACACAACTAAAAGCATGGAAAAACAACATCAAAAACAACCAACAACTGTAGTGTATAAAAACGAGCTAAAACTCAGGTAATGAATACAGAATAGAAATATTGCCCATTTACCAACTGCATACCATATTTCATTGTGATTTAAGACTTTCTAACCACGCGATCAGACAGATTGAGCTCCACTTTATGAAACGTACTCATTTTTAATAAATGTAACAAAATGTGTCGAAATAACTTGTAACCTAAATTCCCTGATTTTTTATAACTACAGTAAGCAATAAGCTTAAAATGCCCTTCAAATACTCATATAGGCGTAAAAAACGGTAAAAATTATTGACCGGTACTTCGTCGTAGTCATAAAAATTATGACTACACGTCAATGTTGAAAAGCCCTTTAAAACCACAATACATAAAATGCTGCCAAATTTGAGCTCATACTCATTTGTAGCTATAAATTTCTGGGGAATTTAGGTTGTAATGCTCAAAATGGGTATAAAATGAGGGAAACATGGTGTTTTGTAGCTTATAAATCGAGCACTGTGCCAATAAAAATGGGTACATTTGTTTCACAGTCTATAATCATGTAAACGAACGGGTGATCAAGGTAAACAGTTTTTGGCGGCTCCAGAGACGCTGATGATTGACTCACTTCAATAGCGGTAATGGCTCCAGCTTTTGTGCCTTTCTCGTCAACAGATATAATGGCTTTATGGGTCACTTTACTGATATAGATATTATTTCCGTTTGTAGAACTGCCAAGCCTTGAAAAATTAGCATTATCTGGGTCAAACGCCGTACTCATTCCACCATCCGACAAAATATCGTTTAGGTCTATGGAGTATGCGCTTTCAAACTTGGGCATGGCAGTATTAACTGTAATTTGCTGTTTGTTATTAAGAAGGTTGACAAGTTTTTTGCCAGTCAATGTTGAAATGTAATCGTTAACTGAGGTTCCCTCGTTGGGTAACATAGCCACAAAAGCGTACTTTCCTCCAGCATAGTACTTCATAAAACCTGTTGCTTTACTGTCTTTAAGAAAAATATTTTCGGTGCTATACATCATTTGTACATCGCGTTTTTGTCCTGATGCGGAAGTGAAATTGCCAGATTGAACATTAGACTCTTTGTAGATTTGTTCCCACTCGGCATCAAATGCTATGGCATTGATAAGATACATAACAGCATCGGGTGAAATTTCGTTAAGGATCTTTTTTATCATACCATTGGTCTTCTCGCTCACCCAACTATTTATGTCCTTAAGAGTGCTATCATCAAAGAGAGCTTTGTAAATTGAAGCATCGTAATAGTCGGCATTTGTTTGCAGGAAATCTTTTACAACTGAAATTGAACCATCATCTCTTATCCAAATAGAGTTGGCAATATCTAACGATGCCTTATCATCAGAGGAGATGCTTTTAAGATAAACCTGCAAATACTCATTAAGTTCAACAATAGAGACCCCGAAAACGCTTTCAATTTGAGAAAGAGTATCACCATCAGCGCCATTAGCAACCATAGCTAATGCACATAACACAGATAGAGGCGACATTATGGTGTTTTCTTTATCTGACATGCTCTTTTGAAACAGCCAAATAGAGAAATCGACTGCACCTATGTTGCCGTCCTTGATATTGATATTAAGACTTAACTCGTTGGACTTTGTGTCTTTCTTCAAACCATCTGAAGTTGATGAAGTGTGTGCAATAAGAGCTATGAGAAGTGATGAGACAACCAAGACAGCAATAAGTACCACAAAGACCCTTTTGTTTTTCATACTGAGATAACTCCAACGTTAATAGACCACTTTGGAAATTATAAGTATTGTGCAGGGTTTGTTTGTGTAAAGGGCCTAATTTATGAGTGATATAGCAACATAAATTCAAATTAACACAAATGAGGGTAAGATCAAAAACGTTTTCAATATGCGGGTCGGATGTCAAAATATAATAATGCCCAACAGCACCACAACGATCTAAACAATAGACACCATCAATATCATTGTATGTTACTATACCAGCCACTATCAAATGATGAACAATGCTGCAAAAAAGCACATAGTTTTGTGAAGGCAAATTGTTACAAAAACAATGATTTTTTGCCCAACAAGAAATCTTCTAAACCACAATTCGCACTACCAATAATGAGCGATAATGCATTGGGGTAATGCTGTTTGAAAATAAGGCTCCCTCCAACACTTTTCACCCTACCACTTTTTACCTCTATAGCCGTAAGCTGACTACCTTTCTTTATAACAAAATCAACCTCATAGTTACGTTCTCTCCACCAATAAACCTCAAACCCCTCCTCCTGCCCCCTTGCAAGCAAATAAGCACCCACCGCACTCTCAACAAGACGCCCCCTATCAGTAGCATTATCAAGCAAACGCCGCCTATTAGCCCCATCAGTATACGTCATCAGTGAAGTGTCATACACCATAAACTTTGGAGAACTTTTACGAACACGAATCTTGTTACCTGAATAATTCTGCAAACCCGCAAGCACATTGGCTTTACTAAGAAGATTAAGATAATGCGCCAAAGTCACAGTATTTCCTGCATCACAAAGTTGCCCAAGCATTTTTGTAAAGGACAACTCCTGCGCACTATAAATTGAACCAAGCATAAAAAGCGAACGAAGCAACGCAGGCTTACGAACTTCTTCCATCATAAGAATATCCTGAGAAATAGTTGGCTCCACAATAGATGCACCCATATATCGAGCCCAACGTTCTTCATCCTTTATGAGCCCAGCGACGCCGGGGTAGCCTCCAAAAAATAAAAAATCCTCAAGACTATAGCCAAAAGCCTCTTTACACTCCGAATAATTCCAATGAGGCGAATAAAGTATTTCAAACCTACCCATAAGAGACTCTGAAAGACCCTTTTGTAAAAGCAAAGAAGAGGAACCTGTGAGAACCACTTTCAAAGGCGTAAACAATCTACTATCTTGGTCCCAAAGAAGTTTTACTATGGAGGACCATTGGCTGATTTTTTGTATTTCATCAATTACAAGAATAGCTTCTTGGGTTTTTGTAAGTGCACGGGCTTGTTCCCATTCGTTGTGGAGCCATTGTGTGGAAATAAGTGTTGGGTCGTCTGCGCTGATAAAATGTGTTGGTTTGTTTATTTCTTTGAGAGCTTGTAATACGGCGGTTGTTTTACCTGTCTGTCTTGGTCCAACTATAATTTGAATAAACTGGCGTGGTTCATTTAATCTGTCCACGAGTTGGGTAACTATTTTTCTTTTAAACATAGGTATCTTCTGAGTGTCAGCGTGTTTCTACATACACTGCAATTTACTCAGTATGTTTTACTATTTACTCATTATAAAGGTTTCACATGCCTACTCAAAAAAGTTAATACTGTGAAAAACTTGTTTATGATTAAGTAACTTACTTCTACAGCATTAATACGGAACTTCAAAATTTGAACAAATATTTTGAAAAACATAACATTTATCACTTAGAACCTCTTGATGAGTAATTATTTTGAGGTAATGTTTGATTGCTGTTTTTTGTTGTTAGGGGTGTTTTAGGGGTTGTTTGGGTGTTAAAAGTTTTTTCGATAGGTTTTGTATAGTGTGTATGTGTTTTTTGGGGTTTCTTTGGTTTCTGTTATAGTTGAGGTTTTTACTGGCCAACCGTTTTTTTCAATTAGGGTTTTTGCTTTTTTCTGTTGTTTGCTGTCAATGGCTACTACATGGCATTGGTTATTTGTTATAATGTCTTTGAGGCCTTTTATGTGTTTTATTTCTTCAAGTAGTAATGCGTCATCTGTTTCAATTACTGTTAGGGTGTGTATTTTTACGTGTCCGATTTTTAGTTGCCAGTTATTTAGTGAGTGTTCTACATTGTCTGGTAGGGGTTTGCCTGTTGCTTTTTGTAGAGAGGTTTTTATTTTTTGAGGTGTTATGTTATTGTCATGGGCACGAATTATGGATTGAAAATCAAGTTTGTAAATTGCCGCATTGCCGTCTACTGACATTCTTGTTAAGAATTTGCTAAAAAAGGTTTCATGTTCAATGCGACATTTAAGCCCTGAAATGATAACTGAATAATCAGGCAACACCACTAATTGCCCCTCATCATTTAATGAACCTACAGCTTTAGCTGGTTCATACTTGTCTGTTATGCCAAGAATCCATGCTCCCAGATTTGTAATGCGAAAGCCTGCTATACCTACGCAATAATCGTCATCTGCATATTTAATGCGTGCAATATCCTCAGTGTATGCAATGTCTACCATACCTATGGCGGATAAAAATGATAAAATAAGCCGTATAAGCTGTGATTCACACTCACCCCAATCCGGCTCATAATAGCTGCTGCTATAATAATCCTCAAAGTCATATCCACGTACAACTACGTGTCCATGGAATAGTCGTCTAAAAAAGTTGCCACAGAACAGTTTGGCATTATTGTCAAAATCCTCAAAATTTATAAATTTATCAACTGGACACTTTGTAAGCAAAGTTACAATAGACTTTCTACACTCTGACCAATTAATTTGCCCATAACTCTCTCGAATGGTAATATATGTTATATAGTGCAGTTCACAAATTTTATTTTCCTTCATATATTCCTTAAACATTTTTTTGGCTAACTCGTGTGGCGGCGATGATAACAACTCTGGTGATTTCACACCCGGCGCAACTATGCCTTCCTGATCTATATCTACTAAACCCAAATTGGCTGCTAACACAAAGAGCGGCTGCGAAACTTTGAAATCATTACTACGCTTAGCCTCCTTTGGCAGACAAAACTTTCCCTCCCTATCACATACATCCTCAAACCCTGCTAACTCTGATAACTTGGCAAGCTTTGCAGGTGTAAGCTCAAACGTTGCCTGCTTAACCCTCAAACGTTCACTAGCTGCAACCTTTACAATTGTAGCAAAATCACTAATACGGTTCTCCCTGCAAATTACATAATCACTCTTTAACGGTACATACTCTCCACAAACAAACTTTAACTCTCCAACAATTTCTTTTAACACATTAAAAATTATCCGAGGCATATTTCCCCCTGGGAAAAATATCACCGTTTTTGTATCTGGAATATTCCACGTTAAAAGATGCAGAAACCTCATATGCATATGACTATATCCTGTTAAAGTCTTCTTATAACCCCCGGGTGCTATGTATTCCACTTTTAGGTTATGTTTTTTAGCATAAAAAAGTGTTGCAGGCAAATGTTCCCCATCACGCTGCACCATATACCGTATGAAATCCTGCTCACATTCAGACAACCCTTTCCAAACATCTGCAATATTTTGCTTCTTAGCATAAAACATTGAAAGATTTTTCACCATATCTGCCTTTAAAACAGGTTTATCATTGCTAAAAACACGGTTATACAACGCCGTTAAACCCGTCCCCTCAGCACATCCATACACTGTATCATTAGTACAAGCATTTAGATACTCTACAAGTTTTGCCAACTCAGACATACGTCAGTACTTCCACATCATAATTTTATGGAAACATATCTACTACTATTCAATAAGCAACAACTAACGGCGCATCTAAAAATCTTCCCATACATCCATTAGACTATGATATAGACATGAGCACATTTCTCACTTTGGCACATAAAAATAACTAACCCACTAACTAGAGCCTGTTAACATTAAATTTATTACTAGGGTTGTACAGTTAGTGCAGATATGGTGTTTTCAAAAGAGTCTTTCGTTAAAATTGAAAAATATTTACCTGTGCAGCGTAAAAAATCAATTATAGATAATTACGTGTTCTTAAGCGCCATCCTCTACGCAATTGA
>Ga0209737_10003751_pt1 | contig 10615 bp, 7 predicted proteins | sample TergutCu122P3_FD_187284 | JGI IMG/M metagenome (GOLD analysis project Ga0209737, IMG submission 187284) | Cubitermes ugandensis P3 segment gut microbial communities from Kakamega Forest, Kenya - Cu122 P3 (SPAdes) (version 2) | ecosystem: Host-associated > Arthropoda: Insects > Digestive system >...
CCCCGATTATGCGCTCCTGCCCAACACGCGTTAACACATATCTCATACAAGAACGGACTTAACACAGATCTATAATAAAGGAAACAGTCCGTGTTGTACAGATCGGTATAGATCATCCATGGTATCGACGAGTTTGTGCTGTACCATCTGTGACCACTTTCACTTGCAACATATGCCGGTCATGTAATCCATGATCTACAAACTTCCCAGCACAGATTATATATAGCATGCTTCGCCGGCATAGATCATCTAGTTTGCAGGTTTGTGGCATCAAAACGGGAAGAAGGCAGAGCGTGCAGCATTTGTGACAACTAATGTATAAGACCTGGATAAGTAAACTGTGCAAAAAATGATATAGTATAGTAGGAGATCCCGTGGATGATGTGTGTCCGTGAAGTGCACTAGTTATACCTGGTATCCACTGTTTCCCAAACATTTTTGCTTGCCGACCCACTTTGGCTTAGAAAAATAAGCACGGATCGTCACATTGTTGCTTACTTAAATAGTATTGGTGTATTCATCCTTCACATTCACTAGGTACATACAGTTTGATCAAGACTTTTGGGAACTATAATAGTACATAAAGCAGGAGTCTTGACGTAAAGAATAGTTGTATGCACAAGTGAACATGTGACAGTGCGTAGTTTATACAGTGAAATGAAATAATTTCTCTAGACTTAGTAGATTTATTTATGTATGTAGATATTTCCAGAAATATGTGTGGTGGCACAAGCATACAGTTTTCCTAACTGCTGTGGCCTTGTATCTTTAAAAACTTCCAAATTTATTTTGCAATTGTGATTGCCTCACAGATTTGCTAAATAGCAATAACGATCACATTTACATTATAATCGATTTCTACTATTGGATGGTCCCTCATACATGCTCATGTTTGTTAACTGCAGTGTGTTCATAAAATGCTATGCATCAGTTTTAAGAAACTCAATGGAACAGCCGAAACATATGCACCTCATATAAAGATAGCCCATGCATTTTTATGGAACACGCAGATTCGTTACTGTTTCGTCAAGAGCCCATCACTGTCTCTGAGTGGATCCACATGAATCCAGTCCACACTGCTCTCCAAGACCTATTTTAAGACTCTTCTGCCATATGTGTCTGAAGTCTTCCAATTAATCTCTCCCCTTCAGGTTTACCAACATGAAATTGGAATACCCGATCCGTCTCATACATGCTTCATGCCCTCCTTGATTTCATTGGCTAAATAATATTTGGTGAAGTGTACAAATTACAATGACAAGTGCTTACTAATTTGGATTGGAAAGCCTGGATTGAAGAGACCACTTGTAAGGGTCTGTTTCACATCAAAGGATAACAGCAAAATATACAGAACAGGGCAGGTAAGGTGTAGACTGGTCTCATTAGCTTCACTATCCAGTGGTGAGCTCTTGTCAACATAGTAACGGAACTATGCTTTCCATAAAATGTCGTGAATTTCTTGACCAGCAAAGTAATCCTCTCATTGAGGAGCTGAGTCCTTAGTTACATAGGTTTATCCAGTTTTGATACGAATGTCAGTGTAACCACACAAAAACAAAAATGAATTAGCTGTAAAAAGAAACTTTTTCATGTGAAACTAATTCCTAAAATAAAAGGAATTGAAACCAAGACAGTAAATGGAAGTTTTCTAAGGTATTCATCCTATTGACATGTCTTACTACCTGATATTTCACTATATAAAGCGAGAAGAAGAAATCTGTCTATACAGTTCTTCAACAGCAGAATTTGAGCTTACATAATTTTCCTTCACGTTACCGGTCACATCTGTATGATGTCCATGCCATGCTGTGTTCTTTCAACCTCCATTTTAAGGATTGTCTCTGAACCTGGTCATTGAAGTCTTACTGCCCTCTCTTAGCTCACGTAATTATGCTCATATTGCCAACTAAAGTCTTGCATGCTTTTAGTGAGGTAGCTGGCTATTTTTGTGGACTTTGATGAGTGTAAACATTATCCATAAACTGTGGTAGTCACCAACAATAGGTATCCCCCAACATTATACACCCCTTGGGTATAGGGAATACTCTACTTGCTTATGAGTAGTCACATACACAATATTTAAAATCTGTTTAAAAAAAAAGTCTATTGCCTGAAATGAAAGCTAAAGGAATTGTATCCTAAATTTTAAACTGAAATCTTTATAAAGGGGACACTTGCTGTTCGAAACTCTAAATAATTCTACATAAAAAAACCTTTCCATGTATTAAAATGCAAATACTGTAGCATTTCATTTTATTGGCTTTTTTTAATACACAAAGGTAAAATGTTTTAATTCACTCATTACAACTTAATTTACAAATATATTTCATTATTCAGTACTCAACTGCATATAATTATGTGTGTGTGTGTGTATGTATATATACATATACACATCACATGTACTTAAAAACATGTTATTTTTATGTGCTTTTACCATTTTATGTACAAACATTGACTTTGTGGGCTCCACACTGTTTGCCCACTATGAGGAGTAATGCATCCAGATAACTTTGTGACTGACAGCTGAATTGCTTAGAGTTCACATTACTTAACACTCACCAGGAGTCCTAGCATTCACAAACACAACATCATACAGCTTCCCCTTTTTTAATTCTGGCTAAATAAATATCTGATTGGATTTTCATATAATAATATATGTTCAAGAGCTTATACCCAATTTGTTATGCATTTAGAGATGTAAAGTTAATTACATGCACAGCTGTTCCTTACTTGCAACTCTTCAGTTCAAGATATGCAGCCAAATAATGTAGTACTAAAGTCAAAACTGTAAACTTGGTTTCTGACGGTCTATCCGAATTAAAATAAATTAAAAAGAGTCTCTGTCATGAGTATTTTTTATGCTCATTAAAAGATTCAGCAAAACATTAACAACTGACATGTCTGTTTCTCAAACACTGGAGCATCTGCATGTAACATTACATAAAAATATCCTGTGCTACTTACAACACTAACTCTCAGGAAGTTAAATTTATTTGTGCAAGTAACAGCATTGTTGCTAATGGTCTTTATATTGAAATATTTAAGTCACCAAATAGAACACAGATACTGAGCAAATAGAACACAAGTACAAAGGAGAGTGTCATTCATGATTGGAACACATCAAAATATTCAGTCAAAAGTGTTAGTCTAAAGTTAAATATTCAGTAATATTTACCTCTTATTACAACATACTGAAACTGCTGCTAAAATAGGAATTGCAAAACAATGTACCTTAAAATTAGGAAAAAATGGGACAGCATTTCCTGGCTGTAAATCACTAGGTGGGATGCAACCAGTAGGTTTGCATGTGATGCATTAATGTCATTCAATTCTTGCTGCACAGTCAATTATGCTGGCATATGAAAGTTGTTTGTGCCTTTGTACAGCAGACTTCTGCCACGTGGAGAAGCATACAGAAAAGTTTTGTTAGTACAGTCACATTTTATGCACACACCTTTCAGTTTGCATGGGAATAATCCCCTGTAAATCTTACGCACACTCCATGACCTTTACACATGTTTGTACAATATTATATATATGTATATATATATATGCTGTTAGCTTTTAAAACACATACTTCTCACACCACTGTGGCAAGAACACCTGGGAACGATACCACACAATACATGATTAAAAAAAATCTTGCAATCTCAGATTAAATAAGAAAGCTGTAAACGAGTAGTGGTTAGTGATAGTAACTCATTGCAACACCTCTATCATGAGGATCACGATGAGTCTCAGGAACAACCATGACCTGCTGTGTGAAGCAGTTTCCAGTACACAAATGAACGGTAGTGATGTGGTTCACTGCTCACCAGACATGGTCCAGGCGCCTGGAATAGTGGCACCAATTTCTGGTAAGGTAGTCGCTGAGGTCACTTCTCCAATGAACACTCTCCTGCTTTCTGGTATGGTGCGTAATCTAAACGGTAATGGCCTGAAAGGACAAGCGATAATTCAAAGACTGATGCAATGGCACTACATGCCTAATTATTTTAAGTGGAAAATTCTGTGTGTACTAAGATCCCTCATTCACTCACCTTGTTTTGTCATCTCCTCCATCGTGCTCTCTTTACAGTCACTGGCATGGTGATTCTGGCTACCACAGTTGTAACATGAAAGTTTAGGAGGAGGAACAACAGTGGAATAAGTTACAACTGGAGTTGGTATGAACTGGGTTGGAGGGGGTGGGGGAGGAGTCTGATGCCCATGGTACTGGTATACCAGTTCTCCATTTGGAAATGGGTAAGCAGGCCGGATGTAGCTTCCATGTGGAAAACCAGGGAAAATAGAACCAGTGGTTCGCAGTGTTGGAAAATGTGCATGTGGGAGATAAGCCGTGGCTTGGGTGTAAGGCACATTGCTACTGGCACCCGACATGTCAGGTGGCCGGGGCGGAGGATTGTTCCCACTGGTGCTTCCAGAATACTGAGGTGGTGGAGGCTGGGAGGCAGAGTTCACTGTAGTGTATGCCACACTGGCATGTGGAGATACTTGAACCATCTCAGAGGGCACTAAGAACATTTTCCTCTCTTCATGTGGGGGAGGTGGATGGGAGGTGCGAAGAGGAGGTTGTACCACTTGGGCACCATTTACAGCAGGGCCATCACGTCGGCAACTGGGTAGTGTTTTATGATTTCCCTCCAATATCACTGTAGAGGGATTAGGGACACGACCTCGAGATACGGTTTGTAGTCCAGGGGGATTTGCTTTGCTCCTCCCCAGTCCACCAGGCAATCGAGGTCTACTGCTGGCATTACTGTTGGCACTGTTCTGCATAGGCTGCTGCTGATGAGTATTCCCTCCCTCTTCCATTGCTACGCCACCCTTCTCAGATGATTCTGGTAATCTTCGCTCCTTTTCTGTACATTCATCACATCCTGGGCTCCACCTCTCTCCTCCACCAGCTTCTTTCCCCATGTAAGCTAACACAACAGTAAAGAACAGTTTCAATGAAATTGAAATTACAAACGATCTTTACAGGAGCACTGCAGTCCTCTCAGACATAATGCCATATAGTCTGGCAGAAGTATATTAATATTTTACAAGATCCTGCTGTTTCAGCATTCATCTACCATGATAACGGCAGAAGTAGAACCCCCTCAAATGGTAAACTTCTACCAGAATACATATCAACACACTATAGAAGACCGTATTCTTCATTGGTAGTAACATGAGAAACATCATAACTCAAAGCTTTACACATTCCACACATTGCATTATAAACCATAGTTCTCACCTCTACCATCCCAATGAGGAGCTGCAGGCACTGATGGAGTATCTGGAGGAGACTGACTTGTACTTGAGCTATCTGAGGCACTGCTACTATTGGAACAGCGCCGACTTGCATCATCATCTAAGTTCAGTGTTTGCAGGTGGTTGTTCACGCAATAGAATTGCTGGGCATGACCATGGTGGTAACGACCGGGAGCTGCCGAGGAAGAGACTGGTACAGCAATGCATGTGTAACATGGAGCAACCTGCGATGTTGTCAGTAGCTGTGGTGGAGGCTGGGGGAACATCACATGGCCACTCTCCAGAGAGACAGTTGGGTACCTCCTTATGACACGACCAGCACTCTGAGTCTTCCTCTCATGGGACTGCACACAAATATGTTCAACTTTATTATACTCACAAGGCCTTAAGTTCCATTACTGCTATGAAGACAGCCTTGTCATACACACACATGACAGTGCCAAAATCTAACAAGTATATCACAGTACTTCACTGAAATAAGCTTAATGCCCAGTTGAAGAATACAGTGTGGTATTACTTGCATTAGAGTTCAAATATCAAATGAAGAAACAGCAGAATTATAAGAAAGCTTTCTGCAGAGTGTCTAATATAGATGAAGAATATTGTGTACTATACAGATGTTACAGAAGGAACTTCCACGGACTGACACCCTCCAAATGTTAATACTGTTATGCTCTCTCATACAGTGGCCTGTCATTTTGTTCACAAGAAATCTGGTAACAATAAACTTCACTAGCAACAAGTACTTGGTGTGATTTACCCAGACCAGTGGCAGCTGGAGGGAAATACAGTAACAGCCACAAAGGCAGTCATTCCCAACATCCATGGGACTTCTTTCTGTAGCCTCAGTATAGGGTCATACAAGTCTGGCTCCAGTGCTATAAGAAAGCCATTATACACTGTATAATGTTCCTGCATGATTAGGTCTTTATCATGTAAATATGATCGGCCAGCAAGGGCCATTCTTTAATCGATCTGATTGCACAGACACACAAATCATGTTGCTGGGCAATGATCTGTACTACTTTCAGCACAGCCATAAAGAAAGTGTACAAAACATAAATCCTAATCCATGTGGGATGGATTTTCAAGAAGTCTGTATATATGTGATATATCTTACACGCTTTGCATCAAAGAGTCTAGTTTAGCTTTACTTAATTGGCAAGCAGAATTCATGACATACTAATAAAAATTATTTACTTCTCAAACACGTGCTTAAATTCAACTGGTGAACTACAGTGGAACCATGCAGAAGCACAACACAGCATTAAACCTGTTATTATGGTGCGGTTGAAAGAATTAATACAGCCCAAATATTTTAATCAGTAAACCAAAGTATCTGAAAAACATGCTGCTTTAAGGAAAAATGACGCCTCTAGAAAGTCACAGTACAGGCAAATATGTTTTCAAAACAAATACTGGGATACCTGAAACCTTATTCTTTTTTTATGGAAAAGTCTGAGAGCAAAGAAAACAGGTACTATGTATTACCAGTATTAGGTAAGTTATCCGTGTGCACATCATTAAGGCATATGGAGGAGTGAAGGCATAGCTCCATTCATTCTTAACCTTGGCACTACACAGAGGTAAGTAATCAGCTTCATGCTCCAGCTACTTTACCCCCCTCCCACAGCCCCCCTTACCCACTGAAAGGGAGGACAGATGGGCCCCAGAGCCAGTCTGAACTATCTGACACAGGAAAAATTCCTTGCCCCTGTCAAGAATCAAACCACAATTCCTCAGATCCCCAGCCTGTAGTCTAGTTACCACACTCACCACCCTATCCGAGCTCATAAATAAGCAGTTTCAATGAGCAGATACAACTGACATGTCACATTTGTGTTTATATTATTACACATTGTTAATGTTGGCAAATATTGGAATGAGATGTTAACTGGATACAGAAGTAATACTAATATGCTGCAGACAGCTGTTTTATGGTGAATCTTTAAATTGACAAACCACAGTGCAAAGGGAAATCCCATTTTTCAATTCACACAAACTCTAACATGACCAAGCACTGAAGTTTACCAGTAAAAAACCAGAATCTTAAACAGCCATGAATAAAATAATTCACTGTGGTTTGTTGGAGAAAAATGTACTGTAGATGTGAAAAATCAAATCTCATTCCTTGGATGACTGCTGAATCAAACTGAAAAGAACAGCAATCAGGTTATTAACCATGAAAACCCACAGACAAGAAAAAAAAAGTTCTTCACAAAAAATATGAAAATCAACAGAACCTCTTCCACTGCCCAGGAGACAAACCCATTAACCTGGTGCAGACAACAAATCAACCTTCATGACATTAAATGAGCACAGTCCATTGATTACTCAAGTTAAGAACCTTGACACCATTGGGCTTTCAATATCCAGCCAGCCATGCAAACCTATGTACACATACATCCAGTTCTACCACATGTAGAAGTTTGTTAGGTTCCACTGTGTCTGACAAAACCGTCATTAACAGCAACCCTCCACCGGGAAGGTAGGTAGTTGCCGTACCTGGTGTGGACTCTACTCTCTCACTGTGTGACTTACAACAGCTAAAGGCAAGTGAGTTTCTGGGCAGGGCCAAACTCCCCACAGTCGCCTGCCCGATGTCTCAGCCCCTGAGACAAAGCAACACAACATCTGGCCAGCTCCATACCATATATCTTTCACATCAACATAAACAAGTCCAACTTTTATTTTACCTGAAGAAATGAGGATATCAAAACTGAAGAAATGAGGATATCAAAACAGTATCCTTTCCAAAACATGGGGTATGCAAGATATGGCTTCTAAATAAATTTTCAGGTTTTCATGGTGGTGACTGTTCAGGCTGCAGCCTTGTGTGTTGTGTCACCATGCAGTCTTGCAGTTGCTGGCATTTTGGGGGTACATCCTGTCTTCAACTCTGAAGATTGAGGCAGCACATTCCACTTAAATGTCGGCTTCCACTAGCAAGACTACAAAGTATCACAAATTGGAAGATCACAGTCTGAAATTAGCAAATTAGCTAGTGCTTCAAAATTCATTCTGTGATATGTTGCCTCATGAACAGAATGCAAGGACAACAATTTCAGAGTAAAATAATTACAATAATTAGCAGTATAAGGTAATGTTTCACATCAATTAGTTGAACTGATGATGCCAAGCTGCTGCAGACACCAAACTGATGAAATGTCTCTCACTTAACCAGAATCCTCTACATCTCTCACAATGTAATACCTAATTCAAGCCCCCACAAATAATGACCAAGTGGTTACCTTCTCCACTTCAGCTGTTGCATCCTGTTTCTTCCTGCATGTGGTTGGCACTGGTTCTCTTTTATCGATACTGCACACTCCATTGGTGCTATGAATCTTACTCATAATTTTTCTTAACTGCACTATGGCTCCGCTAGGTAACCCTAATTCCTTCAGTTCCTCATCCCGCATACAATAAAGCTGCAAACAGGCAGAACAATTTAAATACCAAACTTTAACTAGTAACTGACTGTGAGTGTCTGGGGTTAGGTAGCCAAGAAGAATATCTGGGATCTCAGGCAAAGTGACACAACAGCTGGGTAAGAAAGACATGCATTATTCATGAGACAGAAGCAAAAGTTTAAGTCAGAAAATTTTATGGAAAGGGAACACTCAAATACCCAGGTGTAGATGAATCTACACTAGAAGCAACAATCCTCCAATTAAAGTTACACTATTTTCGCCAAATTATGAAAGCGAAAGGGTCATTGGGACAGGACATTATGCCTCAGCAAGTCGCAGGACAGAGGAGGCAGGGAAAACCACGGATGCACTGGCTTGACAGTATTAAGGAAGCTACCAGCCAACGTTAGGAGGTATTAAAAGAAATAGTGCAAGATAGAAAAAAATGGTGCATGCTGGTGGAAGAAGGTACTCAGAATAGGGAACGCACAAACATGAAATGAAACCAGGAGAAGGCAGTGGCAAACCACCCCTGAACATTTAACTCTTGCCTAGAAAATCCTCTATAGGATCTCCAGTAGTCTAAGGAGACTCGAAGGACTTCTACTGCTAGATGGGAATATTAAAAAGAAATAGGATGGACGAATGCACAATGGAATTAAGAGACTCAAGGTAGGAAATAGTTCCAAGCTCTTGTGAACACACTAAGGAACCTACAGGAGTCATAAAATGCTCAATACTGCTTAATTTGTTAAGCAACTATTATTTTAACTAGGACTGTGCTTGATGGACGTCGTTACGATTAAATAATAACAGCAAGCTATGACATACAACCTACCTGATCTATTCGATAGTTCTGAAGTTTCTGGTAACTGGGCATCTCTTTGACCAATGTTTCTCTGAAAGAATCCTGGGTCTCCGTGCTACTCTTCCTGGAAATATTCTTGTGCTGCTGCTGTGAAGGTTGTGTGATCACGCTGGTGTCCACACAGTTTTGTCGAAGAGAAGTAGTACTGGAGTGAGAACCATTTTTATCACCACGCCGATTAGAACCCAAAGTTTTTGAAAAATTCTGACTCCGATCTGGTCCTGGCACTGCTGACTGTGTTGCAGCTGATGGTGGTGGAAGTGGTGGCTGCATTCGTGCAGGAGAACCAGCACGGCTAGGGGACCCTGACTGAGACGGTGAAGACTGTCGGCTCACGTGAGGTGATGATGGGTATGCTGAAACTTCACCAGAACCTTGTACTTCTGCTGGTAATGTTCCACATAAGCCAGTCATCACTAAGGGACTCACTCCACTGTGCCAAGGGACAGATGGTAATGGCTGATGACCAGGAGATGGAAACGCAACATGTACATAACTAGTTGCAGTTAGCTGCTCTGGAGGCAGGGCAAGACCTGGGGGAACACTCAGTCCAGGAGGTACTGAACTTTTTCCTTTGTTAACATCTCCTGCTGTAAAAGATATGACAAAAAATGTGAACGTGGTTCACTTTAATTGAAGCACAGCTTCTCAGAACAAATCTTCAAGAAAACAAATCTGGTTACCAAAAATCTTAAATTATTTCCTTCAATTAATACACAACACATATGCATTAACACATCACTTCCTCCTGCTAGACTCCTTGAATCTGTCTTCTGAATTCCACAGTCTTTTTCAAGACCATTCAAATACGGGCTTAAATATACATTTGTCATGCACATTCATTTGTTTTTGATTCATTTAGTGATGCTGTCACTTGTTCAGACTACAAACACAGCAGGGAGTGACTTTCGTTACTTTTTCAATACACATACACACACAAACACACACATATACACACACATTCACAGATCCATCATCTGCACAAGTTGGACTGAATGTGGAATTCATCATGAAAAGAGCTGAATTGCAATATGCCTTCAAGTCAAAGCAATAAGTTACAAAATTATGTAACATAGGT
>Ga0209737_10003752_pt1 | contig 10613 bp, 8 predicted proteins | sample TergutCu122P3_FD_187284 | JGI IMG/M metagenome (GOLD analysis project Ga0209737, IMG submission 187284) | Cubitermes ugandensis P3 segment gut microbial communities from Kakamega Forest, Kenya - Cu122 P3 (SPAdes) (version 2) | ecosystem: Host-associated > Arthropoda: Insects > Digestive system >...
TGAAGTCCAGCTTATCTATATCATATACGCATACAGAATCTCTGCCGTGCGTAAACTCGTAACGGTCGGCAATCCCCAGAGCCCTGTTAGGTCTGAGCGGGTCGTAATGTCTTTTAAATTTTATCAATTTTATCTCCTCGTTTCTTACCTATTATATAATTTTTCTTATATAATCTATGCAGGTTTTCACGCCTGCTTTTGCGTCCGGCTGTTCGTACTCAATTATGAAATACTCCGTGTCCCCGTACTCTTTTAGATATTTCACCATCTCAGCCCAGTCCGTGTCGTCCTCGCCTATCGGCGCATTGTAGTTTTTTGTCAACGAATACGGCTTGAAATGTACGGTTTGGTACCTGTATTTGTGTTTTTTAAGCACCGCTACGGGTTCGTACCCTCCCGCGTAGCTGTTGCCAGTGTCGAGCTGCATAACAACATCAAAATCGGCAGTTTTTCCAACTAAAATATCCCAGTACAATTCGCCTGTTTCCTTCACGCTGAACCGCGCAGAGGGTTCAAAATGCACCCCTAAAAACATGCCGTCTTTTTTCAGGCGCGCGGAGATTTCATTGCCTTTCTCGCACCCTTCGAGCCATTTCTCTTTATTTTCCCAATATTCCGATGAAAATCCCGTGGTGATAATATATTTGTTGCCGATTATCTGGTTATACGCAATGCACATCTCCAAGAGGTCCGATTTGCTCAGATATTCCCATGGGGTATGCCAGCCGCAGCACTCAAGCCCGAAATCGTCCAAAACTTTTCTCAGTTCGTTCGCTCCCATAGTAAACCTGCCGATTCCCTCGACCGCGTCATACCCGCAGTCTTTAGCTATCTGAAATGCCTCTATCGGATTTTTTGCCCAAATATCGCGCATAGAAAAGACCTGAAGCCCTATTTTGGGTTTTGTCATAATTATTACCTGCTCTTTCTTTATTATTTTTAAATTATGTTTTTATTTGCCAATCAATCCATTGCTTCAAATATCGCTACAACTTTATCTATATCTTTCTGCGCTTTGGCAGATATTTTCTCATACATCGACATTATGTCTCTGCTCCGTTTCGCTGATAAAGTATCTCTGGACGCCGCCCATACGCCGCCAAACTCATAAGTGGAGCCTATGTCATACACTCTTGAGCCGAATATTATGTCAAGCATTGCTTCTGATTCTTCGTCCCTCGCGTATTTTCTCTGCAAAGTGATGTCGTAATACGCAGGCTGAAGGGTATAACGGCTCTCGGCGGATAACGCTTCGAGAATTATGCTGACCCTGTCTAAATTCTCCGCGCTTTTCGGCACGCCGAGCAGAGCTCCCGTATATGAATTTACAAGGCTGTAATACTTATCCTGCGCCTCGTCATATTTCGGCAGGGGTACAATCCCGAAATCCGATTCCATGCCTCTGATCATTTCGACGAATCTCATACGCGTCCAAATAAATAGAACTCTGTCTTCCTGGAAATCCGATATAGTGGCACCGCCTGCCTGCGCATTGGCAACATAATCCTTGTTATACATCACATCCATGGCTTTTTCAAGCACGGCTAAATTCCGCGGGCTTGTGAAACTTAAATACGGTATGTCGTTCTCGTCTTTCGCCGCCAAAGTTCCGCCGCCACTCACGAGAAGCGCCTGCAGCGTGTCGTTGTACACGCTGAATCCCCACCTGTCGGCGTTTGTCATCACTCCGTCGCCGTCCAAATCTGCAGCGGCGTCTTTTATCATATCGTGCAGCCTGTCCATCGTCCACTTTCCTTCTTTGACCATATTGTACGGCAGTTCAATACCTAAATTAGCCATCAGCACTTTATTGAACAGCAATACATTCGTCGCTTGGTTATCAAGTATCAGCAAATCGCCAGCAAGCAAATAGTTTTTGTTGGCTATCGAAAGCGCGTTCACAGCGGGGTCCCACCACGGCTTATCCAAATCCATATACGGCAGCTGCGATATTTCAAGAAGCAAGTTGCCTGTTACAATTCCCGGAACGTTATTGTTGAACATCACGACCGCACCGTAAATATCGTCCCCGGCGTTTACGGCTTTCTTCAACATGGATCTTTCGTCGCCTGCAGCCATATTAAAATCAACGTTATATTTCTCCATTATTTTCATATTTCTTCTGTAAACCGCGTCGTTAATTGGCTCGCCGGTTTCTTCCGCGGCGATGAGTTCAAGCGGAGTAGGACTTACCCAATCCAAATCGCCGGTTCTGTTAGCGGCAAGAAAAGTGAAAGTATAGCCCTCAAAGTCAGCTTCCGGCAAGTCTTGTTCTATTCGTTCTTTTCCTTTTTTTTCAGCGTTTTCTTCGATGTTTTGATTTTCCGTCGCAGTATCGCCATTGTCTGTATTTGTTCTATCGGCGTTATCGGGTGAAGTCGGACTGTCCTGCGTATTGGTATTGGCGTCGCCTCCGCATGAAATTAATATACTGGTCATTAAGATTACTATTAATATAAACGCTATAAATTTTTTCATAAACAATTTTCCTTTCTTGGTTATAATATTTTAATATTTATTTAAATTATTGTTTATTTATTATACCTAATTTAGAGCGATTTTCATGCCATTTTTACTGTCAATTACCTGCGAGTAATATAAACTTGAACTTTTGCATTTGCGGACGGTAATATGGTTCCTGCGTATTCCAGTTGCCGGAAAATAATATATACCCCTCGTTTGATTCGCCGTTATACCATTTCAACGGTATCCTCGGATTGTACGCACAACATTCGCGTTTGTACCACATCCAGTCGTAACGCACGAGAGAAAACGGTCCGTATGGAGTGTCAGATTCGAGAACCGTGAGTTCACTTCCCGCAGAAGTGTTGAAGTCCGTATGCAGCCCGCATGTGAGCAATATATATTTTTTTATGGATTTTATATAAACCATTTCAGGCAGGCTTATATGCCCTTCTATTTCCAATACAGGTTTCGCGTCGTTTATATTTTTGTGCCATGTAGGATCATATTTTTCGTCAATACTGACGAATTCCCAAGCGTCTTTATCCATGATTCTATCGTTCGGCACTCTGCCAAGCATCAGATTTTTGCCGTTGTCCCACTGGTCGCTTGAAATCGCGTAGACATAGCTATCAACAGCATCGATATTGTTTTTGCCAAACTGGACGAATGACAATCCGCCGAATTTTGCCCCCGGAAACATCGGCTTCCAGCCTTTATACCCGTTCCGTTCTTCTTCAGTTGTGCGCCAGTCAGAGCCGTCAACAGGTTTCCCCGGAATATACTGTTCTTTCACGAACTCCGCAAACAGTTCATTCAGCTCCGGCGTCCATGTTTTTCCGTAATCTTCAGAACACAATATAGTCGCGTCTGAACCGTGCTGGGATTTCGCTCGGTTTGGCGGCTTTTTGTATCCGAGCAGATTCTGCACGGCGTAATATAATTTACCGTCAACGCAAATCATTCCGCAGGGTTTCGGTCCCGAACCGCCCGGTCCGGTATATCCCGGCATGTCATGTATCCTTTCGACTGAGAAGCTCCCTGAAAATTCAGGGCTTCCCGTAAATTTTTCAACTACCTGGCCGGACATTTTTCGCCATGTTTCTTCATTCTCCGCCCAGCCGCCAATTTCTCGGTTGGCGCGGTACGGCTTGCCGTCTTTCATCATCCAGTTCGGATCGCCGGTTCCAGCGTAGATATTGTCATCATCAGCCCAAGTCTGGGGGTATGTGTCGCCTTTTATGTTTATGTCGTATGGCACAATACGTTCGCCGAGCCATTCAAACGCCAGATTTTTTGACATTGGGATTTCTACAGGGTGGTTATATTTCATATTAATAAACAACTCTTTCTGATTTTTATTTTTATTAGGATATATCATTGAAACGCTTTACTTCAAAAATACTTCAATTACAGGCACAGTCACATTCGGTTTGACTACGGGGATATTAAAAGATATTGTCTCATTTTCAACGGAATATCTCACTTCCGAAGCGTCGTTCAAGAACTGCGCGTATTCTATCCTGTCGCATATCTCTTTTCCGTCCATGAAGAATCCGCCGAACGGATAACTGAACATATGGATATACAGCCTGTTTGTATCGGGATTATATGTAAGCCGGCAGTCATTCGGAGCTTTGAACACATCGGGGGTCTGCGTGCAGCCGTAAATAGAACGTCCATGATTCTTCATCCATTTGCCCATTCCTGACAGGCAGTTCAGCGCGCGCTCGTCAAATTCACCCCGTCCCGTCGGTCCGACGTTCAATAATAAATTCCCGCCCTTGCTTACTGTGTCAATCAGCAGCTGCACAAGCATATCCACGCTTTTCCATGTCGATTCGTCGCGGTGATAACCCCATGAGCCGGAAAAAGTCTGGCACGCTTCCCACACGACGGGTTTACCGTCCACTTTTACCCATTCCCTCGGCTGATATTGTTCGGGGGTTTTCACGTCCTGGGCGATTTGCAAACGGTCGTTTATGATTATCTCAGGCTGTATTTCGCGTATCATTTTGATTAATTCTTCGGCTCTCCATTCATTTTTACCTTTACCGGGGAAACGGTCCGACGCTTCGACAGAGAAATCGTACCAAAGAATATCGATTTTGCCGAAGCCTGTCAGAAGCTCTTTTGTCTGCCCCCAAAGATAATCGACGTATTTGTTCAAGTCGCGGTTTTTTGATTGTTCCGGAAATTCCGGGTTATGTCTGCGAGGGTGGAATTTGTCGACAGTATATTCCGGGTGATGCCAATCTAATAGCGAGTGATAAAATCCGACTTTCATGTTCTGTTCCCTGAATGCGTTGACCATAGGAGTCAGAACGTCTTTGCCGCAGGGTGTGTTTGTGGCTTTATAATCCGTCAGGCCGCTGTCCCAAAGGCAAAAGCCCTCATGGTGTTTCGTTGTGATAATAAAATATTTCATGCCTGCGTCAGAAGCGGCTTTAGCCCACACAGCAGGGTCGTATAAGTCGGGGTCGAAATATTTGAAATACTTGTCGTAAACGTCATCGGGTATAGCTTCGTTCTGTTTCACCCATTCGTGGCGTGCCGGGAGTGCATAAAGCCCCCAATGGATAAAAAGTCCAAAGCGGTCATGCTGGAACCATTTTGTGTTGCCTGGGGTAGGCTGTGCCTGCGTAACTTTAAGCATAATAATTTTTCCCTTCTTTCAAATATTTAATTATTTTTCTAACTTTAAGAATTAGCGACAAAAGCATCGTAAATCTTATCGTACTGCTTCTGGATTCTTTCCGATCTTTTTTCATAATAAGATATCAAATCCGTACTTTTGGATTGCAAAAGTCTCGGCAGTATGTACAGCAAGTCGTTAAAGCCGGAAAAATTCAATCCAAAATCATATACACTCCCACCGTATATAATATCAAGCATATCTTTTGATTCGTCGTCTCTTATCACCTTGCCGTTCAAAAGAATGTCGAAATACACAGGCAGAACTGTTTCACGGCTTTTCGCGCCGAGATATTCTACCACCGCCCCCACTTTTTCAGGGTTGCTTATGTTCGACGGAGCGCAGATTGTCCCAGCCCAGTTCAACGTAATATACTTTTCCTGATTCGCGTCGAATTTCGGGTACGGCAGTATGCCAAAATCAAATTCAGTCGCGCGCAGTTCTTTTACATATCTCGGGTCGTTCATGTAAAATAATGCCCTGCCGCTGTCAAACGGGATATACGGCTTGCCGTTTACTCCCGCATCATATTCATACGTGAACGCCTGATCGCCTACATAAAGAAGATCGTTGAGCTTTTCTATGATATTTTGGGATTTAGACGTGTTCAAATCAAGAATATAGCGGTCGTCATCGTCTTTTCTCAATACGCGCTGGTCGCATGAATACATGAAATTTATAAACTGCCAATCGAGTTCGCCCACAAAACCGTATAAATCAGCTTGGGTAAATACTCCGTCGCCGTCAATGTCTCTTGACGCCTGTTTTGCCATTTCTTTCAGTTTATCCAATGTCCATTTACCAGATTTTACAAGTGCATACGGATTTTCAAGGGCGTATTCACGCAATAAATCCTTGCTGAAAGTGATAAAGCCCACGTCGGGGAGTATAAAATCGTTAGCCGCAAACGGCATATACCCGTTTATCGTCATATTTTCGTTCATACTGCTGTTCCAGTATTTTTTAGAAAAATCGACGTTCGGCATATCGTTCCAGTTATACGCGAGGTTTTTTGACACTATGGTATCAAGCCCGCTTACGCAGTGCGTTAGAGCAATGTCGATCGAATTTGTGCCCGCCATGACTTCGCGGCTTATCGCGGTCGCGATTGTTTCTATATATCCGGGGATATATGTTTCTATTTTGATGTTGAAAAATTCCTCGGTGTCAATTATACGCTTGTATAATGCGTCGTTTACCGCGTCTCCGATTTCTTCATCCGTAAAATAATAATCGTTGTACAGCGACCAATTGGGGTATATAATTTTAAAAGTTTCGCCTTTGAAATCAATTTGTTCGCCCCCGTATTCATACGCGGGGTCTTTTGCCGTTTCTTCCGGCAGATTTTCGTCCATGCCGCCCGGTTGATTAGTATTTCCGGCAGAATCGGTTGCTTCCGGAGTGTCCGAAGTTTCAATCCCTCCGCAGGAATATATTGCCGGTGTTGCCATAATTAAAAGCGCGATAAATAAACACATTATTTTTTTCATATTCTTACACCTTTCTTAAAATAAATTTAATAAATTTTATGTGTAGTACAACATTTAATCGCTCATAGTATGACCGTTTTTTCAAATTTCCAATTTAAATTTCCTGAGGTTTGAGCGGTAATATCCTTTGACATGATTCTCTTCTTCTCCCCAGCTTCCGGAAAACTGCATATAACCGGTGACTCCGTCGTTCTCCATCCATTTCAACGGAATGCGCGGGCAGTACGGATTAAATTCTTTGCCTTCCCAATATTCCTCAAAATGAACCAACGAAAAAGGTCCCCAAGGTTCGGGAGATTCAAGCACCAATAAATCTGTGCCATCGCACCAACTGAAATCCTCATGCAAACGCCAAGTCAGGAACAAATAGCGTTTTATGCCCGCGAGATACACCATTTCGGGTAACCCTATAAACTTGTGGATACTTAATATCGGTATGGATTCGTCCAGACTGCTGTGCCATGAGGGTTTGCCGTTTTTGTCAAACGCACACACATATTCCCAGCAATTTATTTCCATGATACGGTCTTTGGGAACGCGTCCGAGCCGCACATTACTGCCGTTGTCCCACTGGTCGCCCGATACTGCGTATACATAATTGTCGCGGGCGTTTTCGTTGTTTTTTCCGAAATTTATAAACGCAGGTCCGCCGAATTTCGAGCCGGGAAACATTGGTTCCCCGATTGATTTATACCCCGGAAAAAATTGATTATTGATTTTACTGTAATTGCACCTGAGAATATGCGCGTCGCAGCCGGGCTGTGATTTGTTGCTGTGGGGTGTTTGCTGACCGCCCAACAAATTCTGGAATGCCAGATACAGTACGCCGTCCACGCAAATCATGCCCGATGGTTTCGGTCCTGTGCCTCCCCAGCCTAAAAAGTCGTTCATATCGTTAAACTTGGTGATTTTGTAATCGGTCGGACCTCCGGTAAATTTTTCCACGTCCAATCCGTGCATTGATTCGCCCCATTGAGGGTCGCCGGACGACGCGTAGATTTCGCCGTCGTCAGCCCATGTCATGGGATATGTGTCGCCTCTTATGGCAAACTCCGGGTAGGGCAGTCTTTCCCCAAGCCATGTCAAGCCTTTAATCGCTTTGCTTTTGGGTATTCCGTAAAATTCCATATATGCCTCCTGTATTTTTTATTTATATTAATTCCAGCATTTTCACTGAATTTCTGACGACCATATCGGTGTTGAACAAAATATTCGCATACGGTTCGCCGGGGTTCTGAATCCTGTGCATAAGCCTGCTCACGGCATACCGACCCATGGATTTTTGCGGTATTGCCATTGTTGTAAGGAACTGCGTGTAAAACAATGAATTATTGTCAAACCCGATAATGCTGAAATCGTCGGGGATTTTGAACCCGTGTTCAATGAGAACGCAATAAAAATCGCCTGCCGTCGAGTCATTACCGCATATCCAAGCTGTCGGGCGGTCTTCGCCTGACTCCAGCAGGGGCATTTTTTTACGGTAATATTCAAGGTCGTTGAATTTAGTATCCGTCCATACGAACCTTTCGTCTACGGGCAGGCCTAAACTCGCCATGCTCGATTTGAACGACTCGTTTCGTTTCGTGTAACTGTAGGTGCTAAAGGAATTATTTACATATCCGATTTTTTGGTGGTTGTGCTTAGCTAAATAATCCACAGCCTTGAATATTCCGGTTTCATTTGCCGAATTCACATAATCGCAGTCTACGAGAGGGGTATAATAATCGACGGCGATAAACGGGATATTAAAACTTTTTATTGTTGACAGCAGATTATCCGGCACATCACCGATAACGATTATGCCCGAACTCATGGCGACTTTTTGAAATAACCCGGGGTAGCTGCCGCCATTTTCTTCGACTATAATGGATTGCAGGCTGACATTGTTTTCGGACGCGCATTCCCAAATCCCGCTCAGAACAATGGGCCAAAAATAACGTTCGTCGGTAATGATTCTGTGGCATACGACGGATATACTGACCGGCTCCGGATATTTTTCCGTTTTTACGGTATAGCCGAGTTCATCCGCCAATGCGTTGACTTTACTTCTGAGTTTGTCGCTGACGCCCGGCAGCCCATGTAGCGCTTTTGCCACCGAATTCTTTGATATGCCAAGTTTGTCGGCGATTGTTTTTATGGTTGCTTTTTTCATTTTATCACCTTGATTTATATATATTTGTGTATTCGTTTATATCATAATATATATAATAAAATAATGCAAGGCATTTCGAGTAAAATTTATAAAAAATTAATTTTTATATTGACTTTTATAATATATACTGAACATAATATAAACATAATAGTTGGTTGTTTTTTGCAAAATAGAAAGGTTGTTTTTTTGATGCTGAAATTGCAAAAAATGGCAATCGCTTAAAAAAATGGTATAATAAATTCATAGAAAAAGAAAAAAGTAGTATTGACCCTACTTTTTTATTTTATCGCACACGCGGTTATACTTTGACTGAAATAATAAATATCTTCTTCGTTAAACGACGGTCGCATTTTTTCCGCGAAGAAAATACGTTTCATATCAAGGTTTTCCGTATAAATAGCAATATAATATTTGATTATATCAACAGGAATGTTTACGCTGGAAGTTGTTGACCCTGCGCCCATTGATACGTCAAAATACGGGCTTGTAGGGGTTTTATAAATATATTATATCATATATTTTTATTTTTTTCAACTTGATTTTATTTTAATTTAGGGCAACCGCATAAAAAATAAATACACAAATATATGATAAGATGACAGCAGAGGTGAAAAAAATGCAGACGCTGGTAGAAATATTTGAGAAATTAGAAGATATGCGAGACAATCGTGGCAAGCGACATAAATTAATAGATATAATCGTGATGAGCATATATGCGATAATATGCGGGAATGAGGACTGCGAGAACATAGCGGACTGGCTGGAGTTACGGGCGAAATACTTCATAGAATTATTGAAGTTGGAGAACGGGATACCGTGCGCGGACACGTTTTTGCGGGTATTTCGGGCAATAAATCCGCAAAAATTCATGGAAATGTTCGCGGAATGGGTGCGGAGCATACCAGTCGGAGAGGGACGCCATATAGCGATAGACGGAAAAGCGGTAAAGAGTGCGGCAGACAAAATAAACGGAGGAAATACGCCATATATCGTATCAGCATTTCTGACGGAGATAGGAATATCAATAGGACAGGTAAAATGTGACGACAAGAGCAACGAAATAACGGCGATACCGGATTTATTAGATATATTGGACATAAGCGGGTGCGTGATAACGATAGACGCGATAGGATGTCAGGACAAAATAGCGAAAAAGATAGTGGCAAAAGAAGGACATTACTGTTTGAGCGTGAAAGAAAACCAGAGCAATCTGTACAAAGACATAGACGAATATTTCAGATTCGCACTCAACGACAGAATCGAATCGCAAAATATATCATATCACATAACACGGTCATACGGACACGGCAGAATAGAGAAACGAAAATATTATGTTGCCAACGACGAAGATTTGATAAATCACATAAACGACCGAAAGAAATGGAAGAATCTAAAAAGCGTAGGAATGGTAGAAAACACGCGGGAAATCGACGGCAAAAAGAGTGTTCAGCGTAAATATTACATTCTTGATATTGATATTACGGCGGAGAAATTCGCCGTAATCACGAGGAATCACTGGCAGATTGAGAACGGGCTCCACTGGATTTTAGACGTTCATTTCAAAGAAGATTTTTCCACATCGAAAAAAGATAATTCCATTTTCAACTTGTCGCTCCTCAGAAAAATATGCTACAATCTCATCAAACTCGACGATTCTTTCGGCAAAATCAGTTTCAAAAAGAAACTCAACCGCTACAATTTCGATTTCCAGCTTCTTGAAAATCTCATCTTCAATGTCATTCCTCAATCTTGCTAAATTTTTTATGCGGTTGCCCTATCGTATTTATACCAAAATACCGCCGCAAAACAATGT
>Ga0209737_10003753_pt1 | contig 10611 bp, 7 predicted proteins | sample TergutCu122P3_FD_187284 | JGI IMG/M metagenome (GOLD analysis project Ga0209737, IMG submission 187284) | Cubitermes ugandensis P3 segment gut microbial communities from Kakamega Forest, Kenya - Cu122 P3 (SPAdes) (version 2) | ecosystem: Host-associated > Arthropoda: Insects > Digestive system >...
AACGTATAATGCAGAGAATTTTACTTTCTGCGATGACGCCTTTACCGTGGACATGAAAAGAACAGAAGAGTTATGTGAAGAAATCAAGAGGCGTAATTTAAAAATTAAATGGAACATGGGCACCCGTGTGGACAGGGTTAGCCGAGAGTTGCTTCAAAAGATGAAGAATGCGGGTTGTGTTTCAATGTGGTGTGGTTTGGAGTCAGGGACTCAAGAAGTGCTCAATGAAATGCATAAGGGCATTTCAACGGACCAAACAAGAAAAGCGTTAAAATGGGTTAGGGCATTAGGTTTAAAACCAACGCCTAATGTGTTACTTGGTTATCCAGGTGAGACCATGGAGTCTGCTATGCGGTCTATAAAGTTTGCTGAGGAAGTAAGTCCTGATGAAATTGCCTACTATAATATAGCAACACCGTATCCTGGCACACCAATGTATGATGAGGTAATGAAGAATGGGTGGGTACGGAACACAAACTTTGATGACTACGACGCCACACAACCAATTTTTGAAACTCCACAGCTTAGCATGCAAGACTTACAAGCGCTCTATGACTATGCATTCAAAAGTTTCTACACTCGCCCAAGTTATGTACTACGTATGTGGCGTAAAGGCTTCAGCTCAGGATATGCAGCAACAAAAAGATACATCTATTTTAAACGTAAAAAATCTACAATTAAAAAATAATTTTTTCTTTAATTTAAATACAAATAAACGAGGATATTTCTTAAAAAATAAAAAAGAAAGAAGGGTGGCTTTAGTACTGCCTTCTGGCAGATAGTCCATACCAGGACATGACTTTTGCAAGTATTGGCACAATTACACCTAAGGCAATGCTTGGCACAAAGGATATGAAGAGTGCATAACCTAAATTGCCTGACCACATGGCAACGGACATCTGTCTTGATGGCTCTAATGCATATTGGTTGTTCATGAATAACTGTATTAGGGTAGTTGTTAGTGATGCTGTTAAGCCTGCGCCGAGCAAACGTTTAAAGTTCATTGATCCGCCACTTAATGCACCTGCCATGTAACCGATGATTACTGCATTAACTAAGTAAAACAACATAGCCATGTCGCCAAAGAAGTTGTAAGGAGTAATAGCATATTCTGTACCTGCCGTCATTATAGCATATTTCATATAGTTAGCAGTAGAGTTTCCTGCGACTGCCAAGTAGTATGCGCCGCCCATGATGAAACCGGCTGCGCCACCTGCCCATTTGTTCCATACGAGACCGAGAATTAGCGGTATGCCTAGGACAATCATTTGAGCAAAGCCTTGTGTTAGAATTACAGCAATGGTTACACCGAGACCTTCGCCAGCACCGAGTACAGCATATGCACCAGTTGGGTTAACGTAGACTGCTAGCACAAAAATAAGTAGCACAAGAACCATGGGTATGATAAAGCCGTTGATAATATCTGATAGTTTAAATCTTTCTTGTTCCAAAGTTTTTTCACATTCTTTGAAGTTCTTTTTAAGAAATATTATCGTTTAGGCATACTAATAAAGATAATCCTTCCAGTTATATTGAGATAGTAAAAAACATAAAAAAACAGGCTTTAAACCAAGCTAAAGCCTTGATTTTTAGAGTAAACAACACCACCAAGAACGGTAAAACATACATAACCCCTAAAAAAATCATTAATAGACATATCCACAGAATCATTTGATAAAATAGCTAAATCTGCAAACTTGCCCTGTTCAATAACCCCTTTGTCAACAACCTCTAAAGCTGCCCGTGCAGCAAACACAGTATACATTTGTAAAGCCTCAAAAACAGACACACTCTGCGTGTCCTCACGTTTAACTGCCGCCTCAACACCAAACAAAGGATTAAGCGGTTCCATGGGACAATCAGAACCCGCAGAAACTAGAACACCACAATTAAGCAGGTCTTTTATAGGAAACAAACACTGTGCTCGTTTTTCACCCAAACGCTCCTCGGCTGCCCAAACAGAAAACTCGGAAGCAATTACACACGGCTGAATCGACACTGAAAGATCTAACTCTTTTATACATTGTATCAATTGTTGATTTAAAACTGCCGCTTGCTCTATACGTGGGCGGGGAACGGCAGGGTTTCTATGGATGGTTTGTATTGTTTTTATGGCCTCTTGAATTGCCCGGTCGCCAACAGCATGAATAACAAGTTGTAAACCAGCATTTTGAATTTGGTCTGCCAGCAGAATCATTTCGTTTTGTTGATAAAACAATTTTCCTTGATTAGCAGGACAGTCATTGTAAGGTTCAAACAAAGCGGCTGTTCTTGTTGCTAAATAACCATCTGCAAAAAGTATAACCCCACCAAGTTTGAAACGATTATTTTCAAGGGGTTTTAGTTTTTGTAGTGCTAAATTAAGCAGGTTTATTGGCACAATCAAGTAAACTCTCAACGGTAAAGAGTTCGTTTCAACTAGTTCTTGAATTATAGGCAACTCTGCTTCGGAGAGCACTATCCAATGAATACTAGTTATACCTAGATAAACAAAATTTGCCAAGGCTAATTCTGTAGCTGTGTAAAGTTCTTGCTGAGTGGGTTCAGGGATAATGTTCCAGACAAAATTTGTGGCTTGGTCACGTAAAATGCCGGTGGGTTCACCTGTTAGAGTCCTCTCTATACCAGGGTCATTTTGCTGGTTTATCTTGGCTGCTTTAAGCGTTTTACTGTTAACAACACAAACCTGCCCTGACTGACAATAAAACACTACGGGATTATCAGGTGATACTGCATCTAATTCTTGACACGTAGGTAGACGTTTCTCTAAAAGCCGCTCAGGATTTAACGCCCTGCCCAAAATCCACTGGTTTTCAACCATTTGTTTTACACGTTCAGCTAAGTGGATTTGTATTTCTTTAACTGAATAGACCTCTGCAAGATTCATCCAGGTCAGCATTCTGCCATAGTCAGTAACATGTACATGAGTATCAATAAAACCTGGCAGAACAGTTTTACCCTCAAGGCAGATAACCTGGGTTTTTTCGCCAATATACTGTTTAACTTCCTGATTGTTGCCTACATAAGAAATTCTATCACCTTTAACGGCTATAGCTTGAGCTGAGGGCATGTTAGAATTCATTGTTATGACGTTGCCGTTAAGTAGAACTAAATCTGCAGGAATCATGTTAGGTCCTCATGTGTGTATTGTTACTTGGTGTTTATTGCTTATCAACTTAACTTTTTTAAAAGCCACTTTACCGCAAAATCTTTTTTAGGAACAGCCTTCTAGGTAGAGTTAATAATACAGTCAGAAGGATGATTTTAGATGACAAAAAAAGGCCCTTTAATGATGACCTCTTGGAGAACCACCGGCGCCTGTAATGCACGTTGCAGATACTGTAATGTAGACGCAACAGGTAAAAAGGCAGATAAAGAATTAACAACTCAGGAAGCATTAGCTTTAGTTGATAAAGTTTATGACTTTGGCGTAAGCTGGTTTGGCCTTAAGGGGGGCGAACCCCTTCTGCGCAAGGATATCTTTGAAATAGTTGCCTACGCAAAAAGCAAAGGACTCAATGTATGTCTTTTAACCAATGGCTGTTTTGTTGACGGAGAAATATATGATAACCTTGTTAAAAATCAGGTTTGGGGCTCAGTAAGCATAGACGGTCCCGAAGAGATAAATGATCAACTTAGAGGACAGGGCTCATACCAGAAGGCTTTAGCGGCAATTGAAAAACTTTCATCAGGAAAAATCCTCAACGGCCTTGCAGCAGCTATAACATCAGTAAATTATAACCATTTAGATCATGTCTGTGAATTGGCAGCGAAATATCATGCTAATTTTGTTTGGTTTAATCACTTAGTGCCCAGTGGACGAGCAAAAGATCAAGCAGATGACTTAAGCCCCACTCCAGAACAGTTAGAGGAGGCTTTGAATAAAATTTGGGATCTGTCAGTTAAATATGAAGGCATATTTGACATACATGTACACTGTCCTCACTTTGCACGAGTTGTAAAACAACGCAACATCTCCAACTTTGAAGAATGGTATGAAAATAAATTCCACGGCAAATGCACCTATTTTGCATTCGGCGGTTACATAAGCATCATCGAAAACGGAAACTTGATCCCCTGCTTCTACACAGACCTTCGACCAATGGAACCTATGAACATAGGAAACATTCGCGACGAAAAACCTCTACTGGAGCATTGGGAGGAAATGAAGGCTTCACCCTACTATAGCAGTTTCCGAGACAGAACCATTCTTAAAGGCAAATGCGGCATCTGCGAATACCGAGAAATCTGCGGCGGATGCAGAAACCGAGCATACGCCTTAACAGGCGACATATACGGACAAGACGACGCATGCGCATACACACCACAAACCAAACATAAAACTTAGGACCTAAGTTTTAACCCATTTTTATACACTACATTTTTGTTGTTTTGATGGTGTTTTTCCATGCTTTCAATTATATGTACAAAATTTTGTGATTGTAGTGTAAAGATTTACACTACCACCTTTTAGTAAAAAAGAAAGTGAAACCCTTCAGACACCTGTTTAGCACTTGCAAGGCCTAGTGAACTATACATGAAGTAAAGCATGGTAATCTATAACGTTTTTGTGGAGAAAACGGTATTTGCGTTGGAAAAGATGTAAAAACTGTAGGTATAAAAAGAGCTAAAAGTCAGGTAATAAACGCAGATGTTAACTTTAGGAAACACGACATTGATGTATTTGAATAAATGAGCGGGTTTTTGTATAATCAAAAAGCTAAATAAATATCAACAAACAAAACAATATCACACCTTATAAACAAGGAATACATGAACATGATTAAAAGATTTCATGCTCCTCACAAAACTTGGATACTAACAACATTACTTGTTGCAATGCTGATTTCTTCTTGTTTTACTTACTCCCCATTTGGTGGAATAGTTTCTTTTGCCATTGGAGCTTCTGATGTAGTAGTCGATAATGAAACTGAGCTGCGAGAGGCCGTTAATAATGCCTCATTCAGAGGATCCACCACCATTGCCTTAAACAAAGACATCACTCTAACTGACACCGCACTTACCATCCCCGCCAACAAAGACATAATCTTGACAAGCAACAAAGCAACAGGGTACTACAAGTTAATTGGTGCGGATGAACGTGAGGTTATCTCCATTGAGAGAGGTGGCGCGTTGCGACTTGAGGGCATTATTGTAACTCATGTAAGTGGGAACTATGGTAATGGGGTACATATTGAGTATGGGGGCTCATTCTATTTGTGTAGTGGTAAAATTTCAGATAACATCGCTGACAGCGGCACTGGTGTATCTAATAATGGAGTTTTTGTTATGTCGGGGGGCGAAATTTCAGGTAACATTGCTTATGATGGTGTTGGGGGTGGTGTGGCCAATACTGGCACTTTTACTATGTTGGGGGGTGAAATTACAAATAACAAAGCAACGCGCGATGGTGGTGGTGTGAACAGTGGTGGTGTGAACAGGTATGGTTATTTTGTTATGTTTGGGGGCAAAATTTATGATAATACAGCCAGCTCCAATGGCGGTGGTGTGTATATAGGTTATCCAGGTGTTTTTAATATGTCGGGGGGTGAAATTACAGGTAACACTGCTAATCGATGGGGTGGTGGCGTGTATGTTCTTCATCCGAGCACTGTTGAATTGCTTGGGGGCGTCATTTCAGGTAACACTGCTGAGGAGTACAACGATATGTATCCCGATAACATTGGTCAGGGGTCTTCAACTAACCTTGAGGATAAAACAGGATTAACTGCTAAAGAGTCTTGGACTACTAAAGCAGCAATGTCTGAGCCACGTTGGGATATGGGCGTTGTTAATGTTAATGGCAAAATTTATGTTATTGGTGGCAGGCCAGCGACTCCTGGTTTTTATAGTGATAATGTGGGTACAAATGAGGTGTATGATCCTAAAACAGATAAGTGGACTACTTTAGCGTCTATGCCTACGCCCAGAGAAAGTTTTACAATATTTGAATATCAAAACAAAATTTACTGCATAGGTGGCGTAGTACGTGTTGCTGATTATGGCGGCTTTGAAATGGTAGGTGTTGATGTAACTGAAGTGTATGATATAGCATCTGATAAGTGGAGCACTATGTCAACATCGTTTAATGTTGGCGGTGGTACATATGTTGTTAATGGACAAATTTTTGTTTTGAGTTATAATCAGTTGTACAAATATGATGTTGTTGCTGATTCGTGGACTAATCAAAGACTGCCAGACGGTCTTTTTCCTTTTATTTTTGGCGCAGTTGTTTTAGATGAAAAAATATTTTTTATTTATCTAAAGAGTAATGTTGTTTACGAGTATGGTAACACATTTGCTTTATCAGTTTATATTTATGATACAAAGACTGATAAATGGTCAGAGGGTACAACTGGTTTTATGGGCGCGTATGGTCTTGTTGTCGGCACAACTGTGGGTATTTATGCACCACAAAAAATCTACGTTTTTGGAAGACACCGGGAAACGGGACCTAGTTGGAGCGAGTCTGAGTCTTTTGGGACCGGTACTTATGTTTATGATCCTGTTATAGGTGTTTGGTCAACTGCTATGGCACCATCGGCATCGTTGGAATATTTGGAACATTGCCATGTGGTTAACGTTGATGATGTATTGTATGTTATTGGCGGTTCTATAAATGAGCAGTACATTCCTCTTGGTTATCATGGCACTGTCGGGTCTGAATTATCTGATGCTAATTCTTCTTTCTTAACATATAAACAAGTTATAGTTGCAATAGTTTTGATAGTTGGCGTTGTTGTGGCAGGTTTATGGGTATATTTTAGAAAAAGAAAAACGGATAGTGAAATATCTCCAAGGTAAACTGTTTTGTAGAAACTGTTTTATTCTTAAAATCACTACGTATGATTGATTTCAATGAGTCGTAATTGGATAGTAGCGATTTTTCTTTGTATGCTGTTATTGTTAACGCTTTTTGTGGGTGGTTATGTTTTTTCTAACAGAGATAGAGAGGCGGATGTTGTGGATGTTTATGTGGGGGTGGATGCGGCATATGCAGATATGGCGGAGTTGAAAGCACGTATTAATCAGGTTAAGGATTATACGAATATTTTTATCTTAGGCAGTACGGGCATCACTCTTGATGAGGTAAAGCTCAATGAGATGTGTAAATACATTAATTCGCGAGGACTAAGTTTTGCCACTTACACACATACCACTGAAAACACTTCCATTGACTTTAATCAGTCTGCTTGGACAGCCTATGCAAAGCAAAAGTGGGGTGAAAAATTTGTGGGGTTGTATTGTTATGATGAACCGGGGGGTTATCAAATAGATCGCCATTCACTCTTTATGATAGCTCAAGAGGCAGATTGCCCCTCTGAGGCAGCTGAGAGGTATGTACAAAAATTGCAGGCTTACCTCGCAGAATTTTTTGCCCTCGAACAGAGAATTATAACTTCGGATTATGCCCTTTATGAATATGATTATCGAGCAGGGTATGACATGGTCATGGCAGAATACGCGTGGAATCATAGCCGACCAATAAACACTGCCTTATGCAGAGGTTCAGCCACAATGCATGATAAAGAATGGGGCGTTATGCTAACTTATACATACGAACATTCACCATACCTTGTTTCAGGACCAGAGTTATATCAGGACATGGTAACTGCATATGATAATGGCGCTAAATACATTCTAGTTTTTGACTACGCAAAAGACAAAGAAACAGGGCGGGCGTATGGTATACTGCAGGACGAACATTTAGAGGCCCTTAAACAGTTCTGGAAATATGTCAAAACTAACCCTCGCCCAAGTAACCCTGTTAATGAACGCGTAGCCTATGTGCTCCCACCTGACTTTGGATATGGATTTCGGGGTCCAAACGATTCAATTTGGGGACTATGGCAAAATAGCACCCTATCAAATAAAATTTGGAACGATGTAAACACCTATTCACAGCAATATGGTCAAAAATTTGACATCATTTATGCTGACACACCAAATTTTGATAATTGGGCCTACAGCAAACTCATCTACTGGAACGGCACAGTACAAACAAAACCTTAACCACACAATTTATCACTTAGCTCTTAGAATAAAAATCAGCTTATAGGCGTGTTTAACAGAAACTTTATTATGGTAACAAGGGCATTTTAAAATTAAACAGAGGAGAAATTAATGAAAAACTCGGCGACTGAACAATCAGGTGTTTATGACTTAAGGACGAATTGGCCGCCCTACACTTACAGAGATTACCCTGACATTGAGCCTGAGGCTTACAAAGCTTTCTTGGACTTTCTAGACACAGAAAACACGTCAAACCGTTTAATGGAACTACAACCCTGGGTATCTATATGTGACTCCAGATGTTCCTTCTGCTATTTTCCAACTACCGCCACAAGTAAAGCCCGCATAGAACCCTATCTGGCAGCATTAAAAAAAGAGTTAGACATGTACGCCAAAACCCGATACTTACAAACCAGCGTTTTTGACGAACTAGTTCTCGGAGGCGGAACACCTAGCGTTTTAACCGCTGAACAAATAATTGACCTGATTGAATACTGCAAAGCACGCTTCAATGTAACTGATGATTACTTCATAAAAGTCACGGGATCCTCAAAAAGTTTTGACCGCCACAAAATTGTAAAACTCGCTGAATACGGCACCTTCCAAATGGACATGGGTGCTCAAACATTTGACAACAATCTAAGAAAAGCCTTCTGCCTACCTGACCCCGCAGACCAAGTTGAAGAAGCTATTAAACTTGCACGCAAATTAGGCATGTGCGTCTGCGTAGACATACTCTACAATCTGCCAGGACAAACCATGGAATCATGGATAGACACACTTAAAAAATGTATAGACCTAGATGTAGAAGTTGACGTTTACGCCTTAGAAGTTGTTCCGGACACCATGTTAGATATGCAAATAAAAGCAGGCAAAATGCCCCCACCAGGAGATGTAGAATACGAAACACAAATGTACCTAACAGCATACAAAATGTTAACCGATGCAGGTTACAAAGCTGTTGGACACGACAGATTTTCACGTGAACCATGGCATTTCAAAGAATCCTGCCTTAACGGATGGCCTTTCGCAGCACAATTAACCACTGGCGCAGGCTGTTTTATGGGTTACTTTGAAACATTCTCCTACTCAAACATTGAAGACATTAATCAATACATGGACGCCGTAAACGCAGGCAGACTGCCAATTAACAAAATTAGTGAATCTACGCCCGAGGAAATGATGCGCAAAGTAATGACACGTCTCTATCTCCGTTTACCAGTTGACAAAATTGAGTTCAAAGAGAAATTCGGCAAAACCCCCGAAGATATTTTTGGCACAGAACTAAACCGACTTGTCGAAAAAGGCTTGCTAACCATTGATGACAAAGAAATCAAAATTACCAAACTCGGCGACATATGGAAAGGCAACATTGCATGGGAATTTGCAGACAACCCACGCGCCAAAAACATGCTCAAATAATTTTCACATATTACTTTACTTTTTCTTTTCGTCGTTAAAAAATTTGTAAATGATAAAATTATGCACACACGCTCAGCGCACGTGTTTTTACGGGGGTTTTACCAAGCAGAGTTCATATGCCTAAACAACCATGCTTGCTAAATACCTGACTTCAAAAAACTAATGTGACTAAAAACACACCACAACAAAACAAACAATTTTAATCAACACACAAATTTTATAAAACAAGTTTTCATCAAAGCGCAATGGAAAAAAGACGTTTTCCATAGCAGAGTACACCATCGACAAATCGATACTGGAAGAAACACGAAACCTAAAAGCTTCATGGAAAACACAACAGACACTAAACCAACACACCATAAAAACATAAAACATTGTAAAACATTTTGTTTGCCTAATGCTTCATAATCTGTTCCTAATAGTTAGCATCATATTTCAAACGCATATAAATGTCCAACGTGTTTATTGAGAAGAGAGGAGCTATGCATAAAAATCAGAGGCAGATGTCAAAAAAACATGTTCGCCTGCTACTTTGTACGATTGTGATATTAGCCGTTATGTTTACAGGTGTCTTAGTCACTTTCGGAAGCGGACGATACGGTGCAGTAACAATAAGCATACAAGACGTAACGCCAAAGGGTCTTTCCTTTACCATTAAAAACACCACTCTAAAGGAGTACACATGGGGAGAACCGTATAGACTGTATATACTTAGAGACAGCTCATGGGAACCTGTAGAATATATTACTGAAAACCCAGTGTTTATTATGATTGGTTATAGGCTTTTTCCATGTGCTAAAACAGACTTGAAATCTGTTGACTGGACAGGGTTATATGGAGAGTTAACGACTGGAGAGTATAAATTTCAAACAGAAATTTTATACGTTCGTAGCCCCGGCGATTATGACACTTATGTTTTAGAGCAAGAGTTCTCTATTCCATAAAAATCCAACAGATACAAGGAGCTCTTAAAATAAAGAAGACAAATATTCAGTGCACATGTTTTTATCAGCTTTTTTATTAAATAACTACATAAATATGTATACAGTTATATTTGTAGAGTAAAATCGGCATGAAATTTTAAAGCCTACCGAAAAATGAGCAGTTAAAGCCACATTTTCACTGAGAGCTAAATACATGTGATTCTGCAGGATTATTCATACACTTGAAGGTTTA
>Ga0209737_10003754_pt1 | contig 10611 bp, 10 predicted proteins | sample TergutCu122P3_FD_187284 | JGI IMG/M metagenome (GOLD analysis project Ga0209737, IMG submission 187284) | Cubitermes ugandensis P3 segment gut microbial communities from Kakamega Forest, Kenya - Cu122 P3 (SPAdes) (version 2) | ecosystem: Host-associated > Arthropoda: Insects > Digestive system...
AACGGTGTCGGCAGGTTCGGCTCATCGACCACTTTCGCCTTGATGGTGACCAGCCCCGGTGTCTCAGCACCGGCGACCAGTACCTCGCCATCGCCCATAACCGAATGCAGATCCCCGCAGCCGAACAAGCCGCCATCGACACCGGCTTTGAAGTAGAGGGTCGCACCCTCGCCGATGCGCGTGCAGTCCATGTTGCCCCCGTGTGCGCCGGGGGTGCCGCAGGGAACCGAGCCCTCGGCTGGCGCCAGACCGATCACCCCGATCATCGGTTTTGCGGGAATCCTCAGTATCCCCTTCTCGGTCTTGAGAACGACGTCCTTGCCCTGGTGTTCGAGCACCGTGGTCTCAGACTCTTTAATGAATTGGCTCAGCGCCCCCTCACCGGGAATGCAGGTGATGGTCGAGTGACCGGTCGGGCGGACCTGCTTGAGCTTGATACGTACGATATCGCCGGCTTTGACCCCTTCGATGTAGACCGGACCGGTCGCCGGATTGATACGACTCCAGTCAAGCGCATCGACCGAATCGGCTTCTGACTCGATCTGGTTACCGAAGCAATCCATCGTCTCCAGCGTGAGCTCCTCACCCTGAGCGATGGTGATTGCGGGCTCATTGGTCGGATCGAAGGCGTAGAATACGTGTTCGTTGGATAGCGTCTGACCCTTTGCCATGTCGGCTCCCTTCATCTTGTGTCGCGGTATCGACTCTTGGGTGCTGGCCGTAGAACGGTCAACTCCGAAGAGTGCGTTTACCCACTCATGCTCTACCTTCTACTCTACCTTCTACTCTACCTTCTGCTCTACCGTCTGCTCTACGGTCTGCTCTACCTTCTTACGTTTCGAGTACGGCGAGTTCGTCGCCTCGGCGGAACAGTTTTGCCAGCAGCTTCTTGCGCTTCTCTTTGTCCAGCAGGAAGTCCAGACTGATCTCCCGTCCTCCGGAGATCCCGTTAGCCTTCCAGATCAAGAACAGGATCATGAGGATCGAGAGGATGATCTCCGCCGTTCCGGTCATATCGATGCCGTGCGATTTCGCGAACGGCTCGAACTGCCGCAGCCCGTAGCGCATGGCGGTGACCAGTATCAAGCCGAAGAAACTGCCCGATACCGACATGGACCCACCAATAACCAGCATCGACAAAATGACGAACACCAGGTGGATATAGAACACATGCCCGGTGAAGTCAAGGATGAACAGGGCATACAGACCGCCCCCGAACGCCCCGATGGCACAACTGATGATGAAGGCCAGATAGCGGACGTTGACCACATTGATGCCGCTGGTCGAGGCCGCGAAACGGTCGTCGCGCGATGCACGCAGACGCAGCCCGAGCGACGATTCCTTGAAAAGATACGCGATCGCCACTATGACCGCCGCGCACGCAAGGATGCTCCAGTACCCCAACGGTGAGCTGAACCCGACGGTGAAGTTACGCGGACCGTTGGTGACCTCGCCCCACATCGACAGAAGCCGGTTGATGATGATCAGCAAGGCGAAGTGGGTGATGACGCCCACCGCACCGGATAGGCGCATCAACGGGCGCGCGACGATGGCAGCAAGCAGCGCGGCAAGTGCCGCACCTGCCAGAAGTGCGAGAGGCAACGGCAGATGGATCGCCTGGAGTGCCGGATACATGACCGGGATGAAATTCGCCTTGTCAGCCGGCGTCATATAGCAGATCGCCGTCGTGAACGCGCCGATGCCGATGAATCCGACGTAGGACCACGCAAGGATCCCCGAGTTGCCCATGAACATCTGAAACCCCATGACGTAGATCAACACGATGCATGCATCCATGAACAGATGATCCAGAGCAGGGCGGTTGATGCCCCAAAACACGGATGCGAGGATAAGCAGAGAGATCAGCAGCAGGGGGAGCGTCGAGCGACCGGAGAGCCAGCCGGTGATGCGCCCGAAGAGGTTCTCGACCGAGGTGTCGTGTGTCTTCTCCATCAGCCGACCCTCTCTTCCGCATAGTTGCCTCGGATGAGCCCTTCAGGTCGCAAAATCAGAAAGACTATTACGACCAAAAACATGAACGCTTCCGAGAAGATCGAGAGGTTCTTGGGCAGCCAACCCAGCGAGAAGGCCAGGTTGAAGATATTCATGATAGCCGCGTACACGAATCCACCGGCGACCGCACCGGGCAACGAATGCATGCCGCCGATGACCACCGCGATGAACCCGATCAACAGCGGGGTCGCACCAATCTGGTACGAGACCTGCCCGAGCTGTACCGTCCAGAACAGGGCGAAGACGCCGGCGAGCAGTCCACTGATCAGAAACGCCGTAGAGATGACCAGGTTTGCCGGTACCCCCATCAGGCGCGCCGCCACGAAGTTCTGCGACGAAGCGCGCATCGCGATACCCAGCGTCGTCTTCTGCATCAGAAATACCAGGAGTGCGAGCAACACCAGCGTCGTGCCAATGAATATGAACGCGCGCATCGAGGTATTGACTCCCATGAGCTCGAATCGTTTGTCGAAGAGAGCAGGATAGCTGATCGATTTCGGGCGTGCAGTGATACCGATCAGCGCGGAGTTCTGCAATATGACGCTGACCGCAAACGATGAGACCAGAAGCGCCTCAAGCGAGCGCCCGCGAAACGGGCGAAACGCGATCGCCTCGCTGAGAAACCCCACGATCGCGGCGAGTGCTACTGCGATTAACGCCGCGACATACCATGGCATCCCCCACAGCGCTACCATGAAATACATCGCGAACGCGGCGACCATGATGTATTCGCCATAGGCGAAGTTGACCAGCTGCATGATGCCGTAGACCAGAACCAGGCCCAGTGCGAGGAGCGCATAGAGGCTGCCAAGACTCAGCGTGTCAATGATGAACCCTATGAAGGTCGCAAGATTCATAGCGCCTCCTGCCTCTCTTCGACTTCTCGACCCATGTACACCGAGGTGAGCATCTCCTTGCCCAGCTCAGCCGGGTCACCGGCAAAGATCACATGCCCGACACTGAGCAGATAGGCCCGGTCGGCGATCTGCAGTGCGCGTTCGGCATTCTGCTCGACCAGCAGAATGGTGGTACCGCGCTCTTTGAGGCGGATGATCAGATTGAAGATGTTCTCGACCATCGTGGGGTCCAGTCCCAACGAGGGCTCATCCATCATCAACAGGTCAGGGCGCGAGACCAACGCGCGCGCGATGGCGAGCATCTGCTGTTCACCGCCCGAGAGCAAACCACCGTGTTGCGACATGCGCTCACGTAGGACCGGGAACAGGTCGAAGACGTCTTCGAGGTCCTCAGCGTAGTCCTTGGCGTTATAACGTCCGAAAGCCCCGATGCGCAGGTTCTCGGCAACGGTCAGTCCCGGGAAGATATCGCGTCCCTCAGGAACGAGGGCGACACCCATCTTGTGGATTGTTTCAGGCTTCTTGCCGGAGATCGATTTACCCTCAAAGACAACCTCGCCTTTTTCGGGCTTGAGCACCCCGGCGATCGTTTTCAGCGTCGTCGACTTGCCGGCGCCGTTCACTCCGCAGATCGCGACGAGCTCACTGCGGTTCACTTCCAGCGACACATCGGTCAGCGCCTTGACCGCTCCGTAGTTGACGCTGATATCCTCGACACGCAGGACGCGTTCGCTCATGGCCGCTCACCTCCCGCGGATTTTTCTGCGGATTCAGCGCCCAGATAGGCTTTAATCACCTCGGGGTTGACCCGTATCTCGGCAGGGGTGCCCTCGGCGATCGTCCGCCCGTAGTTGAGCACGTGCAGGCGGTCGCAGAGGTTCATCATCAGGCGCATGTCGTGCTCGACGATCAGTATGCCGATATCTTTGGCTTCGGGCAAAGGACGCAAGAATGCCAGAAGCTCGTCGGTTTCTTCTTCATTGAGACCCGCTGCCGGCTCATCCAGCAACAGGTATTTAGGGTTGGATGCCAACGCGCGGGCAATCTCGAGTCGCCTTGAACCGCCGAAGGTGAGGTTCTTGGCGAGCTTGCCCTTCTCACGGCTCAAGCCAACCTCCTCGATCAGTTCTTTGGCGATCTTGGAGGCTTTCGAGCGGCTCAGTCCGATGCCCACGGCACCGACCTCGACATTCTCGGCGACCGTCAGCTCCTTGAACAGGCGGATGGTCTGGTAGGTGCGGGCAAGTCCCGCCCGCGTGACTTTGTGCGCCGGGAAATGGGTCACGTCGACCCCATCGATGAAGACCTCGCCGCTCGTTTTGGGCAGAAGCCCGGTCACGATGTTGATCAGCGTCGTTTTTCCCGACCCGTTCGGGCCGATGAGACCTAAGATCTCATGACGGTAGAGGTCGAAGCTCACATCGGCGACCGCCTGCAAACCGGCGAAGGATTTGCTCAGATCACGGACGGCGAGCTTAGGGATGTTATCTGTCATGGTGTTCTTTCGTATAGGTTGGTACTGATGCGTTATGAGAGGTGCGCCCATGCCCGTTGCATGGACGCACCTTGAACTCAGACAATCAACTCAACGTACATGTGACGCGTTACGGAGCAGGCAGATAATCGGGGATCTTCCAGCCCAGGAACTTCGGCACACCGTCGACTAGGTTGACCATGCACGCTGCCTTGTCGGGCTCGTGGCCCTCCTCGGCACTTGACCAGGTGACACCCGTGGGTCCACCGGTCTTGACCGTGAACCGGTTGGTAGTCATGTACTTGGCGATATCCTCACCCTTGAGTGAACCGGTCGCCTCGATAGCCTCGGCAAGGACCATGATGACGTCCCAGCCGCCCATCGACCACGGCGCGTCAAGCTCTTCGCCGTACTTGGCTTCGTAGAGTTCCTTGTACTCGGCAAGCGTGGGAACCGCTTCCTCGGACAGGAAGCTGTGGCCAGCCCACGTGACATTGGTCGCACCGGCACCCCACACATCCCAGACCTCGGGATCCTCCATGACGTCTCCGCCATAGATGGGCTCGGTGATACCGGCGGCGCGGAACTCCTTGATGATGGGACCGAGCGTGTCGGGATATCCTGACACCCAGATGCAGTCGGGCGTGTCATTGCCGAACGCCTTCCAGGTCGCCAGCAATGCGGCGGTATCCGGGTTGTTGTGGACCACCGTAGTGGTGTCGACGACTTTACCGCCATAGTGCTCGAACGTCTCGATGAAGTAGCGGGTCAGCGACTCGGTGTAGCTGATGAACGGGTCGGTGATGCACCAGACGCTCCTGTTGCCATCGTCGAGATAGGCAACCTCAGCGGCTGCCGCGCCCATGGTGGTGTTCCAGATGGACATGGTGAACGCGTACGGTCCCAGTTTCTTCGAGCCGTAACCAGGGTCGGATGCACTCGCATTGATACCGATCTTTCCTTGCTCTCCGGCAACTTTAGCGGCAGGACCGCCGAAGTCGAAGTCGGAGGTGGTGATGATGACATCGGCACCCTCATCGAGTAGCTGTTTGGCTACCTCGATCGAGACCGCAGGGTCACTTTGGCAGTCGAGGTTCTTGAACACGACCTTCTTGCCGTTGATGCCGCCATCGGCGTTGAGCTTGTCAACAGCCAGCTCCATACCACGGATTCCCATGGAGTCGAACGGAGCGTTGTCGCCCGTCATCGCCAGCGTACCGCCGAAGAAGACAGTGTCGCTGTCACCGGTGGTCGCGGCTCCATCATCGGTGCCGGCATCGTCGCCACGGCACCCGGTGAGTGCAAGTGCGCCCAGCGCAAGCACCACAACCAGAGCGAACAGAAACCATTTCTTCATGTGCATTACCTACTTTCCTTCTCTCCCATATCCCAATCTCCACACAAACATCATAAAAATGATATTTGCTTCAGTATAGCACCGAAATTATGCCTATCGTACGCAGAGAGGCTTATAGGTCAGAGCCGGTGATGACCGTTCCAGCTGGATTATGGAGCGCAAAGGAGATTGCGGGTCGGAGCCGGTGATAACCGTTCCAACCGCATATCATACGCAGAGAGGCGAGCGGATCGTCGCTGATGCCGAGGACCGCCCTGCGAACTTATCGTATGCAGGAAGGCTCGATGAGAGCGAGTGCATGTGCCAGGTCGGTGACCTCGACCGCCTCAGGCATCGCTTCATGCGTGAGCAGGTAAGCGGTCGGCCGGATGACCGGAATGCCCGCAGCGCGGGCAGCAATAACACCTCGCTGGGCATCCTCGATGGCGACCGCTGCTGAAGCATCAATCCCGAAAAAGTCCAATGCCCGATGAAAGATCTCCGGCTCGGGTTTCTTGTTGACGACATCCTCGCCGGTCAGCACGAGCGAGAAGACGTCACGTAAGTCGTACCGGTCCAAGAGGGGGTCGACGTGAGGAGGCTCCGAACAGGTCACCAGTGCAAAAGGGACATCGACCCGGGTGCGGAAATCGTGCAAAAGCGCCGCACCCTGCTGCGCACTCCCGCTCTCGATGAGTTCGTCGAAGCGACGGCGCGATTCAGCTAGAATGTCAGCACGAATCGTGGCCGCATCCTGCTCCTCACCGGGTATGATACGCCCGGTTTCGATAAGATGCGCGATCAGCGCATCATCGAGTACCAGCTCGAAATGGTCGAACTCCTCGATGGTGATGCGTGCACCAAAGTGCTCGGCCAACCAGTCTCGATATATAACGTAGTAGAATCGCTCGCTATCGAAGAGTGTTCCATCCAGATCGAACATGATCGCCTTGATTGATGTTGGAAGTATCGTGAGAGCTACCTTGCCATTCATGCTTAAACCACATTCATCTGATTGCGCTACAAGCTGTGAAAGCGGCAAAACTCATGAGGGGTGAGAATCTGCATATTCGGGATGTCGAGGTTCGAAAAGTGTTTGTCTCCCGTAACAAGCATATCTACCTTTGCCGAACAAGCAGCATTGAGAATCGGCTGATCTTTCAGATCCGAAATGAGGAAGCAGGATCGCTGGGACTCGTCAGCGAGCTGGTAGTCGATTGAGGAGAGCAGCTTGAGCAACACAGGAGTATCCGAGGGAAACTTCTTCTCAAAGATGTACTGACATTCTTGGATAATGTGATTGCATAGGACGATGGTGTGGTGGTCGGCGGCATAACGTACGACCTTTGCTGGATATGACGAGGGACTATAGATAGCAGAAATGAGAACGTTGGTATCAATCATCACCTTCATGCTACGAGTCGCCGTATCTCATCTCCATGACCGTATCGAGGATTTCATCCTCGCCGATAGATCCACGAACCGTGTTTTGAGCTTCATAGAGCGCAAATGAGGCAGGGTTGGTGATGACGGTATCCCCATCACGATTCTTACGGAACAAGACTTTGTCACCAGCTGACAGATTGAGCTGACGCCTGAGTGAGATAGGTATGGTCACTTGCCCGTTTGCTGACACCGTTGACATATCCATGAGCAGCCTCCTTGATTAAATAATATCAAATATTTCTACAATATACAATTTCTATGACCGAAGACCCAGCCTACCCTAGCCTACCCACTATCACCCATTCAGGTTTTGGCTGCCGATGGCAAAGAGATAGTCGGCGATGCGGTCTTTGATGTGATCTTTGATGATTGCCCTCGCGGTGAGGGGCAGGGTGCCCTCTTTGACTCGTCGATATTGCGTGGGAAGGTGCTTCTGTAGCACGTCATCAGGAATCCCGATCGTGTCGAGGTTCTCGATGAGTCTGTCTTGCGCCTCTCGAACAGACGGATAAGGCAGATAATAGCGACATCTGTCGGAGAGGCTGTAGAGCATCTGGTGTTCCAGCTCTTTCGCATCCGTGCTGTGGTAGTGGTCCTTCCAAGAGGTGGGGTCCGCCCACATGGTGTCGAGCAAGACCTCCTTGAGCTTCGAGGGAGCCATCTCACGTCGTGGGCTCTGTGATAACACTTCTTCCTCAATACCATTCAGTGCGAAGAGTGCTTCGCGCAGAGCGAACGTCAGCGCCGGACCGACCTTGAGGATGGCGACACCGTCCTCGACCATCTGGCGGAGTCGGCCAGGCATCTGGTAGTCGGTCGAGTGTCCCTCGAAGACGACTCCCGGGTAGTTGTCGAGCTCTGCGGTCAGAGGTCGAGCCTTCTCGCGGTCATAGTCGGAAATCGTCGCATCGGAGAACTCGACACCGGGTTGCACGACCACCGCAACAATCCGATCGAACGCATCATCCAGTCCGCACGCGCTAAACGCATCCTTGAAGGCCTCATAGGTTTGCACGAAGTGCTCAGGGGTGGTGATTGATACCGTCTCCTCGTTATCGTGTGCCCCACCGGGAATGGGGACCTCGCTGCCGATCACGTAGACCGGTTTTGCACCTGTCTTCTCAGCTACCGCTGCCAGTTGTGCGGCGCGGCGCGCAATCGTCTCGTCGCTCAAGGGAGCATCGGGGTCATCGTCACCTAGACGCATCGAGGTGTCCAGATGGATCTTGGTAAACCCTGCTTGCACATAAGCGCGGATGAGATCGGCGGCGTTGGCCATCGCCTCGGCTTCGGGCAGGTCGTGCCAGACCAGCGGTCCCAGATGATCCCCGCCCAGGATGAGACGCTCGGCTGGAAGCCCTGCCTTCTGGGCGATCCCCTTGACGAAATCAGCGAACTGTTGCGGCGTCATGCCCGTGTACCCACCGAACTGGTCGACCTGATTGGCGGTCGCCTCGATAAGCGCGTAGGTGTCAGTGTCGCGCGCCGCCTCGATGACCGCCTCGAGTGCCAACGGATGGGCGGTGCACGCCGAATAGATGCCGACCTTCTGACCGGCATCCCGCTTTTTTAGCAGAACTTTAATTGGGTGTTCTTTCATGTCATCTCATAGCGATCGGTACGGGACGCTTCCACGATAACATGTGTGGTTGAAAACGGGGGCGCTTCCATGAACCTGTGCACGCCCAGCATCACGCCAGGAAACGTGAGCGGTTTGAACAAGTGCGCTGACTTCTTATTCCTTGATGGCGCCGGCGGACAATCCCGTAATGATGTATTTCTGGAAGAACAGGGCGACCAGCACGGGAGGCAGGCTGGCGATGACGCCGGCGGTCGCCGACATGACGTAGTTGGCGCCGAACTTACTGTTGAAGTCGTATATCAGAACCGGAAGCGTCTTGGCATCCAGTGTTTTCGTCAGGCTGAACGCATAGAAGAACTCGTTCCACGTGATGATGAACGCGAAGATGACCGTGGCGGCCAGTCCGGTCTTGATGACCGGCAGCACCACATGGTAGAACGAGCGAAGCTTGCTGCACCCATCGATCATCGCGGCTTCCTCAAGGTCCTTTGGCGTCACGTCTATGTAGCTTTTCATGATCCATATCAGGTAGGGCAGCACCAGCGACAGGTAGATGATGATCAACGTCGAGCGCTGGTTGACCATGCCCAGCTGTTTGAAGATGACATACATCGGGATGATCAGCGCGATCGGGGGGATCATCTGGGTGAACAGCGACAGGTTGAGCAGCGGCTCGCGTCCGCGGAAGCGGAAGCGGGAATACGCGTACGAGGCAAGCACTCCCAGTACCAATGCGATCGCGACCACCGCGGTGGTGACCACGATGCTGTTGACGGCCGCCGGGATGAAATCACGCGAGACCAGCGCCTCGTAGTTGGCTAGCGTGATGTTGTGCGGGATCAGGAATATCTTGCGCTCCAACAGCTCGATCTTCGTCGAGAAGCTGGAGATGACCAGCCACAGGTACGGAGCCACCGTCACGATGACGATGATCAGCACCAGGAGATAGAGGATGATCCGCCCCAGGATATGCTTGAGTCGGTTGCTCATTGGCTCATGCTCGCTTCGGCGGTCAGTCCGCGCACATCGGGATTACGCAAAAACCGGTTGCGCAACCTGGTCGACGCACCCGCGCGTTGATGCCTCCTGTCCTTGCGCTCGTCATCGCCCATGAACAGCTTGATGTAGAGGAAGGTCAGCGCGAAGCTCACGATCGAAAGTGCGTAGCTCATCGCGGCAGCTGGGCCGAACTTGGTCATCTTGAATGCGACGCGGTGGATATAGTAGCTCAGCAGGTTGGTGGCGTTAGCCGGACCGCCGCTGGTCATAATCGCGACCAGATCGAACGTCTGAAACGCCCAGATGGTCTTCGTGATCGCCAGGATCAGAATGACGGGGCGCACCATCGGAAGCGTGATCGCCCAGAACGAACGCCAGCCGCCGGCACCGTCGATGCTGGCCGCCTCATAGATGTCATCGGGAATCGTCGAGAGCGCCGCAATGGTGAGCAGCGTCACGTACGGTGTCTCCTTCCAGACGTTTGCGATGAATATCGAGATGAATGCAGTAGCCGGTCGCGCGAGCCAGTTGATGTTCTCGGTGATGAGTCCCAGATTGAGCAGCAGCCCGTTGGCCGCACCGTAGTCGGCGTTCAGAATCCACTTCCACATGACCGCATTGACGATGGTAGGCATCGCCCACGGCAGGATCATCAACCCGCGAACGAACCCGCGTCCGATGAACTGCTTGTTGAGTACGAGCGCCACCCCGATACCGATGACGATCTCTGCTGTCACGGTCAGCACGACGAACAGCAGCGTCGTGCCGATCGATTGCTTGAACCACGGATCGCTGGTCAGCAGAGCGGTGTAGTTGGACAACCCCACCCATTCATAGATCGTCTCAGCCCCCTGAAACGACATCTTGTTCATGCTCATGTACAGCGCGAACAGAATGGGCAGAA
>Ga0209737_10003755_pt1 | contig 10609 bp, 9 predicted proteins | sample TergutCu122P3_FD_187284 | JGI IMG/M metagenome (GOLD analysis project Ga0209737, IMG submission 187284) | Cubitermes ugandensis P3 segment gut microbial communities from Kakamega Forest, Kenya - Cu122 P3 (SPAdes) (version 2) | ecosystem: Host-associated > Arthropoda: Insects > Digestive system >...
CTTAATAACATTAACACTTAGCGTACGGCATTTAAATGCCATAAAGTCCACTGTCGGCCGGAGTTTTTTAGGCATTTAACCCTTACCTGCGTTACAGCAACTGTAACTTTCGTCCTGTAAAGGTTAATAGTGAGTTACAAGGAAGAACATATTGTATGAACGTGATCTGCAGTGAAGTGAACCATATCCTTGTTAAACCGGCATTTACTAACGATTGTTAACCTGTTCGTAGCTTTTATGTACCCTTATAACCAGAGGCAGGTGCAACAGAAGGATAACTCGCTACAGGGGTGCATGTTCTTGTTCAGAGGTGAAATGAGACTCTAGGCAGGAATGAAGAGTATTTTTAAAAATGATTGTGTCTTAAGGATTGTTGTGAAGTTCTATGCAACTTCTACTGCCTTGCATGTACATAGCATTAAAAAACAATAGGCATTATTTTGTGACTGCCCGTCATTTTTTGGAGTAAATTCTGACAGCCCACCTGATATTTCTAATTCTGCATTTATTAAATTTGTCACTAACATCACTTTTCAGGGTTATGTCTTGTTCAGTGTTATTTCTTGCTGGATTGCTCAAAATAAGGATGCATCTTATTTTAGATAATTGTGAACTGAATAGTATGGATATTAAAGAGCACTGGCTCAGAGGAAAGTGCCAGCAATGTATATGTCTGGCACAGAATGTGACCCTTACTGGACGCTTTATCTTCCAGGTTTCACCAACACATTCCTCTCAATGCAGATAAATATTTTGAACTTCAAGGAATGCTTGGGAAGTCAGAAGACAATGAAGATGTCATTGGGATACCAGATAGACATGTGTGCAGCTATTGTCAGAAGTGTGTTGGGAATAAAAGTGATTTGCTGTCTCATATATCTGATTCTCACTCTGATGGTGTTTTCCACTGCCAGGTGTGCGATGAAAGATTTTGTACTGTCAGGGAACTCTTTTTGTCACATTTGGCTATGCATGGTATAGAGCTATCAGAGGAGGATGTTATAAGTCACAAAGATCGATTTGGGTGTTCCTATGCAAAATGTGAAGCTCGTGAGTTAAATTTTGATAGTGAAGAAATGGATAAACATAAGGATGGATGCCGATGTGTGCATTGTGGTTTAAAGTTACAATCAGTGAAACTGATGAAGTTGTTAGGGCATGTTGCAGAAACAGAGAGTGATGACATTTATGGTAGTGAACACCCTTTTGAATGCAAGTATTGTGGAATTGGGTTCATATCTGCTGCAGCTTTGTACAAGCATTCAGTTTACCATAGGAATAATTCCTTGCTAACGTGTAATATTTGTTCACAAGCCTTCCACAAGGCTGGTGAATTAGAAAAACATTTACTGATACATGAGAATGACAGAAATTACCTTTGTCACTTATGTGGAACAACATTTAACAACAAAAGTGCATTGACCCGCCATACAGAAGGAGTCCATCTCAATGACGACAAATTTCTCCGAACGTGTGAGAAATGTGGAAAAATGTACAAGAGTCAGACACACTTCAAGAACCACCAGCTTCTCCATACTGGTATAAAGCAGTTTGTGTGTGATAAGTGTGGGAAGAGTTTTTTCAATGCCCACAGTCTGAACATACACTTGCGAGCTCACTCTGAGGCCCGGCCATTCCAGTGCCACCTCTGTGGACAGAAATTTCGCTGGCTTAAGAACTTGAAAGCACATGCAAAGATCCATAACAGAGATGAGGGAAAGAAATTAGGTACAGAGGTTCAATGCAGTGTATGTAAAAAGGAGTTATCAGACAAAGGTAAGCTAAAGGTGCATATGCAGAGTCATACAGGAGAACGCCCATTTTCTTGTGCTAGCTGTGAGAAGCAGTTCCGGCAGAAAACCAGCCTAGATTATCACATGAAGACTGTACATGGTGCCCGTATGGATTTTGGATGTGATATTTGTGGAAAGTCTTTTCCTTGTAAGCAGGCACATGACAACCACAGACGACTTCATACTGGTGAACGTCCGTACAAGTGTACTGCATGCAGTAAGACATTCCGATCAGTGAACTGTTTACGGTCTCATACTAAGATTCATTTGGACATTCGTCCGTATTCATGCTCTTTTTGTGAGAAATGCTTTTGTAAGAAGTCTCAGCTTGATTGTCATGTTCGGATACATACAGGAGAGAAACCATTTATGTGTGAAAAGTGTGGCCGAGCGTTTACACAGAAATGGGACATGATAAAACATAAACACAGGCATGAGTGATGAGGGTTAATTTCCATCATGCTGTTAATGTGTATAAAGTTCAGCATTTGTGTTGGCAGAAGTTGTTGCAAACAGGCACATTTATGTGAGATCTCAGGTTGCCACAACAGTTTTGTTGATGCTTCAGGTTTTCTGGGATGTGACGCTGTGTTGCCAGGTAGGTGTTTGCAACATTTTGAAGAGATGTAGTGTATTAAGCTTCAAGGGTTGAGGTGTCCAAGAGGAATGCCAAACACAGTGCAGGTGGCAATACAGGCCTGTTAGTATGGTTGTTGAAGTTTAAGAAAGATTGGTGAATCAGCAGGGGACATGTAGGTGGGCCATGACAAGGGGTGTAATTAGATGTGCAGTGAGGGAGTAGGGTGTAAACCAGACCAGTAGACCTGTATATTTCCACATGTTAACCTTTCTTACTGTTCTTCTCGGACCCATGAAGTAATGGGAAACAACAAAGAAGACAGCATGACATCCCAGAAGACATGACTTGTAAGGTGTGTCTTTTTATTTGAGGACTTAAGATGCATTTTTGACATTTGCATGCATTAAAGTTTTATTATAGGTAGTAAATACATGCTGCAAGAGTTTGAGTAAATGAGAAGAGTCAGGCAGTGTGGGTTTCTGCTAGTGTAATGTTTATTCAAGGTGTGTGGTTATTGCTGATCCAGTAGACTTTGCGGTTGATGCATGGTTATCGCTTGACAGTATTTGAGAGAAGAGTTGCGAAATATTTATTTCGTTCCTGGAAGGGAAACTGTCAAGGTTTTGTGGTATGTAAATCCAGTGTTAAGTTTTGTCACTACTGTCTCAGACAGTCACATGTTGAGTTTCTCAAGTGTAACTACCAAAATATTGTTTAATGGAAAGATTGTTTTGAGCATAGGTTTCGTTGTTAAGCTGAATAATGTTCCAGTACTGTGCTGCAATTTATGTAATGAGTTTACATGACTGTTGATATTCAGCCTGAGTGTTCTTGGCTGGATGTGATATAATTTTTAATGTCCCTGTTCTGCTGTAGTGCTAAACTGTAACCACCAGAGTATCCAATGTCACTGTGAATGTTAGTAGAATTACAAGTAGTACACAGAGACAGTACAGTTTGTGGTTTGATAGTTGGTTCAAGAGTGGGTCACAGTAGTCTTTGGATTAACATTAACCTGTGCTTTGTCAAGTTTTTTGAGTGCGTGTTGCAGGTTGATTAGTAGTTTCTGTAATTTGGTTTTTCTTGATTGTGATGTTCAAACCTAAAAACTCTTCTTCGTCAGAATATCCTTCTGTGAGCACATCACTTGGCCTTAATTTTCTGCAAATGTTTAATTTGCACAGTATTCCATGCCCATACTTGTTGACAGTAATATTGTTTATTGTATGTTGCCTTCAGAAGTTTAAAATGTTCTCAAGAACCAATTTTTGTAGATATCTCTTTGATTCAAAGGTATAGAGTTCTCACAGAATTGTTGATGAATTCAGGCTTCTGGGATGATAATGCCATGTCATCTGGTAAATAGTTACCGTTATATTGGAGACTGCTGTGTCGAAACATTGGTAACTGTTTGTCACCTGACATGGCATTACAGCCCTGAAGATTTAATTGTGTTCAACAGGTAAAGTTCATCCTAGAACAGACCATGAAAACCCAAAGGGGGAGTAGAGACGCTAGATAGGGGTGAGTGATCAACTCCGCACCTCAGCTGTTCTGCTGCTGGAAAAAAGGCCTGGTATGCATTGTATAGGAGGGTGGGTGGGCCCTAGGGCTGGTCTGGACAGGTGCAGAGAATCTCGCTCCCCACCTGAATTCTATCTGAGGACCATCCAGCCTGTAGCTAGTCCCCATCTTTTTCTTAGATTTTTTGTTAATATTTGATCCATTGTTTGAGATCGTGATTGTGACGCCTGTAAGGGAAATCTGTGACTGTGTTTCCAGACAAGCTCACTGTCAGGGGCATGAAATCAATAATAATAATAATAATACGTGGAACATCACACATAATATGGAAAGTATTGCTGTCTGAAACTGGAAGTGAGCATGGTGGGGATCACCATTGGTTCAAGAGAAGTTCTGGGAGGGAAAGGCCTGTGACAGGATATGATGACAATACCACCACCAACAAATAATAATAATAAATAATAATTATTATAATAATAAGCTAAAATACGAGAGTTTATGTATAGATATACGACGAATGTGGAACCTGAAATGTATAATTATACCGGTGATAATTGGAGCCACCAGAATAGCAACAAAATGTTTAAGGAAATATTTGGAAACGATACCAGGAAAACATTAAATAGATTCACTACAAAAGACAGCTATACTTGGAACATCACTAATAATACGGAAAGTGCTGTAGTCTGAAACTTGAAGCCTGAGCTGTGGGGATTGCTGTTGGTGCAAGAGAAGTTCCAGGAAGAAAGGGCCTGTGACAGGAGACAGCAACACTGTAATAATAACAACAACAACAAGAATAATAACAATAATAATAATAATAATTTTGTGTTAAGAGGCTTACTCCAGGTGCATTACATAGATGAGGTTTGACAGACTATTGTTATTTGTTTTGAAGCTTTCAGTGATCATTTTGTTTGCACCAGGCATTGTTTTGGTAGGCCAGTATTGCCAAAACAGTCCAGTTTATCAGTGTATGGTTGTAGTGTTAGGTGTGATCATTGATTTTCGGAAAATTGCACAGGACCTGTCATCTACGTCGTGATCAGCTGATTTATTTTCTTTTGAACTGTGCGGTTTTTCTGATTTTGTGTCACAGTTTGAAACATGCTAGCCATTCATTGGGAAAAGTGTTGATTTTACTTCACTTTATTTCTAGGTGATTTGGAAGAATTTTGAAAAGCAACAGTTAGCTTCGTGATGTCCATCTGTTTGGGCTCCACTGGATGAATTTTTGTGAATGTTTCTATTTGAGTATTATTCGAGAATGTGTCCAGAAAATTCCATTCTGATTAAATCTGACAATAATACTAGTTGCTTTATGTAGAATTCTTAGATTGCAGAATGTTTCTTAGAGGAGATGTAGAGAAAAATCAAAACACACATTTTATGAACAGTAAATTTTTTTTAAAAAAATTGTGCCATTTATGAGGTAATGTGGAAAATATGTTAGAGCTTGACACACCACAGATGACAATGTAATAGGGCCCATGCTCTTAGCATTCTGGATAACAAGGCAACAGACACACACTCAGAATGTTTAATACTTGTTGCTCTTCGACTACAACAATGATTGCATGAAATGTACACTGCCTGTGTTGTTAAATTAAAAACATATAGCTTTCTGTGAATAATGGCTCAGAAATTGGAACTTGTTGTTAAAGTGGAATACTGTTTATAGAAAACCTAATTGAGCTGCATGATTTTTGACTTCAGCATTTGTGACAGTTATTTGCCTATTGCTTATCAAAGATATAAACTTAAGTAAACCAGTCCACTGAGCTTTGATGTCATGCAGTGCGGAATATCTGATGATCTGGTCTTGTTACTAAGCTGTATCTTCATCACTTTCCATTCATTGTATCAGTTCCAGCGTCTCTTAGAGTTAACATAATTTGTTTTGCCTTAAATGCAGTTCAAGATATGAGATTTGGCTGAGGTGTTGCTGAGGATTCAAGTCTTTTGTAATGTGACAGTGTGATAAGGGCAGGGGGTGTTGGTGGTTCGCTGTGTTTGGAAGGATCGTCGTGTCTTTTTGACCCATGAAGATTAAGCACCACAGTCTTTTGAAATGTAAGGAACCACTCATCCATTGACACAGTGACATGTTACAGAAGACTTGAAAACAAGTAGTTGCCTTTTGTGATTCCATCTTGAATGGGTGGGTAGATTTTTCCATGATGAAGGGCAGTGCGAGCAGTAACACTTCAAAGGTGCATGTGAGAAATAATGAGAAAGGTACTGTAACATTTATTTGGCCAGGTGCTGAAGCATATGGATTAAAGACCAGTACATGTAAAACTTTACTAACTTGTTATAGTTTGGGTATAAGTGTAAAATTTTTGCAGTTAAGGAAAAATGGTTTGAATTCTTTGAGAAATACCTGGTTTCAAAACCATTCTGGCACCAGATGGTAAAAAAAAAAAAGAGGAGTAATATATGCTTTGAATAATGAAGTACAATTCTTCTTGCCCCCTCTCCCAGTCTTGTGCTACAGAGGTAGCTGTAACTCCAGTGGTAGAGCCTGGCTAGAGTCAGACTGCTATTTTATGGCACTGTGCAATGAACCGATTTCACTAGCTTTGTGAAGTGCATGTTGGGAGAGGCATTATGGAACATAAGTGTGCTGAGGTAAGACAAAACAAACCCATGTTTTTAGAAACAGAGTTGATTGCTGCAGGGATACCAATTTGCTACATCTGTGTCTGCTGTGACTTCTGCTGTTGTAGACCACAAGTCAGTGTCTGCGCGCGCGCGCCCCCCCTCCACACGCGCGCGCACACACACACACACACAGACAGAGAGGCGCCATAAGATTGTGATCAGTCTGATGTGCAAATACATTTTTGTACTTGAAAGGGAACTTGGCCAGATAAAGCTGTTTTGCAGGTGTCATGTCAGTTGGTATTGTTGTCTTTCCTGCATTCTAAGCAGTTTGGTCTTGTCACTGCCATGCAAGAACATAGATTCTTGTGATCCTTGCTGCTGTAGTGTCATTCAGATTATTTTTGTTCGGTAATTTGTTAAATGAGGTTTGAGAAGTAAAATAGTCTGCATAGTTTATTGGTTATGTGTAGTTGATTGTTACCTGTATATAGCTTTTCATATTTCAAAAAAGACAGTACAAGCTATGATGTTACCACTTCTCCCCCATTGCTACAGATAGTGCATCCCACTTCTAATCTCCTCCTCCCCACACAGGTAAATTCTTTTGCAGGCATTCTGTACTATTTGGTCTGCCTCTAACTTGGTGGTCTTCCTCTGTCATTGACCCAAATATTTTATTCAGCATCTTTGAAGTTATGTTTGGCCCCACATGTGAGAGACCAAGTTTCACACCCATACAGCCCTAAGTAATGAAAATACATTGTACATTTAAAGCAATAGACAGTTCATTATTTATGATGGTAATTATATGGTGTGTGAGAAAGCTCTTGCATTTTTACCGTTAGAAAGAACATTAAATTTGAGTTTTCATTCCGGTACTTGGGTAACTTGTGTTTCCTTTCAGACTGATCAGTGTTCATTTGATGTGCAGTGGAAATATACCTTCCAAATTAAAGGGTTTTATAGGATAGCAGTTTGCGAGTGGTGTGCTAAATATGTACATCTAAGTTGAATTTAATTGCCGACAGTGTGCGAATGGACATCTCGCAAATGGTGATCTGTGCATGGGAAAACTGGATACCAGCATAATAAAGTGATGTGAGACAAGCAAGGCAATGGGACCAACAGCAGTAATGACTCTGCGCACTTTGTCTTGCAGGTGTCAGCTGTCTCCTCATACATCATTCAAAGCTTTCCAAGAAGCAAAAAATGCATTGAGGAACATGCACGGGCAGAAGGACATCATATCTACCATATCTGATGTGTCGTCTCATCAGTTGGTGTGGGTTAAATGTGAAGAGAATTCCAGAAATTTTCAGAAATGTCATTATTGTAACTCTTCATTTGCAACCAAAAATGAATTGGAGATTCACATGTCTAAATCACATCCTGATAAATATCATGTTAAATGTGATGCAGTAGTTGGGGTTCAAGATGAGCCTTTCACCCATTCAGATGCCTGTTTAGATATGGTTGGCAGTGACAGTGAGTGGTTGCATGATGATGCAGTCAGTGCTGTAGGATCCGGCCGTGTTCTGAAAAAGGTCGAAGTAACAAGACATTGTAGAAAAAATTTTCAGCATTCTATGAAGAAGAATTTTCTTTGTAAAGTCTGTGAGAGAACATTTACTAGACAGTATGATTTAAAGAGGCATTCAGATTGTCACCCTCCACCAAGAACAGATAAAGTGGAAGAGAGAGAATTTGTGAATGACACTGATACAGGTGATATGTGGGCACAGTCAGAGTGGGATGAGGAAGCAAAAATGGATTATGAAATTATGTTAGATGAAGAGTTTGTAAAGAAAGGTAAAAGGAAGCGTGCAAGGTCATCCTCCTTCCATTGCATTGAATGTGGAAAGAACTTCTCTCTGAAGGACAGTTATTTCAGGCACATGCGTATACATACAGGAGAGAAACCTTTCACATGTCACATCTGCGGTAAACAGTTCCGTGATTCAGGTGGTCTTGCCAGGCATTTGAAGGATGTTCATGCTCGTATAAAGAAATTTAGTTGTGATTTGTGTGGTCGGAGCTTTGCTTCAAAAGCAACAACAGAGGATCACCGTCGTATACATACGGGAGAGCGTCCCTATGTTTGTGATTCTTGTGGTAAAGCATTCAAATCCAAAGCATCTCTGTATATTCATAGTAAAATCCACACTAACTCATTTCCTCATAACTGTTCTTATTGTGAGAAGCACTTCCGTCGTCGTCAGGAACTGCTGGCTCATGTGACGACACACACGGGTGAAAAACCTCATGCATGTGATACTTGTGGGAGGTGTTTTAGGGTGAGGGGGGAACTGTTACGACACAAACTGATCCATTCAGATGATAAGCCTTATGCTTGTACTGTGTGTGGTTTGACTTTTAGACAGAAAAGGTATTTGAAAAACCATGAGAAGACTCGCCACGCAAGGCTGGAGTTGAGTACTTGAACTTGTATGTGAGTTTGCTGTTCTGTAAATACTTCAGTCTCCCAGGATGTCTCTTGCTTAACACATTTATTATTTCATTTCATGTGTATTACATATCCCATTCATCTCATCTGTAATTTGATCATACAGAAACTTTGTGAAGAGTACAAATTACAGGGCTTCTCGTTGTGCTGTTTTTCCAACCCTCGTTTCCCTTCATTTCACTTTTGTCCACATATCCTCTTGAGCATTTCGTTTTAAAACATCCTTAAACTTGTTCTTTCCTTAGGGTGAGAGAGCAGTTTACACTCTTGTACAAAAGTGCATTTATATATTTTAATTCATGTATTTAGTGTGAAGAGTTTGTGCACCATGGCTCAGGTGGTTAGCTGCAAATCTCTCACTGGGGCCTGGGTTCAGTCCCAGGCCAGTCCATATGAGATTTGTGGTGGACAAAGTCTTGGCACTGGCATACACTTTTACTGCAAGTGCTTCAGTTGTCCACAGTCGGTATTGTTCCACTAATGCAGTGCAAACATTCATGAAATTCTTTACCAGTGCTGTACAATCTTAGTAATTGTCATTAAATAACATACCTGAACAAATGGAAATAAATGGTAGTATGCATCACCCAAAATTATTTGGACTTTTTAAGATCACATTCATTAGCAATGAATGTAATTTCAGTTTGGTTTTGTTTCTGGGTATTTCACCATTGTAACATTTTCAGAGGATTGGTTGGCTAGCCTCGTATTTTGACCTTGTCCTGCATTGTGATGATACAACACAGACATGTGTTTTGAATTGTAAACCAGCATCTGTACAGGCATCTCATAGATTTTCTGCAATTGTGTATTTATAATATTTATGTTTTTTCCTAATAAACTGTCACCATAGACTCCAGCTGATGAGTTCCATTCATTCATATTTCAGCATGGGTTTTCTTCAAGCTTATTTATGGCAGGTTCTAAAGCAGTAACAGTGAGGATTCTCCTTGTTTTAGAATCTTGTGAAATTGAAATTCATCAGTTGAATGTGTACCTGTGCAGACTTTGGTATATATTTTGTTCAGTTAGCCTGACAAGTTTTTCTGAGTATACCAGCCACACCCCACAGGCAGATGGTGGGTTAATACTTTAAATTACACCATCACCACTACCATCCCCACCCTTGTAACTCATTATTCAAAATGCTTCATTGTACATTGCTGTGTAGTCTTGAGGTACTGTCATATGATGAGCTGCAAACAAATAAGAATTGTACATATACGGTGACAAACATGACTGTGGGCAAGGAAACATAATTTTGTTTCTTTTATTCAAATATTTGACTCTTTCACATGTGTGCTTGAAGTTTCTTTATGAATGATCGTGTCTTTATAAAATCGGTGGGGCACCAGTCAGTACAAGAATTTATGCAGGGTAGTGACTGTGGTTATTTTGTTTTAATAGACTTGGACCATCTGGCAAGTGCATGCAACCTTTCCTTGCAGCACCCACTTCCCCCTTCCCCCCCTTAAATTGGTATTGTGCCATTGGACACTGAAATTTTAGTTTTTAACCCTTTGCCGGTCCAATTTAAAACCATACTGCATGGGCAGAAAGGCTGCGTTTTTTTTCAGTGGGCATTTAAATTTACGTACTGCACCAGAAACAGGTCTCCCCTCCAGGGAAAAAAATCATAAC
>Ga0209737_10003758_pt1 | contig 10604 bp, 7 predicted proteins | sample TergutCu122P3_FD_187284 | JGI IMG/M metagenome (GOLD analysis project Ga0209737, IMG submission 187284) | Cubitermes ugandensis P3 segment gut microbial communities from Kakamega Forest, Kenya - Cu122 P3 (SPAdes) (version 2) | ecosystem: Host-associated > Arthropoda: Insects > Digestive system >...
TGTAACCCAAATAGATTCTGTCGTCCGCCACAAAGATATTCTCGGCTTCGGCATCTACATGAAGCTGATATGCTGCCATTAAATTCCCGCCCCAATCTAAAACAGCTATGCGCGTCACGTTGGCTATAGTCCCGCTATTGTCTATATCGGCGTGGATTGAGCGCATTACATAGATTTTTTCGTATTTACACTCTATGCTCTGCTTTGCTATGTCCCACCCATTGCTGTTGTTTGCTGCATACCACATAGGATCAATCTCCAACCAGATATCTATCTGATCAGACAGAAATTTTTGCTGGCCAGTATAATTCAAATATTCGTCATGAACATACCCATTACTGCCCACAATATATTGACGTCTTGCCGAATTATAACAAAGAACATTAGCTGTGCCGTTGCTAAATGACAGGGCTGGTCCCTCTATGGCCAACGTCGATGGGTTAACAATCCACACACGACGACTAATTGCTCCAGTCCCACCAGTGGGATAGCCAGACAACACCAACTTCCCGGTGTCTGGGTTGTATGTTAAGTCGTTAGCGTGTCCGATGTCAGTTTCTGTGCCCATATCCACAACACTGCCGACCAAGGCACCGGTTAGAGTGGTTTTATACATCTTTACATTACCCGACTTGATACACATAAAGTAGATATAAGTACCGTCTGTAGCACCACCTTGCATGGTACCACAAGGTGTCAAATCAGCCACATGGATTTTATTTTTGATTTGGATGTTGGTAGCCTTGGCTAGGTTTATCTGTAGTACCATCGCCAATAATGCTGCTGCAATCACAATAAACACCATCATAGGCCCTAATGATTCATTTTGGTGTGCCCCACGTGACATTCTGCCGTGGATACTGTGGCGTGACGTACCTTTCACTATAGTTAAATCCTTTTGTTTGTTTTACTGAAACAACGTCAGTTTCATTGTTGTTTTTTGTTTGTCTTTCACCACGAATAGACACTTTTTATTTTAACACTAGCATCATGGTGGTGTCAAATGCTTTTTAAAAAAAGTTAAAAGTTTTTAATCAAAATACTCTGTAATGCATACATATAAATTATGTATATGAAAACTCTAAAAATGCGTCGATAAATCCATCAATTTTGCCGTCTAAAACTGCTGCCGCATCGCTTTCTTCGTATTTCGTCCGAGCATCCTTGACCATTGTATATGGGTGCAGAACATAATTTCGAATCTGACTGCCCCATTCGGCAGATTTACCAGCTCGTAGCTCGGCGATGCTATCAACGTGCTGTTCCATCTGTAGCTGAGCTAGTTTTGAGCGCAATATCTCCATAGCCTTCTCGCGGTTTTGGAGCTGAGAGCGCTCGTTCTGAATCGCTACAGCAATCCCGGTTGGAATGTGTGTTATTCGTACGGCACTGTCGGTGGTATTGACCGATTGACCACCATGCCCCCCGCTGCGATATACGTCAATTCTTAAATCCTTATCGTCGATCTTTACTTCATCTGGAACGTCAATGGCCGGCAAAACTTCGACTAGCGCAAAAGAAGTTTCGCGCGATTCGGCGTTAAAGGGTGACAAACGCACCAAGCGATGCACGCCGTTTTCGCTGCGTAGTTTGCCATAGGCATATGGACCAACAATTTCGATGGCGCTGGTTTTTAAGCCGGCCGTCTCGCCCGGGCTGCGCTCCAAAATAGTCGCGGCATATTCTGATTTTTCGGCCCAACGCAGATACATTCGCTCCAACATTTCAGCAAAATCCATCGCATCTACCCCCCCAGCACCCGAGCTAATTCTTATAATGGCATTTTTTTGGTCATATTTGCCATTAAACAACAATTGTTTTTGCAGCTCATCGAACTCCTTTTTGCTGGCGGCCAACTGCACAGCAATCTCATCTGTTAGACCACTATCGTCTAAGCCCAAAAGTTCGCCCATATCGCCTACTTGGGTCTTTAGTACCTGCCATGGCTGGATAATCTTTTTATTCGCGGCCACATCGCGCGCCAGTTTTTGCGCCGACACTGGATTATTCCAGATTTCGGGTTGGGCTAGCTGCTTTTCTTGCTCCTCTAGCGCATTGATTTTTTGGTCGATATCTAACCCTTGCCAGATTTCGTCTAGTTTAATGCGCAACTCAGCCAATTCTTTATGAAGCCGTTCCATGTTCAGCCTGCCCCCAACCTCATTGCATATCTGTGAAATTATTCACGATTAGATTCTTTGGCATGGCTTTGGCGGTGTTAACAATCACCTCTATGTCATCGACAATTTTGTAGATATCTAAATCACCTGGGTTCAAAAAGCCACGCGCCTCGAGCGATTCACGTAAATAATCATCGAACGGCTTCCAGTGTTTGCTCCCCACTAAAAATACTGGTGCGGGCATAATCTTTTTCTCTTGTAGTAGTACCAAAACTTCGGTAAGCTCATCCAATGTTCCGAACCCACCTGGGAAGAAAACGAACATCTTGCTGGCTGCCACCAGCATGACTTTGCGAGCAAAGAAGTAGTGAAAAGTTACCGAGTCGTTGGTATAGGTATTGGGAGTCTCATCCATCATCGGTAGATGTATATTCAGCCCCAATGATACCCCACCAGCCTCAAAGGCACCGCGGTTGGCTGCTTCCATAATTCCAGGTCCGCCGCCAGTCACCACCGTCTGTTGGTTGACGGCTAGTAGCCGACCCAACTCGCGCGCCTGTTCGTATTCGAATTCACCTTCACCAGAAAAGCGCGATCCGAACACAGTAACGCCTTGGGTGTATTTTTCTAGAATCAGCAGACCCTGATTCAAATCTTTGGCATAGCGCAATGATCGATAATAGTCAGAGCCTTTTAGGCCTGATTGTATGGCAAGAGTATCCCAGGTTTCATATTTATTTGTCCGCTTATTGCCGCCAGAACTACTGATTGACTTCCGAAACAATTCTCGCCTTTTGCTGTTTTCGGCGCGCCGCAAGGCCCTGGGGTTAGTGACGATTTTTGGACCACTATCCTGCACTAATGGAGGATTGGCTACTGGCCTCTGTCTTGTAGAAACCCGTTCTGTACGAGGTTGTTTCTTCTTATCAAACATAGGTATATTTTATCACATACCACTAGCTGTAGTCGAATAAGCAATTTCGGGGTTGTAGTCATATTCTTTTTGATAATTAAAGTCAGATTTTGGTACATCAAATGGCAGCTGACTGTACCCGCCCTTTTCTTGTGCCATTTGATAGGCTTTGCGCAGTTCATCAACCTCGCCCACGCATTCAAAAGGCTTCATAACTCCGTCGACACCAAGCAGCCCCTTAAATGACTGTTCGAGATTTTTTTTGTCAAATAAATCTTCACCAGTAAACAATTGTTTTAGCTCAATTGGATCAACAAAAGGTGCAAATAGCAGATACGAATTGGCACATTTGGGACAATCGCCACACCACTTAAGCGCCGAGTTGTCGGCGTTTTGTCGATAGTTGGCGACGTTACAAGAACTAAATTTATGCCCAAAGTCAGTCCAGGCGTTTTTAACAAATAGTTCGGCTATCTTTAGCTCACTGTATTTTCTGATTGGCGAGCCAATCTTTATATTTGGAGTAATGTAGCCGCGAACATATTTAGCAAATAGCTGTTCTGCTTCCTGGGTTTTTGACCATTGATGGTTAACGGCTAAGTCGCCGATATGAGCGTGCGGTTCTGCTCCTTCGTGCCCGATAGATACTAGAATCTGTTCTTTGTTAAGTAATATAGCTTGGACTAACGCCAAACTTTGAATGATATATGTTATAGGGACGTGACCATTCCTAGCACCATTTTGTTCAGCAATGGCCAGGTTTTGATTATCAAGATGACGTCTGATTACAACTAAATCGCCAAGTTCGTCTAGGACTTTTGGATATCGGTCACCGCTCGCCATAAAAAGTGGGGTGAATTTTATACTTTGTCTTTTTAGCACCGATGCGGTTAATAATGAGTCTTTACCGCCGGATTGTAGTGCCAAGATTCCACTCCCGCTATATGATAACGCACCGCGGTTATCATCTGATGTTACATTAAAATGCGCTAAATCATCACGAGTTAAACTATTTTCGTATGCGAATTGGCTCATACCCTCTTGGTAAACCGCGTTAAAAAACTTCGCCTGAAATTCGTCGAGTGCAAACGGCAACTCAATATCGCCATCACCAAAAGTTTTCCAATACGATACGCCGGCGATGATAAACGCTAAACACAGTGCCTTATCTAGTAGTGCCTTATCGTATTCTTGGTTTTCTGTCTGAAAGTCGATAACTTCCGTAAAATCTTGGCCGCCATCAAAACCATAATGGAATGTCGCTCGGCCATTTTCAAATTCATAATCACGAAAAATAAATTTCATTTTAAGTCCCCCACCAACTGTCGAAACAGCTCGGCTCGCTCATTAAACGATTTAAACATATCAAAACTTGGTGCGCCCGGACTCATTAAGACAATATCGCCCGGTTCGGCAATTTGATGCGCCCCAGATACAGCATCAGGTAATGATGAACAAATTTCATTTTCTGTTTCTAGGTTTTTGGCTAGTTTGGGTGCAGTTTCGCCGATTAAGAAGACTTTTTTGATCGTCGATTTATTAATGGCATCTGCTATATCTTCACAGTTGTCTAACCCACGATCTTTGCCACCAGCAATTAAAACTATGTCATTGTTTGGAAAAGCTCGAATAGCAACATCTAGCGACGGGAAGCTGGCGCTGTAATTGTCGTCATAATACTTCACCCCATTTAGCTCTCGTATCAACTCCAACCGATGTGGCATGGCACGAAAACCGCTTAGTCCTTTTTCGATTGAACTTTCATTGTTAATAATGCTGTGTGTAGCTGCTATTGCTGCTTTAGCGTTCTCTATGTAGTGTTCCCCTGGGACCTGCAAAAAAGACGAGTCAAATTCTATACCACCCGGGTACGGGACCTTCTCGCCAGGTGACAACGAGGCGATATAACGGCTGTATTCATTGTTTTCATAGTATATGACGACATCATCTTTGGTTTGATATTTAGCGATATTGGCTTTCGCCTTGACATAGTCAGCAAAATCATCGTGCACATCAAGATGATCAGCTTCGATCCTTAGGACGACTGCTATATGTGGGCTGTACTCCAAATCCCACAGCTGAAAGCTGGACAGCTCGAACACAACTATGTCGTCTTTGGTAATTTTAGGTAACTCAGCCAGCGCCGGAGTCCCAATATTCCCAATCAGATGAACCTTCTTGTTGTCAGCCATTAGAATATCGTAAATCATTGTGCAAGTAGTGCCCTTGCCCTTTGTGCCAGTCACACCTATAATTTGTGCCGGGCATTTAGCAAAGAACTCATTGGTGGCAGACCAGACTTTATTGGCAACCGGGATATGCTTCTTAGCCAGACCACTAGTGCGGATCACGACAAAATCTTCTGGTATTTCTTTAAATGCTCCTGGGCCCAAAACAGCCTTGGCATTTTTCGGCAATTGTGTGTTTTTGTTTTCGTCATAGATGATTATCTCTTCAACATTTTTTTGATTCTTGAAATAATCATAGCTAGCTCGACCCTCGACCGCAAAACCCGCTATAGCTATTTTCATTGATATAATCCCCCTAATTTTTCATGAAGCGACTCGGCCAGAGCTTTGTTAGTATTACCATAAATGCCGATTCCCCACTGCTTAGTGTTAATAAATTCTGATGCAATATCAACGATACGCCTTTTGGTAACAGCCCGAATTTTGTCGGGATGAGCAGCAAAATCCTCAATCCTCCCATCCAGGAAATAAAAGTCCGCCAGCCAAGTGTTAAGTTGTCCAACAGTCTGTACCCCAACCTGGTGTCGACCCAAAGTATAAGATTTGGCATCCTCGATTTCTTCGTCGGTTATTTCGCCAGCCTTGATTTTTTCGACCTCACCCTTTATCACATCAAACAACATGTCGATTTTGTCTTCATTAACCTCGGCGCCAAAATCCCAACTGCTGTTGTGTTCGTAAGTTGAAGCTTCGGACCAAATCGCATAAACCAAACCACGACGACGTGCCTCACCATAAATACGACTGTGCAAAGTGCCGTTCAAAATGTGATTCAAAATTATCATCGCCTGGGCTTCGTCGTCACTCAACCGGCGCGGCACATTCATTGTCCAACCAAAAGTTATATTTGGTACATCTTTGCGACGAATCGCAAACGGTTCAAAACTGTGCAGTTCGTCGACCGGAATAGGTGGCCGCTCGCCATCTGGCAACTCAAAACTCTCTAAGATTTCTTTCAGTCTTGTCATGCGACCCTCAAAGTTCCCCGCAATCACAAATCGCATGTTACCGCGAGTGTGAGTTTTCTCCCAATGCTGCTTGATATCGGTAAGTTTTATATTGGGCATCAGGTCTAATCTCCGGCGAAAGGTCATGGTGTCCTCGCCAATTTCAGAAGCAATCCTTGGCCACAGCACACGAGTTGGTTGGCTCAGATACCCAGTTAATTCACTTTTAACATTGCCGTATTCACCCTCGAACTCATCGCGCCGAAACTTTGGCTGACAAATTGCACTGCGCAAAAGTTCCAAAATTCTATCCCACTCAAAATCTGCACACTCTGCCGTGTAGCACATCGCTGTGTCGCTAGTCCAGGCATTATGATAAGCGCCGTTGCGTGTAAAAATCGCATCAAAGTCGTGGGCCGACTTGAACCCGTCATTAGCTCCAAATGCCATGTGCTCCATAATGTGAGCTGTTTCCCATTTTTCTCGGTAGTTATCGACAAAACGCGACCCGGCACGAAAGTTAAACTGCAAACTCATCACCTGGGCCGATGGTATATTCACCACCAACCCCCGCGCCCCGCCAGACAGGACTAACTCACTCGCTTCGTATTCCATCGTTAACTATTGTAACACAATAGTTGGTCGATTAGTCAGGTCGCATAGTCAGTTGGTCAAGTCACCACCCCCATCCCACCGAGTACGCTTTATGTCTAGAGTCTAGGGTCTAACGTCTAACGTCTTTTACTGGGTTTTATTTCATCAAGGATTCTTTGGGCGGTTTTTAAGTCGGCTTGTTCGGTTTCAAGGATTTCACGAATATTACGTTCCATCCGGTCAAATTCGCGGTCTTGCTTGACCGTATAGACTTGCGATACTATTGCCATCAACATGCCCACAATACCAACCACAAAGGCAATCAACTCATAGGTTGTCGTTTGGGCGTTGCTTTCGTCCGTGATTAAAATAATAACGCCAACAATCATTAATACCACCAACACCGCTGTGCCGATTCGGGCAAACAGTCTAGCCTTTTTCAATTTAGCCCCTTTATTACATCACCATAAATTCCCTTAGTGACTTCATCAACTTCGCGGCGCAACTGCGGGAAAGGCACGCCTTCGCGGGCGGTGACACCCTCTAGCAGCCAAAACAGTCGGTCCGTACTACCAAAACCGCAAGTCGGCGGCATACCATATTCCAACATCTCGACGAAGTCAATATCTAACATCATCGCTTCTTTGTCGCCGGCATTGCGAAGTCTTTGCTGCTCGATGAATCGTTCCAACTGGTCGATGGGGTCATTCAGCTCGCTATACGCTTTACAGGCCTCGGTACCACCCAGGATCAGATTAAATTGCTCGCTAAGTCGCTCATCTTTGGCTTGTTTTTTGGCCAGTGGTTGCAGAAACACTGGGATGTCCACTAGAAACATCGGGCCCGGTATGGTTTTTCTGACTTTTTTCCATAGCTTGTCGAGACCACGCGCGATGCTATCGGTTCGCTCGACTTCTAAATTATTCTCTTCTAATTTCTTTGCAACCTCTTCGATTGTGGTGTCAAAAACGTCTATATCATAATTGTCGCGAATTATTTCTACGAAACTGATCCGTGGATAATGTTCACCGTCTTTGCCCAAATCAACCGTTGTTTCGTCAGCCAAGATGAACTTGTGTCTGCCCCAGGTTTTGTCGGCGATATAACGAACCATATTTTCGGTAAATTCCATCCCATCATTCCAATCCCAATACGCCGCATACCATTCCATAGCAATATGTTCGGGCAAGTGTTCGTCGGTATAATTTTCGTTACGGAACCGCGGACCGATGTCGAATACTCGTTCAAAACCCGCACCTATTAGGCGTTTTAATGGCAGTTCCTGGCTGATTCGTAAATAAAAATCTTGGTCGAGTGAATCCATATGAGTGACAAATGGGTTAGCATCTGCCCCACCAGCTGTATGTTCAAGCACCGGCGTGTTAAGTTCAATAAAACCATTTTGGTTCAAAAAATCACGCGTTGCCTGCCAAAATTTGCTGCGACGGACAAACCGTTCGCGCACATCCAAGTTCACATTCATATCAACATAACGGCGACGCAGGCGTTCTTCTTTGTTAGTAAAGCCATCCTGTTTGGTTGGCATCGGCCGCAAAGATTTGGATATTAAGTGAAGTTTCCGCACCATAATCGAAATTTCGCCGGTTTTAGTTTTAATGACTTCACCGGTGGTATCAACAAAATCACCTGAGTCTAATAGCCTTAAGTCCTCAATCCCAAAGCCGTCCCCTTGCCCAGCACCTTTTCCAGAGGAAATGGTGCTGTGGTTTAAAAATAGTTGAATTTCGCCCGTATAATCACGAATTACAATAAAAGCAATTTTGCCAAATTTGCGGATCCCAACAATTCTGCCAACTAATGTGACCTTTTTGCCTTCAAATTTATTGAAATTATCAACAATTTCGGCGATCTGGTGGGTACGAGGATTTCTGGTATTGGCTGGGTACGGGTCACCGCCAGCCGCCCGAATTTCATTTAGTTTTCTAATTCGTTCATCACGAAGTTCTTTTAACGTTGCCATAGAAATAGTATACACTTTTTAGGAGCAAGTTAAAAGGCGTAAGCGAAGCGTAGCGAATTCCAGCACTTCTGGTGAAGCCAGTGGTGCTGTGGCTCTAAACAACACAGTTATGAAAGTTACTTATGAACCACACGAGAGGTATTGTTAACGTTAGAACCGCTTGGAGTGGCGGTGAAGTAAAACAATCCAGGGGGAACAGTTGCTGTGGCGCTACCACCACGAACGACCCAAGAATTAGTTGAATTCACGAAGTTGGCGTAATTACCGTACCAGCTGCCCCTGACGTTCCCGAATGTTTTAAGGGTTTCTTTTGCCGCATCACCTAACTTACCCCTGTCGTGGGTCAAGTTCGATGATGCATCATGAGCGTAACTATTGTAATATTTTGTCGTCGGCGGAGTCGTAAACCCACTTAACGACGGGAAAAAATCTCCCGCGGAATCGACCATGTTCCCCATCACGTTCTCGTTGCCGCCGCCGGCCATATCATACACACCATAAATATTCCCGGTTGTCGAAGCAGACATCCCGCGAGAAACATGCTTCGTGCCTGTGCACATAAAAAGCATCTTACTGCTACATTCAGCTCCGTCATACCCATATAGGTCTACAGAAGCGACACCCGACACATCTGCTGTGTTAGTTTGGCCTGCCACGCTCCCGCTTCTCCCCGTGACATACGATGTGCTGGGGTTTACGTATATCTCTGCGCACAGATTGTTTGTACACGTCCCGTACTTAGAATGGGATAGATATGCTATTGCACCCCATTCTGTGTTCTTTATCATGTGAGTGTTCACTGCTCCATCCGTTGTCGATATGTCTGTGGTGTAGCCATATGGATTATCACTCCTATTGCTCATACTTCTCATCCCATAGAATAAGCTACTCGTTGTCTGAGTATTTACATTCTCCAAATTTGGCTTTATCGTTAGGGTTTGCGCCGTTGCACAGGATTCTACTGCGCAGGCGGTCATCGATCCAGTTAATTCAAATTTACCAACCCAGAACCCACTCAACTCCTCACTCCCGAACGTAAATGCTGGATGCGTTAGCCACCCACCGTCAGTCCCAGTTAGATAGTCCCTATCCGACGTGCATGGGTTTCCTCCACATACAGGAGATGTACTCTTTCTCTCGAACACTATGTTTATTTGTTGCTCATTTGACGACCCATTATTTGCATTCCATAGTTGGTACCTGTATCTAGGAATCCATACCATGAACGTTAAAATGTCGTCCATGTCTATAACCTGCCCATTTGGATCGCTCTTATATTCAGCTCTAGTTCTCGTTCCGCCGGTTTCCTTTACTGTAACAGCATTCGCCCACATCTTTGAACCATAGTCATACCATTGGTATGGGCCCGCCATGTTATTGACATCAGCTTTTACCCAAGTCGCCCCATCCCATTTAACCGGTATCATGTTGGCGTGTAAATTCGGAGCATTGGCCCCAGAAGTGTCAGTTACCCCTGGCACCAACTTCCCCACCGCCGTATATGTTATCACAGCCGAATATATCCCAGCTAACTTAGAACTCGGTACCCTGGTGGCATAATAAAATATATAGTCTTCGGTAGATGACGGCATGATGTTGGTGTCAGCAATAGTGATGTCTGTGGTTGGTAAGTTAGCAAACTTGTTGGTGGGAATTAAGCTCGGGTTGGTGGAATAACTGGTGTCAAAACCTAACTTGTTTTCAACAGCAAAACCCCAGGAGTTGCTGGTTAGAGTAGTGGGGTTAGCTGGAGTACCAGTGTTTGGTGTGGGAGTGTTGGTAATAGGTAGGGCTGGTATG
>Ga0209737_10003759_pt1 | contig 10601 bp, 11 predicted proteins | sample TergutCu122P3_FD_187284 | JGI IMG/M metagenome (GOLD analysis project Ga0209737, IMG submission 187284) | Cubitermes ugandensis P3 segment gut microbial communities from Kakamega Forest, Kenya - Cu122 P3 (SPAdes) (version 2) | ecosystem: Host-associated > Arthropoda: Insects > Digestive system...
TAACAACAGATGCTGGAGAGATTGTTGATGAAGCAACGACAGGAGCCATTGCCAGCTTTGGGGCCAACGCTGGAATGAACTGCGTGTTTGTCGTCACAAATTGTGGCTTAACGGCACTGGACACAACCTGGAACACATTGTGATTTGTGTTTCTTGAGACTGTACAGCACATAAGTTCTAGCATTTCTTTACTGGTCACATACAGAATGTTAAGCTGCCAATCAAGAATTGCATGTTGTTAATGTGCCATCACTGTGGTGCCATGGTACTCCACAGACAGTTGGACAAGTGCACCAAATTTTTGCAGTGGGATTAATAAAAACACTGCTACATAATCAAAACCATAAACGTATGCTGTGACTTGGGAAAGCGGATGTAAAAAACGGTGAAGCTGAAAACATCTTTCCCTTCACTTTATTTTTTCTGTGTTTGCACAAACTAGGAACAGTCTGCAGAACTGTGTTCCACAGCAACACGTCACAGTAGTTTTCTCATGTCACTGTCTTCTTTTGTGGAGCTGTCCTGTTCATTTCTGACCTGAATTAAGATGTGGCCTGGAAGTAGTGCAATCACAGTTTAGAAAAATAATGCTAATCTCATTGTGTATTCTTTTCACTACATTATTTTGTCCTTAACATATTTACAACATATGTGTGAAGCTTACGGCTGATGTTCTCTGTGACATGGTGCCGTGTACACTGGTGTAAGATTACCAGCATATCAGATGAATGCACAACCTCAGTCTCCAGTATCAAACCTGCACATCAATGCAGCATCACAATGCAGATGACCATTCTTTATACTCACTGCTCTGAAGATATAAAATCTTATATGTTTTTAATATTGCCATAATTAACTGCCACATCTGTTATTACTTTCTGGGCAGGGTGAGACTGGGAATATTGGTACTCCAGCTGCTAAAGCTGATTGTACCACCCCCAAATGATGCACAAATGAATAGGAGGTAATTGCAGTATGACAAGTGCAAGAGGGAAACTTAAGTTCTTGGAGAAATATCTTTGTCACTGCCACCAAGGAACTACTACAGTTAGAAATGATGATGATGATGATGATGACGACAACAACAATAACAACCCTCCACAGTTACAAAGATTTTCTGATTCTAAATGGACAAAATGAGCAGTATGTGTGAGTGTGCTGTACAGTTATGCTCCAGCATTCCCTACACCCGCATTAACTTATTTCTGAGAGAGGTAATAGTGTGGATGCAGTAAAGTCTCTCACAGAATAACCAGCTATTTCATTCAGAATACAGCACACACCACTTTGTTGGTGTAGGGGGAGTAAGAATACTCTGCAACTTTAATGTGAAGAATTAGTAACATGATGTAACACTTCAGAAAATAAAACCATTACATGGTTTGAGGTCTTCATGGTACAATTAAGGTTAGCTTTGGAAATTATACTTGTTCAAGAGTTTTGAATGTCTCTGCAACCAGATCTTAATTTTACATATGTGAAAGATGTGAGGTCCTCACAGTGATGTTACTGAACATGCACATCTTCTGGGACGTGGGTGAGTACTTTGTGACATTCTGAAGGCACCAGTCCTTTGAAACACTGGGAACTGCTCACCTAATGGCACAACATTATATCCCACAAGACTTGAATCTTAAGATCTCTTAATTTACTCCTTGATGATGTCTATACTGTATGAGAGAATGAACTAAGCAGGTAGAATGAATGTACTAATGGCATTCTCCAAGAAATACTTTGAAAACCACAAAAAATCTCAGTTACAATTTCCAACTTGTGGGTCAAGAACCAACCCAGGCACTGTCAAATAAGAATTAGGAGTCCTTTCTAAAGGGTTCTGATAATGGTGGAGTACCACACAATTAATTGGTTTCTGGACTCCATGCATCACAAGGCATTCTAAGCACAGAAACTCTATCTGTTTGCATACTAAGCATAAATAACAGGGAGGAATTACTCAGTACTTTTTTCAATTACTGGATGTCACATGTGTCCAGAGATAAAGGGTAACCCTTCAGTTAGACTCAGTTCAGTAAACTGATCATTTAAAGGACCTTATCCTTTTCATCCTTCTGTGCTATCCCATGTTGGCAACACAGTAGAATCTTTATCTTTGAGAACCTCAGTGTTCAGGATTTTAGCCTTCCCTTGTCACCCATACTATAAAATTGTTTCCACCCTTCATGACTGGTTGCAACACATTTGGATGAGATCACGTGTCTGGCAAGTCACCATCCTCCACTCTCCTGCTATTGTGCAGATCACTCTCAGTGCAGCTAAACTCTGTCTTTCATTAAGTGAGAATGAATGCTTTCATAGTGTGGTAATAGTCACTCCTTTGATCAGTCAATTATTTTATGCTTCCAGAAAGTCTCCATGCTTATTAGAAACAAACTTCCATGCTTTTTATGATGAATGAGGTATTTTGTATTTTTATTACTGATATGTCTATATGTTCTTGAAGCAGAATAGGCAATTTACATTGAAAATATATTCCAAAGTTCTGGACATTTTCATCAGTCCCAATTAATCATGAATATCAAGACCGTACTGCTTTTATGTTAATCTCACCTGAGTTCCAGTTGAAGTAGTTGAAACTGGCAGAGTCCCAGCACTGCTGTTTCCAACCCGCATTCCTGCAGGCCCTTGGATGTAGAGGAGTGGAAGCATGCGTGTGCTGGTCTGTTGCTGCTGTGCAGAAGGTGCAACTGTGGCAAGTGGAGATTCTGATGATATGTTTCCTGCATTCTCTGGAAGTTTTCCTGAAGTTGTCTCACATGAAGCAGTAGGTACCTGTGGTGTTGCCATTGATGATGCCTTCATCCTAACAACCAAACAGTTCTCAGAGTCATAACAATACCCCACCATGTCTGAAGATCAGACTGTGCCCTATCTGCCACTGAATTTAAGGCAATTCTGTGACTCCTTGTTGTGCAATTAACATTATTGGGGAGGGGGGAAGTCACCTTTTGAAGGACAAGAAAAGATAATGGATACCGGCTTTCCCTAGATACATGGGTCATATTAGCTACTTACACAACCACCTGCATACTTTAGCCACTGCTACTGAAATTTAGATTTCAGTTCTAACTCCTTACATATGTTGAAGGATATTGTAAATATTACAACTGCTTTAAAAAATTGGTGCTACATTTTAAATAGTTTACTGAACAAGATGAGTGTATAAGATAGTTATGGTTTCCCATGAGATGAATACCATAAATTCATTTCATTCACTGCCTGCCAGCAATTGTTTTATTTTGGGTTCTGAGTGATCTAAACAACAGGGGCTTACATAAAACGTAGTAATTAGTGCTTAATGTTAAAAGCTGCATAATGTAAAGCTTGATGGTAACCACATATTTATTTTCCCAGTACATGAAATTGGATTATAATTTTGAACAGCTTCATCTTGAATATGTGTCAGGGCTGGCATATGCAGGGAGAAAGAACAAAATGCTTTGAAAGCATGCTGGGGGTATGGACTCAAAGTTCACACCATGTCTCTGTCAGCAGTAGGGGGAGCTGGTCACCTATGGTCAGTGTAGGATAAGAAGTTTGGGAAGGAGTTAACAAAGTCATTCTAGATAGTGTGGAAGAAAATAGATACAGATGCATGCCCCATATCCTAGAAAGCAAGGTGTAAGATAAGACAGAATACAGTACAATACATTCAGAAAATACTTTGAATTCCATAAATGAACTCATACCATCCAGTTAATGCATAGCAACTTTGCATCAGGAGTATAATTGCTCCATTCTATTCAGTCAACATATAAGTGAAGGCCAAAAGTCCTTCAACACACTACTGATTTTCTCCTTTCAGTATATTATTTTAAGTCCAACTAATTTCTAGCTAATGTCAAACCAGTTTGTAAGGAAATACAGCATAACCAAATTGTTTTTATATGCAGCAGAGTATTCACACAAATTTAATCCAAATGAGAAGGAAAATTTGAAAGTAATTAAGTCAGACATCAAATGATCTACCTACTGGTGATATAAAAAAGTCATCTTCAATTTTATAGTAATGTTATATGATGCAACTGAACTGGTAACACCTGTTACACAAATTCAATATTTGAAAAACAACATTAATAATAATAATAATAATAATAATAATAATAATAATAATAATAATAATGATAATGATAAATAAAAGTATATTCAAAAATCATCAGGACATTTGCTGTGGTAAAAAATACTGAAAACTGATATCAAATTCTAATAAAGATTTGGCTAGAACGGGATACTGTATATAAAACTTTCAAATTAATAAGTCGGTTACATAATAGTATACCTTTCATTGAATAACTTTGTAATTATGCTAAGAATTATTTAAAATAATGACGTTTAGCCAATTAATTTGATATGTGAATTACGTGCATAATTAATTACTATAATTCCTTCAAAATTTGATAAATGTTGTAATCGCAGTTGGAGACTTGCGAATTTTATAATGCAATTCCGTGTCTTGCAGTATTTATCAATCCTTGGAGGAGGGGGAAGGTATATTCTGTACAGTTCTTCATGTCACTGTGCTACGCGTCTTTTTTGTAAACACAAACACGTGGACATTATTCATTTTAACGACCCACTCATTTGGTTTCCAAACCGCAGCATTTTTTTACTTTACACAGAATTCCCATAACACTTGTTTACATCCCTTTTACTTTTTAGTTCCGGTTACACAGAGCACGCGTAAAACTTTTTCACTGAGACGAACGTATTGTAGAACATTTAAATCACTTACGAATTATGAAAAATGTATCTTAAGCGTCTTGTCGCCGTCTGTACGGATCAAGCTTTACGGCGTTTACACTTTGTTCGCTGTTTCATTTTATCAGTTTTGCCCCGAAATAAATGAACAGTGCGTGGAATAAATATACTAAGCGAAAGAATAAATACTAAACTACTGTCCGACATGATCCTCTACCCTTTTCAACGCCTTACTTTTACGCAAACAAAATTTCATTTTAATGAGGCTATAACTGACGAGAAATACCTGCACCAATATATTATCAAAGGTAAGAGCCCGTCGCACGAGAAAAAGAAACTTCGTGACTGAAAACTGTTTGCTAAAAATTAATTTTAAAGTTGAGAAAAAATCACCATGCTTAAAAAACAGTTGTAATATGCCATTTCAAACAGTTTTCCTTACATTATTTTTTAAAAAGCTATCTTTGATAACGAAATAAACGCTACATACCTTCATCGGATGGCGGTGCCACGGGCTTACGCTCCGTCCCCGGTTATAAACGAGAAGGCAGTGGCGAAGGTGTAGTCCTTATTGACGTCAGTAGAATCTCCGCGCCACGGTTATTCAAAACGCGCTAAATATGTGTTTCGAATTAAACGTGAAGATATTCCAGTAAAAATGATAATCATAATACTTCAAACGTGTTGTCAGCCGCCGAGTCACTTTACACAAAAGAAATACGTCTAACTTGCTCGATGTTTCAAGAACTATTATAACTTCTCCGTGCTCTGCGAAATCAATAACGATGGCGAGAGTTCATTTTCATCTGGAAGCAGATCTACGCATAGATGAAATTTTCACCGAACGATTAAGGATGATGAGAGTCATCTATTGTCATTGTACAGTACTCACTTATATGAACGTCTTCCACTGGTTATCGAATTGTGTGATTTCTCATTTCTGATTGAAACGACGGTGAGTAGGTAAAATTTGTGACGACCACAATGCCATTTATGGTGAAAAAAACTACAGAATGAAATAGAAGTACATCCAACAATTATACAGATTTCCGATAGAGTGTAACAAAAATAAATGATGACGTTAAGAAAAACATAATTATCTTCTCCCAGCAGTAGATATCGCCCCAAACTTGTAACACACGTTGATGACTTTTGCGAGCAATAGTATAAAACGAAACGTTGAAGGTGGCGGTGAAGTCGTTACTTTTGACGTCAGAAGGTGGTGGTATTTTATATAGTAACTTCTTTTGTTTACATAATGCTTATTATAGGGTGTCTTCGCTTCTGTCTTATACATAAGAAGTATTATATATGCAGTATACTACGTCTAGATTTTAGACATTTATTCACGAGAGGGATCCATAAAGCACTGATGTTTCTTATGTCTGGTTTGTTTTTGTTTAAGACATCAGCTGATTGACCTTGAACGAAGTTCTCGAGTAGCTACATTTTAGATTATCAAACGAATTACAGAAATTCACAGCTTTGTTGCGTTTCATAAAATATTATTTGGAGTGGTTAAGGTTGCTTGGACGTTGTAACTTGTCCGTCGTTTTGACTCGTAAGGTATAGGACGTTTATGATTAATCAGCTGTTTGTACATTTGCTTGCAAAACAAAACAGCCATTAACGCAGTTGCGGAGCACAATAACCTGTGAATAATGAATATAAAAATCTGCATATTCTCACTGAGGACGGGAAACTAGAAGGCAACTCTTTGTTATTTTGTTTTTGCATTTTCAGGTACCTGACCCACTAAGCATTGCTTACTGAGTTAACTAGAAGGAGGAAGTATTCAAAGATGGGTGGTGCTGTCAGTGCAGGAGAAGACAACGATGACCTGATTGATAATTTGTTGGAAGCAGACTACATCAAAAGTCCTGAAGTTGAGCGTGTTTTCCGGGCTGTGGATCGTGCTCATTACTTCACGTCAGATTTTCGAGAAAATGCATATAAAGACTTGGCGTGGAAAAATGGAAATCTTCATCTCTCAGCACCTTGTATCTATAGTGAAGTGATGGAAAGCTTGCGGTTGTCACCTGGACTCAGTTTTCTCAATCTGGGTTCAGGTACTGGTTATCTCAGCACAATGGCTGGTCTCATTCTAGGTAAGAATGTAACCAGTACTGGAATCCATGCTTCTTGTGTAGTGTGTTATGCTGTAACATTGTAAAATGAATGGAACTGCTTCAGATTAGGGCCACAGTCTGTGCTTACGTTTAGCAACCCTTGTTTTGTGTACTAGCAGTTAACAGTAATTTCAAAATAATTTTAAAACATTTTTTTTTGCTATGTTCTGCGAGGGTGTGTCCACATTAAAAACTTTATTCTGTAATCAGTCTTCTCCCATCAGTACTTGTCCATATTAAGATGCTTTACAGCCCTGGCCTGGCAACATAACCAGCCTTATATTACATGCCGTGGTGTCGGGATAAACACTTAATGTAGGTCTCTTGCAGGCCTGCGGAATTGGTAGTAGACATAATATAAACTGTTCCAGATTGTTTGTGTATGTGTGTGTCAGCTATATTTTTTACAGGAAGCGAGAAAATTGAAAGGATTCCACAAAACACTGGTAATGCATGGAGCATTTGGTCAGTAGGCTTTCACTTACTGTGAATGTAAGGGTTTGTAGTTTGTTGTGCATGTGTGTTGCTGATAATTGCAGTGATATATATAATGTCAGCCTTTAATCTTTTCAACCAAGAAAAGGGAATGAAATAGTCTCTTTCTGATACACTGGTGAAGATAATTATGATTCCCTTGCCGAACCAATACTGTTTGCTAATGACACTAGTGTTATAATTTATAACAGAAATTTTATAGAGTTTTCTACAACAGCGACCTAGTTCTTGCAGGTTTGATTGAACGGTTTTCAGCTAACATGTTAGTTTTAAATTTGGAAAAAACAAATATAATGAAATTTGTAACAAATAACCTACCATACTGTGCATTGACCATTGGTCATAAGGATAAGTACATAGAAGAAAAAGTAAATTTAAAATTTCTTGGTATACAAACTGGTAATCACCTTAATTGGAAGAATCACATTGATCAAATTATTCCTAAGCTAAGTGCAGCATGCTGCGTGGTTAGACAAATGTGCTATATCTGCAATAATGACACTTTGAGGTCAATTTACTTTGCTTATTTTCATTCTGTTGCAAGTTATGTAATAATATTCTGGGGAAATTCCTCCATCAGTAAGAAAATATTCACTTTACAGAAGAGAATAATCAGAATTATGGTGGGTGCACACCATAGAACTTCGTGTAGAAGACTATCTAAAAAATTAGATTTTTTGACAGTCCCAAGTCAATACATATACTCATTGATGAGCTTCTTTATTGGGAATCAGGAAAACTTTCAGACTAACTTGTCAGTGCATAACAATACAAGAAATAAACACCATCTTCATAAACCGATTGCTAACCTGTCTTGTTTTCAGAAAGGTGCATCCTACTCTGGGATCAGAATTTTTAACAGCTTGCCACGAAGTATTACGTGTCTTAAGAATGAAAAGACACAGTTTAAAGTAGCCCTAAAAAAAATTTTTAAATGCACACTCCTTTTACTCTGTGGATGAATTTTTCACATGTACAGATGACATGTATTGCTGACTGTATGACTGTGTAAATGTTTATCTTACACTGTAGTATTTTTATTTGTTTGTATGTTTATGACATGTTGCACATAGTTTTGTCTGGTGACAGTCTGAGGGATCTATGGAATGTATGTATGTATGCCTTTTACACACACACACATGCGTGCACACCAGTATATTATTATTATTATTATTATTATTATTATTATTGACATCCTATAGCTTATTACAAAAATAATGGACATGTCAGGAGATTACAATAGAAGTAATAATACATGGAATTTAAAGGATGTAACTTGCATACTTGTATAAAACAACATGGAATACGAATCAAATGCAAGATGTAGGTATAAATTACAAATAATTACAATGTAAACAGCATCATTAACACAATTTTTATAGATTCAGGATCAATAATCATGAATTCTTCCACAGAATAAAAACTGTTTTCAAGTAAAAAGTTAATATTAATTGTCTTGAATTTCATTATACATGTAACACTTTTAATTTCATGAGGAAGTTTGTTATGATTAAGGAGGTTGTGTGCGATACTATTTTAAATAATATGGTCTTATGACGTGCAATAAATAAATATGATTTATTCCGTGTGTATGAAACAGAGTTTGTCTTGAATTTCTTAAATATATTTTAGTATATAGAAGAATTTCATATATATATATATACACACACACACACAAAGGACTGTCATAATCTTGAATTTTCTAAAGTGTGGTTTGTAACTTTTAGTGTCTGTAATGTTAGCCATTTGCCTAATTGCGTTTTTTTTTTAATTTAAATTTTTTAAGGTTTCTAGTGTTGTCCCAGAATAAAATACCGTATTTCAAAGATGAATCTAAATATGCCAAATACACGGTTTTAACAATATTTTTGCTTACAACTGTTTTGATTGCAAAACAGTGTGTATGTAATTTAACCGTTAATTTTTCTACATGACATTCCCAATTTAAATTGTGATCTAGCCAGACCCCCTGACATTTTATTTAAGATACGTTAGTTACTTGTCTGTCCTTCATTACATTGTCAGGAAATGCTATATGTTTATTTGATTTATGATGAAAACCTAATGCCAGTGATTTATCTTCATTTATAATCAATCTTGTTTTATCAAACCAGGGCAAGATACTTCCACTGATTCTGTCATGTTTGAAAGTTAAATGCCCTCTGTCATTACTAGTGATTACAATGCCAGTGTCATCAGAAAAGAGTGTTAGATTGATGTGTATGTCATTACTTATAGTATCTATATCATTAACATATATTAAAAGCAACAGTGACCCTAAAATGGAACCCTGTGGGACCCCATATTGGATTATTTTTTCTTCCAACTCATTTTGTTGGATTTCGTCAGTTGCTACATCATAAAATGTGAACAGAAAGATATGTTCTGATTTTGATCAACAGCATCTCATTGTGTGCTGTAGTGTGTCCGAGACGGATTACTGTTTGCCCAGCTGTGTTACGGTACAGGAAATGACTGCATTCAGGCCATCATTAAGTCATTTGTTTGTATAAAAATATGAGTACTGAAGATTCAGCATTTACGAGTTCATATTAACAAGGAATGTGATGTCATTCCTTTAACATTAACAAATTTCCAGACTTATTACAACTTTTTATGTGTTTCACATGCACCCTTACATGAAATGTTGTTAGTTAAATTCTTGCATAAGATGTGATTTAAGAATTATATAATTAGTGCATGCACTGATTCCAAAAATAATGTGCAGTGTGATAACATTTTAACATGTTTGAACAGATTTGGAATTTTGGGAACCTAAGAAAAATAAGATGTCATTTCTTTCTAGTATGTACTTTTAATTATCGAACCATCCGATAATTACTTTCTTTATGTGAATTAATAACCTGATGGTTGTGTTTTTGTATTGTGGCTGAAACATGTCATCATTTTCTGCACAAGTGATACGGGGACAAACAGGTGTATAAACATTAACCTTCTGATGTGTTGTGTACTCGTAACTTAAATTTGGAGCGCACATTTTCCAAACTTTTTTTTGACTTACTTCTTTAGGACCTCAGTGACCTGAATGTTCAAATATCGCAGGTGCAGATCTGTTGGAAGGCAAAGTCTGTCACAGACAAGCCTGTGCAAAACAGAAACTATTTTCTTGTATTTTATTAACCCTTAGGCTACTAATTTCGTATATATATGGAGCTCCTAGTAAAGCCAGAAATGCTAACGTCGTATATATATGGACCTACGTTTGGCAACGCTGAAACAGTCTCTTTCTATTTGCTGCAC
>Ga0209737_10003760_pt1 | contig 10601 bp, 10 predicted proteins | sample TergutCu122P3_FD_187284 | JGI IMG/M metagenome (GOLD analysis project Ga0209737, IMG submission 187284) | Cubitermes ugandensis P3 segment gut microbial communities from Kakamega Forest, Kenya - Cu122 P3 (SPAdes) (version 2) | ecosystem: Host-associated > Arthropoda: Insects > Digestive system...
ATAGAAAGAGACTGTTTCAGCGTTGCCAAATGTAGGTCCATATATATACGACGTTAGCATTTCTGGCTTTACTAGGAGCTCCATATATATATGACATTAGTAGCCTAAGGGTTAAGTCGCGGTACATGTATAAGTACATATGTGGTTTATTAATGATAATAACAATTCTACAGTAGAAGTAACGTAGTAGAGTACAGAACAGTTATATGAAGAAGGAAATTTCAATCAGGTAGACTGAACAATGGATTTCGAATTGGTCAAAGGCGTGTGTGGCACAAAATTTTAAATAATGTCAGATAACTGAAGGTAGGATAGTCAGTACCCTACTGCTTATTAAACTGGAATCACAATACACATTACTGACCATTCTGAAAATACAGTCAAATAATAAACATTTTAGCCTTCATTTGCTTCCCTCATGTACGGAATACTTGATGTTTTCTGTTCATCATGCTTTTTTGTATGCACATACATTTCACATCAGTGGCTGGAATAGCTTAGTTGGTATAGTGACTTGTTATGGGCTGCATAGTCCAGGGATCGAATCCTGGTGGGGGGGAGGTTTTCTGTTCCCGTCCAGGCCAGTCCTGAGACCAACCCAGTGCCCTGTACAGTGGGTACCATTCTGTTACTCTTTCCCAGGGGCAGAATGCCAGGGTGTTATGCTAGTTACCCACTCTTTCTAACGCTGAAGTTGCAAATGGCTTGTAGCTATACTTCTGCCACTTCTGTATGCCTGCATAGGCATGGTATGGGGTGACCACTACCCTTCCTTTACACGTCATATCATCATTATTTCTACCCTTTAGTTTTCAAGAGTTGACAGTATGCTGAGGTCATTAAGTACATTGTCATATTTTTATAGTATTGTGTTGCAACCATAAGCCATTTGTTGTAGTCAAGTAGATGGAACCTCTGCTTTGTATATGGGAATTACCAGTTGTAATTTCAATCCATAGCTTGGCTAATCTGACAGTTTTTTTTTCTGGTTTTTCCTCTGTCCCTTCAGGTGAATGCCAAATTAGGCCGCAACTGTTTCTGTATCCTTTCAGTTAAGTTATTTGTCCTATTCAGTATTATAGAGTTTGAGGTAGTGACAACGATCATACAAATAAATTGTAAGTACGTGAATACAAAATCATCAGGACATTACAAATTTTAAAGGAATAGTCGAGGTTTTGTGTATTGCAAAGAGAAAGGATGGTGCATACTGAAGGAACAGAAACGGCTGCAACATTATTCCTAATGTGTATTTGTATGTCTGTAATGTCAGTGACCATACTGTATTCTCCAATTTAATGTGAGTCATATTCCACATTTTCAGTTAATTTTTAACAAGATTCAGAAGATGGAATCTGTACTGGATTACAAGGCATACTGTACTTTGATATTCTGAATGTCGCAGACTGTTCTCAATAATTTTAATGCTCTGTGTACATGTATTAAATCTTGAGAGTTTGTCACTAAATTGGTCAGTGTTAAAACCCAAATTAACATTTGACTTATCTGATAATAGTGCAAGCAGATCATTTCTACCAGATTGCATGGCATCACATACCAGCTGACAGCAATGTTCGTAACACAGCAAAATTATGTTAATCTGACACGGACAACTGCCGAATTATCGAATATTCCATATTTGAAGGCAATACCTATACTGGCCTAAGTCCTGACAGGTAATTTTTTTGTTACTCTTCCTATACTTGGGCTGTACAACTAATCTTAAGAGTAATCCCTTTGGATATCTCCTTCATCTGCTTGTTCAGGGTCATGGGGATCCTTGTGTAATTTCTAGAGTCTGCATAACTGAAGAAGTTGATGGTTTAGTAAGTAGGAGTCAGGAGGTACCACAACGGTTGAGGTACAGACCCTCTTGGAGGCCTTTTCGAACATGCCCCTGACATGCGCCTGTGCCACTGATGAAGTTTTTTTCTGGTAAAAAGCAAACCTTCCAGTCATTGGACTACTCTCCTCAAAGCCAGATTATCAGCAGTGCTGAATTATCAGACATTGGATTAAGGGAACTTCGCCATACATGATTTAAATACATAGTAAATGTTAAAATCAGACACAAAATATAATTGCTTATCTACATGTTGGAGTACTGTTCAAAATGTGTTGTATTATTTCATTCAGTTTCATACTGCCACTGCCACCGGGTGTTAACCCAATTGCAGTTGACAAATATATCAATACTATAGTTTATTCCCTGATCTCCACTGAGCCACCAACTTACACACTCAGTTTGTGCTTCAAAATGTGCTCCCATTTGCATTAGGACAGATAAAAACAGGTATTTAATTAACATGTATTTCCCTTAAATTTTGTAAGTAGTGTTACAAACCAAAGTTTCTTGGAATGTCAACCGTACGTTTACACACGCTTCATCCATTCCATGCGTTGACAGTAGCTCAGACAGTCCTGTGTTGTGTGTGGTCAGTTTCCATGTGATGATGTAATGAGCACAATTGTAGGTCTGTGACTCCCATACTGAATGTTTTTTATTGATAAGGCTGGTTCATCATCATTTGTGTGTTAATGCAGTGCTGGTATTGACACTCGCAGATGCACAGAACGTGACTGGACCACTTAGTGTGAAATTTGAGATATGGTTGTAACTGAATATCTTCATCTTGGATGTGATGCTGTGTAGGCTGGTAGAACAGGGACATTAAATTTGTACCCCTGGCTACCTAGAAGCATGTCCCAGAACACTGTAATCTCCACAGACCAGTTGAGAAAATTATGTACAAAATGTAGTTAGAAGTATACTACTGTTTTTTTCGTCAATAATTGTTGCAACAAACTTGTTTTGTGTTTATATATATATATATCTTTTTTATTGTTTTAGAAGAGTTATGTATGGTGACATTTTTCATGTAATGGGCGTGGTTATTATTTGATATATATGGAGAATTGTGACTTAATACTAATGTATGTTCGAGAGACAGGTGTATTAAATTACAATATATATGTAATACATTTCCGTGTTCTAGAAAGTGAATTCCTTTGCTGTTGCACAGCATAAAGCAACTTAGTTCTTCTGCATGTGTTTAAAATTGTATCTTTGTTATGGCATAGCTGTGTTGCTGGATGTAGCTTTGAAGTTAGATATCTGCTTAGCAAATGTGTTACCTGTAGAGTATTGTTGTTGGTACTGGGAAGAAGTTTGCATGCCGCCCTATACAGTACACTTTTACTGTGTTTTGTGCACATTACTTGTTTGTAATGTGTGTTATACTTTAAATAGTATCTGTGTTGTTGTAATGAAAGCCAATGAGCTGCACTATTTCTCATATTTATTCGATAAAGTACTCTACCTGTTTCGGACATGTCCACTGTCCATCATCAGGAGTATCTCAACACTGTACACGCAATAGGTATTTGTCATGCTAGTTCTATTGGTGTCTGCTAGCAGACAGCCAACAGAACTAGCATGACAAATACCTATTGCATGTATACAGTGTTGAGATACTCCTGGTGATGGACAGTGGTCATGTCCGAAACAGGTAGAGTACTTTATCGAATAAATATGAGAAATAGTGCAGCTCGTTGGCTTCCATTACAAGAATATATCAATGCATGGTCCTCTGAATGTCAAATTAGTGTCTGTGTGTTTTATTTTAAAGTTCAAAGATGCAGGAGGGGAGGAACTTATCATGACACAGGTCTAGAATACAAGCATCAGCATCATTATCATCACCATCTCTATCTAGCAGACATGGAGCTGCACCACTTCTTGGCCTATTCCATCTTCATTGATCCATTAGTCTGTTCACAGGCCATGCTGTAACTCTCATGGTTAAGGCCCGCATTCAGTCCGAGGGTGGTCCATGCGTGATGTGTGGTGGACAGAGTGGCATTTAGACAGGCTTTTCTCCCAGTACTGGAGTTTTCTTCTGTTACCATTCCATCAGTGCTGCCTTTGCACCTCAGAGGTGGACAGTGAGCCTGTTAAGAGACTGTAGTTCCACAGAGACTTAGGCTTGCTGCATCATGAGGACTGTCAAGAACGTTTGTTTTCCATAATTTTTCTTACAGTTCCACAGACCTGTTCCTTTCCATTTTCTTGGCATTTTAATTCAAGTCCTGTTGGTTTTTGTATTTTGAAATGTCCCAATATGCATAGTTTTTAATTCTTTCAACAAGTACTCATTTCTTTTATGATCCAGCCAAGGTTATTTTGCCATTTGTCTTACAAACTTTATTTCTGTAGCTATAATATATCATATGCATGCAAGTCAGTGATTGGCTCAGCAGTTTACATAATGCTCCACACAGTTCTTTTGTATGTCATTATCAGCAGAGCATGTTCCTATCTGGCTAGTAGCATGTTTCAAGATCACTAAAAGTCAAGCAATATGAAACGGAAATGTTTCTTGTTCTCCAGTCAGTAAAACTTAATTTTTTTTTTTTTTAAATCATCCATATTCATTATATAGCTTATCCACAAGTGTTCTTCACTTCATTTTTGCTAGCCTGGGGAAGGGGGTAAAATTCTGCTTGTTTGGGTCCTCCAAAACTCTGCTTGCAAGCATGTTGTCATGGAAGAGATGGAGAATACATGTCTGTTAGTAGTGCTATTTATATGCCTGTGTGACTGACATGACCCAACTCAACTGTCCACACTTTTATAATGTATATCTCCAAGCCTTCAGATATGTAAATTAGACAAATCTAAAACTAGATTGGTGCAGGCTGTCATTGTTGTTCAAAACAATAAATTTCTTATAAAGAGTATGAATGTAGGATATTTGTAAAGTTAATCTAAGATAAAAAAAAAATTGAGAAGCGATGAACTGCACTGAGAATACCATCATTTTTTGGTTACGTAACTGCAGGGAATTGCTTGAATGGCAGAATAAATATCAGTTTCATGGAGACCATAAAGTGAAGCCCTATCGATCAACCTCAGAAAATAATAAGTCACAGTTGCCACTGGAACCTCAGAAGGCTTGTAATAATACTGCCGTAATGTCCCTTTATAGTTGTATTCTCATACACGTGTATTGCAGCCCCACTGGCTAACACAGCGATATTACTTTACGTGACAGCCACTAGGTGGCTGAATCAGTCGTCGGCGATCGCCATCTGGTAGGAAAGCTGCAACTGTAATTTGATGTTAGATCGGATTTGTACACCAGAAATTAGTGATGGCTCAAGAATAGCTTGTCTTTATTGATGATACGATGTAAACTAAATAAAATAATTGCACGAAATTATTTTTCTATACATTTATGCGTATAATAGAATGGTTGGTATGTTTGGCGGAATGCAAACTTGTTATGTTGCCGACACTGTTCGCCGACAGACACAACTTGTCGGCCATGTTCGTTTCTATGAGCAGTGTTGTTTTGAATGTAGGTAGGCAATGAGTGAAGGTTGTTGTGGCACAGCGTTTTGTTTCATGATCTGAGACTCAAGCTTTATGCATAGTGGTGATGTTATAATTAATAATCATAATGTAAGATTAAATCAATTCGAAGAGATTTATTTGCATGATGCAGGAAAAATGTGTTGTGAGAGAAATAACGAAACTGTGTTGAAGAGTTATGGCGGTGTTTCAAATTCCAGTCAGAAGCCAGTTGTGAAATTGCCATGATCATGAGTGTCCGTGGTAGTTGGTGTTGTGGGTGGATGGTGTGGAGTTGGACACTGGTCGTGATTTCGGCGTCCCAACGTAGTAGCGGCATTACATCACGCGTCTCCGAACGGGACAGTCTTCCTCACCATAATCGTTGTGAACCTATCACAATTCCCTTTTGCATGGACATACAGTACAATGAGACAATTATGCCCAATCTTCTTAACCATCAGAAGCAAGAAGATGCGGGATTAGATGTGCATCAGTATTTTCCATTAGTGAAGGTGAAATGTAGCCCCGATCTTCAGTTTTTCTTGTGTTCAGTATATGCGCCTGTATGCACTATATTAGATAAAGCAATACCTCCTTGTAGGTCACTTTGTGTATCGGCCAGACATGGATGCGAGGGACTTATGAACAAATTTGGTTTCCAGTGGCCTGAAGAATTAGACTGTGCCAAGTTCCCCGAAACGGGCACTGATATATGTGTTGGTGAAAACAATACTGCCAGCTCTAATGGTCCAGGTGGAGGGAGTCGCGCAGGAGGGTCAATTGCCCATGGAGATAATTACCCTCTTCAGCCAGACTTCGATTCAAAATTTCCACCTGGAGCTAGAGACTATGGTTTTGTGTGCCCAGTGCATTTCAAGGTTCCAAAAGATATGGATTATTCCTTGAAAGTTGGTGACAAAGTAGAGAAGAATTGCGGCGCACCCTGCCACGGAATGTTTTTTAGTGACGATGAGCGACATTTTGCACGTGTATGGGTTGGAGTGTGGTCGGTCTTGTGTGCAGCTTCTTGCCTTTTTACAGTCTTAACATTTCTCATAGATACCGACCGTTTCCGGTATCCGGAACGACCCATAATATTTTTATCTGTCTGCTATCTGATGGTCGCACTAGCTTATGTGGTAGGATTTGGTGCTGGTGATTCGATAGCGTGTCGTGATCCGTTCCCAGCTCCATTGGATTTACCACATTTGCAGATGGTGTCAACAATCACACAAGGAACAAAACACCAGTGGTGCACCATCCTTTTCATGGTGCTCTATTTCTTCAGCATGGCGTCGTCTATCTGGTGGGTTGTGCTAACCCTTACGTGGTTTTTGGCCGCAGGACTTAAGTGGGGACATGAAGCCATTGAAGCAAATTCTCAATATTTCCATCTGGCAGCCTGGGCGGTACCTGCCATCAAAACCATCACTATTCTCGCTATGGGAAAAGTTGAAGGTTGGTGGCAGTTTGTTTACTTCTCTTGGTATCTGTAGTGTAGCATGACGTAGCAATGATGCAGAAGGCCAGGTTCGTTGCTTGTCATTGGACCGCTGACAACTTCTTGGAAGGCATAAGGTTTATGAGAGTTCCGAATGAATTCAGGTTTAAATGCCACAAATCAAAGTTACATAGATCTAACCCTATGGATCAGTGGCACTGACTGAAAAAATGTTCAGCCCTCACAATTGATATAATTGGTATAAGGTGGGTAAGTCAAAACACCTTATATCAATTGTGATCGCACACAACGGGGTGAACTACCTAAAGAATGTTCAACCCTTTATGGAACCCGCGGTCTCATTACGGTGTCCACAGGCGCTTGCCGCTGAATGCTGTCCGGAGCCAGATTAGTCCAGTCCGCCCTTTTCCTGTTTTACTCCCATCTACCCAACAGTTTCCAAGTGATATGTTGTTTACGTTGTTTACTTCGCCTTTTCAGATCAAGATTTTGTATGAATTAATTTTTCCCGTGTGGTAGTGTTTGTCCATTTAGTGGCCGCCTGTAACATTTTGTAACGGCTTCTACTTTATGGTAATTGGCTAGTAACCACCCCCTTTCGACTGTTTGCAGATGATTATTAAATACATTTTTAAGTACCCTCCATGTATAGATATTCTCTGTCGGGCACCACAGGACACGCCATGTCCTGTACATCTTCAATATCGATTTTAGTTCTCGCGGTTTAAGCAGCCCCTAGACGGTCGATATTAATGTGCAGTATTTCATTTTGCTCGTGGGTTACATCGAGTAAGCACAGTGAGAGATACTGACGCTGCTTGTGTGGCCACTGCTTTAGCCCTGCGTTTAAAAGAGGAAAATGATCGCCGCTGTATCAAAGAGTGGCACAAACGAAGACCACACTACACACGAAAATATCGTGGCATGCTAAATTGCCATTAGCAGTCACTCACAGCGTTTATCCATTACGCTACGCCGTATGGCCACTGGAAATAATGTCGAAGACATGAAATTAATAAGGGCTATATCTCAATAAGGGCCGGGTAGCGTAGTCGGTATAGCGACTGCCTACAGGCTGGAAGGTCCGGGGATCGAATCCCGGTTGAGGCGAGATTTTCCGCACCTGTCCAGACCGGCCCTGAGGCCCACTCAACCTCCTGTACAATGGGTACCGGGTCTTTCCCGGGGGTAGGGTGCGGCCGGGGCGTGACGCCGACCCCTCACCCCCTTCTAGTGCAGAGGTAAAAAATGGAGTAGAACTATACCTCTACTCTCCTTAAGGGCCTTTGTGGCCTATGAAAAGGTGAAACCTACCTATATCTCAACTGGAATTACTGTGCTGGAGACATGTTTACTGCTCGGCAGACAGGACGGTAACTGAATGAATATTGCTCAGTGCGGTCCACAGACGATTCACTGTATTGTGCAGCCCTTCAATGTTACTAGTAGACTGTCAGTAATATTTTGCAATGTATACTGCACAGTATTACTGACGGTGAACAGGGTACCTTGCGGCAGTAAACTTTGTTGCCCCCGTTCAAATGTCAGCAAGTTCCGATCCCTAAAAGCAAACTAGCTGTTGAAATGCCAGTTCAGAAACAGTGTGGTTTCGTAATAACTTGAATGTCTTCACCGCTTTCCTTACGAAGTAAAAAGTGTAACGCCTTATTTTGGAGACTGCGTTCACCCGTCCGTCCGTGAGCCAATATCAGCGACTAAACCGTTTCTCCTATTTTGCTGTAAATTCGATAAGAAAAAGTTGCTTGGCAACCAGAACGTTCGTGAGAATGGACTAGGTTATCTTCTTGTTTTCCTGGAGGGTATAGATGAATTTCGACTACTTACGTCCCGTGTTTCTTGACCATTTTTGATTGAATTTGGTGTAGAAGATCGCTTATTGCCTTGCTGAACGTTGTTGATTTTCAGGGGACATACGTTACGTGGGGGTTCTTACATCAATTTGTGCCCTATTTTCTATACTATTTGTCAATTTTGGATTAGAATTTGGTACGTGACATGCCCCCCAAATTGTATTCAGTAATTATGAGTTAACGGGCCCTGTGAAAGCCATACTTGGCTTGGGGACATCAGTGAATTTCTGTCAGTACTGTCCACATTTATTGTCCGATGTGGGTGACATTCAATATGAAATATTTGCACATAACGCCGTTGAGCATGTATAGAGTTCGAGAAAATTGGTCCCACTTTCCTTACAGGTGTAAATTAAATTACATTTTCGCGTGTACCGCGAAGTAAAGAACGCCTTGGTAAAGTCTGTGTACTGTGTGACCAAGTGCACCATTTATATTCTCTTTCAAGGATGTTCCTAGTTAATACAGGCTCACTGTGCTGGCATTAACTATGTATAAAGTCTTAATAATTTAATAAATATCCTCCAAGTGGCTACGTCAGGCCCGCTAAACCCTAGCTGGTTGCCCTCGGGGACATTTGAAACGAAAAGTCGAATTTTAACCCTTTCCGTGACAAAACTGAGATTTAACTCCGGAAACAGTTCGAAAACGTATGAGCTGTTTTTTTTCTTGGAGACATACATTACATTACTTATTTATTTTGTAAGAAATGTGCTAAAGATAAACGACACTTAGGCTGTTTTCACGTTTTCAATTTTGTGTATTACAATTCAGTTACTGCAGTTTTAAACCAATGAATGCTCACAGTTTTATTATATCTACAATAATGTTATAAGGAACACTAACTTCTAGGCCCAAATCATAGAGCAGTTAGTGGTTTTTGTGGCTTTATTGTAAATCTGATAAAGTTGTGTGCATTTGTTGGTACAAATTAGGGTAACGTTAGGCTGTGTTGTGCATTGCAATTTTTATATATATTTTTCCATTAATATCGGTACATTTTTATGGAACGTGGTGTAACGACAAACACACAGGTTAAATTGTACATACAGTTGTACAATTATGCAACATAAACAAACGAAATGTACACTTTTCATTGGTTTATGTTGCATAATTGTATCACAATGCACGGAGCGAAGAACGTATAATATAATTATACGTATATATATTCAATCTTCAACCTGTGTATTGAATTTCATTTTACCCGCATGAAGAGCAAATTTTTCCGAAGTTGCCCGCGCCATTTAAAAGGCTGAGAGGTCCTGGACTATGTCATACCAACAAACAATCAAATGTAGGTATAGTGCAATCATCTGAGAACCTGTAAGTAAAGCGAAACCTTCGGTGCGGTTGGCGGTGTGAAATTGTCTTCGAAACCAGCCGAAAGGTTCTAGAGGTGACTAAGAATCCATTTTGTTTATGTCGAAAACCGCAGAACATCCGGTAAGGATGCATTGGGCCTGAAAATGTGTCATTTTTCTGGTTTCTTTTTTTCCTTCTCTCTCTCCAAACAGTTCCCATTTCTGTCAATGTTCAAGCGAATGGTTCTGGAATCCATGCATGGGTCTTCATGTGGTGTTGCGACCATTTTTGTCTGCTTTTAACCAAAATCAGAAGTGTTGACTGCTCTTGAACTTCCCCATTATTACTGTAATTAAACCGTATTCGCCGATTCTGTGTTTATTCAGAACTTGTATACATTTGAGAGCCTTTCATTGCATTTCTTATATCGGGTGGAGCACGATTCACTTGCCGCTCGATTCTCGACATGTTCCCTGTAGACTCATGTGACTTTTGCGCCAACCTATACAGGGTGTCACAGGAGGAACGGACCAAACTTCGGGAGAGTGTTCCTTATGTTAAACTATACCGATATAACCCAAAACACCTATATCCAAAGTTGAACGGTTAC
>Ga0209737_10003761_pt1 | contig 10599 bp, 12 predicted proteins | sample TergutCu122P3_FD_187284 | JGI IMG/M metagenome (GOLD analysis project Ga0209737, IMG submission 187284) | Cubitermes ugandensis P3 segment gut microbial communities from Kakamega Forest, Kenya - Cu122 P3 (SPAdes) (version 2) | ecosystem: Host-associated > Arthropoda: Insects > Digestive system...
ATATCCTAAAGATACTAATAAAGCTCTAATTTCTTCAGAATCATGAACATTCATCTGACAACCATAAGTACGAAGATAAAAAAGATTTCCATTAAATAAAGATTTCGTTTCTCTTTTCTCATAAATATATTTAACTTCGGTTTGCATTCTCTTAGTAGCAGCTTTCATATTTGGTAAATTCATCTTCATCACCACGTCAACAATTATAACATGTTAAAACCTCTCGGGACAAGAGAGGTTTTATTTGAAGTGTATGGAAACATTTTCCTCCCCATAACATCTTCTTTATTAATAACAATAATTAATACTAAATAAAAGATTAATACTATCATAACTAATCGTCTGCGCTATAGATTATCTTTTATAAAAGAAATATTAATTATTTGTCATTACAATATTAATATTACTCTCATTAGTTGTATCAATTAGACGATTCTGGTATGACATGGCGAATAAGAATAACACGAGGAGTAAATAGAAAACAATCACTCCCTTAAATTCTGCTACCTTAATTAGCATCTTACCACTCCCTTTCAACTATACTCAGTCTAACACGAACAAATATTCGTTGTCAACGAAAACAAAACAATTGTTTGACATTTGACACTTGATGTGTTAAGATATTTTTAGGATGTGATGTAAATTGAGTAAAAATTTAACCAGAAAGCAAGAAGAAGTGTTAGTTTTTATCAAAAAATATATTGTCAAGAATGGTTATCCTCCATCAGTTAGAGAGATATGTGCCGGTTTAGGACTAAGTAGTCCAGCAACGGTCCATACCCATCTAACTGGCTTAGAACTAAAAGGGGCCATTAGTAAAACTAAATCAAAATTTAGAACCATTGAAGTTATGGGGGAAAATGAATTTGCTCCCAAAGATGAAGAACTAGTTAAAGTTCCATTATTAGGAAAGATTACCGCTGGTAATCCGATTGAGGCAATTGAAAACCCAGATGAATTATTTTCTTTACCAGCAAGCTTAATTCCAAGAAAAGAAACAATCTTTACCTTAAAAGTATCTGGTGAAAGTATGATTAATGCCGGTATCTTCGATGGCGATGTAGTTATTGTTCAAAGACAAAAAGTTGCCAGAAATGGCGAAATAGTAGTTGCTATGAATGATGAAAATGAAGTAACCCTTAAAACTTTCTATAAAGAAGCCGACCATATTCGTTTACAACCAGAGAATGATACAATGGAACCAATCATCTTAGATAACTGCATGATCTTGGGTAAAGCAATTGGTTTATACCGAAAATTTTAAAAACATGAGTTAATCTCATGTTTTTTTATTCAACTATATATGGACTAGATAGACTTCCATTACCTGAGGAACTAACAACATTACTTTTAAGCGCAATAACTGGACGTATTCCAAATATCCCAGATACTGTACCTTGATATGGGCCACCAGTGCCTAAATTACCCGATGGTTCCACAACAAACATAACCGCATAAGGATCCATATAATCAGGTGACATTGTCCAATAAAGTTGACCAGTAGTTAACCAGTGTCCGTTGCATGGATTCGCCGTGTAATTACGCACTCCACCTGCAAACGCTGATTCGTCTGCCGTTATTAATGCCACTGGCACTACGTATTGATCATTATTGGTTGGGACCAAACCACCCATACTGTTGATACAACTTAAACTTGGAGCTCTAAGGCCAGTTGAGTTACGAGTTGCTGCTGCATATTTTGTTGTAAAAGCTCCATAACCCACCCCTGTAGTAATGTTTCGATCCCCACAATACACTGCTTGTTCATTAATCTTACTGGTAATATTTGTTCCCTTATTTGCTATATTATTCGTATACCAATTTGTTACCTGAGTATAAGCATTACTTGGGTTAGTTTGAAGATGGGTCGCAGAATATGTCGCGGCACCTACAGTTCCATATTTAAAGCCAACATAGGCATTATCATTATTTGAAGCATTAAAAGTGTGAATTCCGGCGATTTGCGTACTAGTTCCAGTTGTTGAAGGAATTGGTTTTGGACTTCCGGTGGCTGGTCCATTATAAATCATTCTAATATCCCCATTCCCGTCAATTCTGATAATTCGCCAATAGAAGCCAGCAAACTCAACCCAGTTATAAACATAATCATGCCCACCGCGAAAATAGTAGGATATCCCATAATTATCATTAGTACTATACACTCCAGAACAAGCTTCATTATAAATGGGAAGGGATATACCGCTTTTTTGGATTAATGTCCCACTGGTTCCTGATGTATAACCAGTGACTTTGAAGATATAGCTACGAGCAGTAATAGCATTAGCATCTCTTGTTGTATACCAACCAACATGTGATGAATCAAACCCAGTTACTGGAGTACCTGACAATGTATATTGCCCAGTAGATGAATTAAACGAATAGGTTGATGAAAGATACCACGTTTGATTAAAAGTGGTAGTTGCATATGATTCCCAATTTTCAGGATCTTGATACTCGAGAAATTGAGAACAATTTACATTAAAATTAGGTGGTGCAACTTGCATTCTTGTTTCAATTAATGATATACCACCATAAGATGCTAGGACCTTATCTTTTAATAAATTAGAAGAGTTCAGTCCATTTACCTTAACATACCCTCTCATTTCTTTACCTTGATCTGGACGTTGATCGCCTGTTGTCTCTAACCAGTAGATTTCTAATGTATAAGTATGTACTTTACTACTACCAGTCACAAATGAGCCCATACCTAACTGATAAACACCAGGTCCATTACTGATTCCTTGATGTGCTATAATACTGGGAATAGTCGTCCCACTACTACTCGTGTTAACACTACTTAATTTATAACTTAAGGCATTATGCGAAAACGTATTACTCTCTACTACTAATGCTACATAATATTCCATCGTTAAATCCGTGGTATTCGTCCCGGTCAAAGTAAATAATTTACTTGCTATTGGAGTACTACTTGGGAAAGCATTATTAATGGTGATTATATTATGCTTATCAAAATAGTCTATCTCCATTATCCCACCTTTTAAGGTGATAGTAGTGGTTGTTTCTCCATTTTGAAAGGTTGCACTAAAGTATGAAAAAGATATCCCTATCGTAGCGATTAATAATAAAAACACCAATACAATGATACTGACTATTTGTTTCTTTTCCATCTTAGTTAAATTATATAATAAAAAAAGAGAATAGTAAATTCTCTTTATGGACTAACGTATTCTAAAATATATGGGTCAGCGCTTGTTCCGGTACCAAAGACAACTTTAACCGTTGATTTTAAGTAAACAACTGGTCTAACTGCTGCCGTTGTAGTTTGAACGTTAGCAGATTTTTGTAAAGCTCCTGAGGTAGCGATTGAGTGTGCTCCAGCAGTAGCTGCCCCAGTACTTGGGGTAAGGGTCCATTCAACAGCGGATGGATGTTTTAACCATGCTGATCCTTGACAGGCACTTGTATTATAAGCATTATCAACTCTCGTGGTTCTCGCACATGATGTGGCAATAACTGATAACGCATAATCCGATGGATACATTAATCCTACATTTGCGGTATAAGTTGTCGCACCACTAGTTGGTACTGTAGTTCCAATTTCTTGCGCATATAAGTCTTGTGCTCTACTAACGCTGGCCCCAAAGGTTCCAATACCACCTAAACGCCAAGTGACAGATTGAATCATATCTTTAGCCCCTTGACTTAAAGTAAAGTAGTAGTTGCCATTGGTATTAGCATTTAAATATGTAGCAAGTTCCGCCGGGGCTGCCCAGTTATTGGCATTACTTGAATGCCATCTACGGGCGGTACCTAAATCGGTATCTTTAATTATTTTAACTAGACTACCGGTTTGCCCATGGACACTGTTGCCAAAGACACCAATGACTCGCCATAATTCATCATTAAACCTTACATAGTTATTGGGATTTGGCCCTTCATAGCGATAGTTAGTATCTGCTCCACTTACTTCAGGATACATACCCGTTGTGGCTGGTGCAGTCCCTAAACCCACGAAGAAATCTTGGGCTAGTAAATTAACGGTTGCGGTAGCTTCCGTAGTTTTAACATAAGCTTCAAAGGTTTTTCCTTGATCATAGTTTTGAGGTGCTGATGGATTATTGGGAAAATAGATATTTAAAGTATATGAATGAACAACCCCAGTCCCTTTAGCAAAGAAAGCACTACCAAGAGGCACTGTTCCTGGTCCTATTGGAATTCCTTTTTGACTTACCTGATTAGGCACTAACTGACCATTATTATGGGTATTAGTCCCCAATAAAGTATAAGTAATTGAGGTGGCAGTAGTAAATGAATTAGTTTGCACTTCAATCGCTAAGGAATATGGCATAGTTAAATCGGTCGTATTAGTTCCCGTTAAGGTAAAATTTTTGACAACAATCGGGGCGTCTTGCGGAATTACATTCGTAAAACTAATGGCACTACCACCAACATATACAATTGATAAAGTACCACCTTTTAAGGTTACCGTTGTTGTGGTTTCATTATTTGCTAGACTAGCTGTAAAGTATGCGAACGATAAACCAGCCGAAGTTAATAGCAATATTAAAACTGTAATTGCTATTAAGTACAAATTAGGATTTTTCTTTTTTGTTACTTGGTTATTATCTAACCATCGGTTTTCAATCATCTTTTATCACCTAATTATAAATATAACGGATTTTTAATAAAAATGCAAGTAAGGGAACAAAAAATAAGGAAATATTCCTTATTTAAATAACAATAAATAAATTAAGAATCCCATATAGATGAGACTAACAATTACGCCATTAATCTTGGAGATCTTTTCATCTTTTTTGCCAAGGCCAACTGCCATCGCTAAGAAAACGCCCCCAATTAAACCACCAATATGCGCAGAAGTATCAATATTAGGCACAATTACCCCTAAAAACAAGTTTAAAAATACAATGGGAATAATCTGAGTTCTTAAGACATCTCCTAAATATAAACGATAATGATAACCAAAATACGCTAAAGCGCCTAGTAAACCAAAGACAGCGCCAGAAGCCCCCAAGCTTAATGATTTAGTGATCACACATGAAAGTAAACTGGCTGTAAAGGCACTACCAAAATAAATAACTAAGAATTTGGTTCGTCCTAAGAAAGTCTCTACTTGATGACCTAAAATCCATAAAGCATACATATTAAAAGCAATATGTAATGGATCAACATGAGCAAAAGCACAAGTGATTAAACGCCAATACTGCCCCGCTTTAACCAATTCTGGATTTAAAATAATCACATCAAGAAATCCAGGTACTCGATAAATTAATAATAAGACAATTAGATTAATCACAATCAACGCTTTGGTTAAAATAATCTTCTTCGGTTTAAAAACCTCTTCATAGGCTTTATTATCCGCTTCAGTCTTTTCATTAATGTCATTGGTGATATTAACAATCAAATCTAGATTATCATCTTTTTTAATGGTAAAGGTTTTAAGTTTAGGAAAAATGCCGGCTAAACCTTGGTCACTACGTACATCCTTCAAAGTATTAATCTTATAAGTCTCAATCGTCTTGTCTGGCTTTAATTCCACATCTTCATTTAAATCTAATAAGATATTTAAGGTGTTAACCTTTAAGGACAAAGTCTTCTTTTTTATTTGTTTAATGATGTTTTGAATTTTAAATTTATCAAACTGTAATTGATCATGGTTATGAATATAATTAGAGTTAATGCGAATAATGCGATATGGTCCTTCAAGATTCTCTAACCAGATCTCATTTTTAACCCCGTTAACAATAATAGGTTGATAGTTTTCGACCGTGACAAAATAATGCACTAAGCGCATAATTATTTCATCTTTGCTACTAATCGATAAACTCATAAATTTTCACCTGCCGCATATATATTTTACTAAAAGAATATCTTTATGTAAAGGAGAACTATGATGTTTAAGATCACAATCAGTCTACTAATTATATTTTTAAGTTGGTTTTTACCAACGGCTTTATACACAATAAATGAATCACCATGTTTCATCATTGTTTTCTATTTAATAATTATCTTTCTAACCATTAATATTTTTACAATAATTAAAAATTATCACTTATCAGATGATTATCTTTTTGCTTTGTTTAGTAATTACCTTTGTTTACATGGTTATATCATTTTTAATTTTGTCTTCAATAATTTATTACCTGCTTTCGTTTTCTTGGTAGCAAGTTTTTTATTCACTATCTTCTTATATCAAACTAGTAGCAAAATAAATAAAATAGCTAGTTATTATTTACTACCTTATTTATTATGGCAAAGTACCCTGGTTATTATTTATTTAATTAAGTGGTTTTAATGTTTTTAAAAACTCTTTAATTTCAGATGGTAACTCTGAAGATATAATCATCTCTTTTTTAGTTTTGGGATGTATAAACACTAACTTACCCGCATGCAAAAACTGGCCAAAATCACTCATCCTTTTACCATAAACAGGATCATTATAGACCGGATAGCCAATATATTTAGTATGAACTCTAATTTGATGAGTACGGCCGGTTTCTAAATTTAGCTGGACCAAGGTATAGCCTTGATATCTTTGCACTACTTTTAAGTGAGTAATAGCGGCTTTACCATGCATATCAGTAACGGTCATTTTCTTACGATCTTTAGGATCGCGGCCAATCGGGGCATCAATGGTCGCATTGTCCATTGGTATTTCACCAACTAACAAAGCAATATACTCACGATTAATTAGGTGTTTTTCTAAATCAGCCGCCAATAATTCATGCGTTTTATTATTTTTAGCAATGATGACTAGTCCACTTGTTTCTTTATCAATCCGATGGACAATACCTGGCCTAAACTCCCCATTAACATCACTTAAGGATTTAGTATAATGCACCAGGGCATTAGCTAGAGTTCCCGAATGTTGCCCATTACCAGGATGGACTACCATCCCCGATGGTTTATCAATAATCATTAAATCATCATCTTCATAAGCAATCTTTAAAGCTATATCCTCTGGTTTTAAATCAAGGGGCTGAATAAAGCCTTCCTTAATGGTAATTTCATCACCAATTTTTAATCCGTCACTAGCTTTAACTTTTTTATTATTCACTAAAATATACTCAGCATCAATCATTTTTTGAATTTGACTACGTGAATACTCAGTTTCTTCACTTAAATATTTATCGATTCTTGATGCTTTTTTTTCGGTGATTAGTTTCATAATCTTCTCCTTTAATAATGGCAATAATTAATAGACTAATACCAAGAAAAATTGCCATGTCACTAATATTAAAAATGGGAAACTGATAATCCCAGAATTTAAAAGCAATAAAATCACGGACATAACCTAAAAATAAGCGATCAATTAAATTACCCGCAATACCCCCTAAGACAATCCCAAAGGCAATGGTATTTCTAAGGTTAGTTGTGAAAGTGTTCATATAACGAATAATAATTATGAGAACAATTATGCTAACTATAACTAACAAAGGAATTTGATTATTAAATAAACTCCATGCTGCCCCGTAATTATTCGTATAATAAAAAGTAAAAAAGTTTTTAATTATTGTAAAGCTTTGATTTAAACCAAGAAAAGTTTCAATAATAATTTTGGTTAGTTGATCAATAACTAAAGTAATAATCGCAATAATTAAAATCTTTTTATTCATTATTATTCCTCTTTCTTTTTATATTTCTTGACGTACTTCTTGACGCACCTTTTTTAAAACCATCTCTGGATTTTCTTTGTTTTTGCCTTCATTTATTAAATAATACCTCAAAGCATAAAGTCTTGAAATGTACTCTGTTCTGGTTAAAGTCGTATACTGAGGATTATCTTCACCGATTGTATGATCTAACATCTTCGGACTAGAACCTTTTAAATAATGACGATACAAATGGTTTTTAAAAACCATTAAGTATAGTCGATCTAAAAAATCTTGATACTCTTCACTAAAACGATTAATTGGGCCAGCTGGTGTATATAAGATACCATCTTGTTGCCATGCATAAGGCTCCATCCCTCTTAAATCAAGTGCATCGCGATCAGCATAAGTAAAACATGATCTCCTTAAATCTTCATCAGCATATTTTAATGATTGAATAACTGCTTCAATGGAATTAACATGGCAACCAAAATAAATAAATTGATAAGGAAATAGATTTGATAACAATCTAGCTTGAGACTGCCCACCTGAATAACCAATATCAATATAATCCTCGGTCACCCTAATTGCTTTACCGTTTTCATCAAATGTTAAATTAATTGGTACAATAATCTGATTATCTACTTGGCGATTTAATAATATTTCTGACATTATAATGCCCCCTTACAAATAGATTATATCATAAAAAAAACCGATTTATCATCTATTTTAAATCGACTAAAATCACATCATTACCAATTGTAATGATTTCTTTAAAACTAATACTGACTTCACTACCATAACTAATCCTCCGCATTAATTTATAAGGCTCAACAACTAAATGGTTAATCGTCCCATCTTCTTTGACATCAATATCAATAATCCGCCCTAATTTAGTTCCGTCATTAGTATTAACGACATCTTTACGTTGTAAATCACTAACTAGCATACAATCCCTCATTAATTATATGTTACTTAATTAATCTTTTAACATTCTTAATCGCATTTTTCTCAATCCTGGATACTTGGGCTTGGGAAACACCTAAATCATCGGCAATTTCCATCTGAGTTTGACCATATATATAACGAGCATATAAGACTTTTGCTTCTCTGGCATCAATCTTATTTAGGGCCCTTCGCATACTAATTAAATCATCTTGACTAGCCCCTTCTTTTTGATCCGCTAATTGATCAAGTAAATAAATTGTATCCCCACCATCATTATAAATGGGATCAAAAATACTAATCGGCGCAACTAAGCTTTCTAAAGCAGAGGCAAGCTCATATTCACTGATACCTAAGGCTACGCAGATTGCATCGTTTTTAGGTTCTAAGCCATACTGTAGTAAGTATTCATCTTTAAACTTTAAGATTTGATAAGCATGATCACGAATACTACGGCTAATACGCACGGCACTAGAATCCCGAACAAATCTTTTTACTTCTCCTAAGATTAATGGTACCGCATAAGTTGAAAACATGACATTATAAGCTAAAGAAAAATTGTCCACCGCTTTAATTAAACCGACACAACCAATTTGAAATAAATCATTTAAATCATATTTGCCGTTATTATACCTTTTAATAATGCTTAAAATTAATTTTAAATTACCATTAATTAAAGCTTCCTTAGCGGATAAATCACCATTTTGATAAGCAACAAATAAATTAGTCATCTCTTCATTGGATAAGACTTTTAAATTATTAGTATCAATTCCTGTTATGTCAACCTTATATTTACTCAAAAAAAATCCTGCCTTTCCCCATCATATTGGGCAAAAAGCAGGATAATTATTCACTATTCTTGATAAACTATAACATAAAGGTTTTCTTTACCTATTAAATCATAACCATAAACGATTTTATTAAGACCAGGTTTCAATGGATGAATTGTAACATCTGATACCTCAAATCTTGGATTAGTGTTAATCGCCGTAATAGAAATACTATCTTGTTTCTTATTAGTTATATAGGTTGCACTGTTAAGACAACTTAAATGGGCACAAATAAGCGCATCATTAACAATAATACTATATTCATATTGATCGCTACTTTTAACATCATAATTTAAATTAGCCACATTACTTTGAAAATCTAATAGCTCTGCTAAAGGAACTTTTGATAATAACATAATGGTCCACACAATCATCACTAAACTAAGCCAACCAATAATATCGCGACATAAAGCAATATAATCTCGTTTACTAACCTTTTCTTTTTTCTTTACCATTATTACCACTACTCTCTATTCATAGTGACATTATATAATAAATGATGTTTAAAAACAACCTTATTTACATTCTAAAGTCTGCTGCAAACGTTTAATAACTTTTTTCTCAATTCGGGAAATATATGATTGACTGATACCTAAGATTTCGGCTACTTCCTTTTGGGTATAATCATCAGTATTATTAAGACCATAACGTAAAGTCATAATTAGTTTCTCTCTTTCCGATAAAGTATTTAATTCTTTCTTTAAAGCTTCTTTATCTACAGCATCAACAAACTCCTTAAAAACAATATCTTCGTCAGTTCCTAAAATATCTTCTAAATGCAGTTCGTTACCCTCAGCATCATAATTAAGGGCATCTTCTAAACTAATCTCCGTCTTACGTTTTTTATTCTTACGAATAAACATTAGTATTTCATTAGCAATACAGCGACTAGCGTAAGTTGCTAACTTAATATTCTTATCTGGTTTATAAGTTTGAATCCCTTTAATTAAACCAATTGAACCAATACTAACTAAATCTTCTATATCATAACCAGTACTCTCATATTTCTTAGCTAAAAAAACTACTAATCTTAAGTTGTGTTCAATTAATTTATTACGGGCTAGTAAATCTCCTTGTTTAGCTTTTAAAATATAATCAAGTTCAGCTTCCCTTGATAAAGGTGGGGGTAAGATTTCCGTACTACCGACAAATAAAATATGACTATCAATTCTTAATACCTGACATAACCAAAAAAGTATTCTTTTCACATAGCCTCCATGTTCAATATTATTTTAATACCATTTAAATTTACT
>Ga0209737_10003762_pt1 | contig 10597 bp, 4 predicted proteins | sample TergutCu122P3_FD_187284 | JGI IMG/M metagenome (GOLD analysis project Ga0209737, IMG submission 187284) | Cubitermes ugandensis P3 segment gut microbial communities from Kakamega Forest, Kenya - Cu122 P3 (SPAdes) (version 2) | ecosystem: Host-associated > Arthropoda: Insects > Digestive system >...
GTTCGCCCACCCCATAAAAGGCGCGGCGTATCGGGTTTCCCGATAGCCGCGCCCGCACCGCGTATTGCTCGCCCAAGGGCGAGCAATAGCGGGCGGACCCAAACAGGCTCGCATACGCCGCTACCCCCTCTGCGGGGCCTCAAACGCCGGCCCCGCAACGCCCCAGCCTGGCATCCCCCAGGCACTCGGCTAATGTTTCGGCAGAGAAAAAAACACATCCCCCCTCGCCTTGCGCACCGATGCCGCGCAAAAAGACATAAATCACCCCTCCAAACCGTTCCTCCAGCGCCGATTCATCCTCACCAGGATGGTACTGCCGCAGCATCAGTCCAAGCGCATGACGGTAAATCACAATCTGTTCAGCAAAGTTTTGCCACACATGCGATGTCATTGAAATGGCATCATATGCAGGCAGCAGATTGCTCTTCCAGTCGACAATGTAATACCTGCCGCGATCGCAAAAGATGAAATCGATAAAACCCTTCAGGAATACCTTTCCGGCGTCTGGCATGAGCCCTGGCATGTCATGGCATGCCCATTCGCACGCCGGGCTGTGCTGCTTCAGGCAGGCAGCCATCGCCTGCGCGACATCGCCCGGGAGACAAAGGAATTCTACCTCCGTACTGTACCGCTCGACCGCACAAAAGCCCTGGGGCGCAAAATCAGGATGGGCTTGCGTTACCGCCAGATAAATCATCGCTTTGGCTGCTGTCATTGCCCGTTCCGGCATCCGGTAGCGTCTTCCCGCATCGGCAATCCGCTGACCTTGTCTTTCAAGCCGCCGGCGCATGGCATCGGGCATATTTGCCAGGCCCTCCAGCCAGTTCTCGCAGGTCAGTCCCATGTCCCGGCAGTAACAGACCAGCCCAAAATCGAGCATTTCCAGTATGCTGTGCAGGAAATTGCCTGTTTCTGTGCCTCCGGGCAGCGCCTTCCATGGTGTCCCCTCCCATGGCACATGATCTGCTTGCTGCCAGGCCTGCGGCGCCTCCACCCCCTGCGCCAGACGTTTGGCACTCAGACTTGAATACGACTCAATGCGGCCCGCGCGCCATGGCCTCTGAACCATACGATCTTCACGCCGTCCTGCATCCTGCGTCTCAGCCGGATACCGTTTCAAATCCGCCAGCCTGACCCGAATGTCTCCTTCGGAAACAGCTCGCGCCATCTTCGCATGCCGATGCAACGGTTCACCGCAATATTTTTTCCCACCCGGCGCTTCCTGATCCATGAGCGCCATGAATACCCTGTGCAGGCGCGCATAAACATTGGCAACCGGATCTTCCTGAGCCTGTTTCCTGTCTGTATAAAACATATAAAGGCGAGCCGCCGCACGCGTCATCGCCACATAAAGCCGGCGCTCCTTCTCGCGCGCGGCTTCTGTACCAGCCAATAGTGCATCTTCATCCGACACCCCCTTAATGCCGATAGCCTTGCGCACACGCAGTCCATCCCCGTGCAGCGCTTCTTGATGGAAAAAAATATCCTGGCTGAGATCGGACGCTTCGGAGGGCAACAGAAAGACAACCTCGGCTTCCAGCCCCTTGCACGCATGGATCGTCAAAAACTGCACTTTGCCAAAGCTCAGCGGCAGAATGATGGCTTCTGCATCCGCCTCAGCTTCACCCCGGCGAAGTGCCGTCATACGAACCAAAAGTTCTCCCCAATCCAGCCCCTCGCACAATGCCAAAGACACCAAATAGTCGACAACTGCCCGCACAACACCGTATGCCTCAAGTCCATATCCAAACAGCGACAGGCGCTCAGCATAGCGTGTTTTCCTGAGAACATCCTCAAAAACGACGCCAATCCTGCGCCTGTCCTGGCTCATCTCGTGCCAGACAGTAAACCAGTTGCTTTCCTGACAAGGCGGACTTTCGCCGAGCTTTGCCGTGACCTCAGACAATGAAAGAGAAAAAAACGTCGTGTGCAATGCACCAGCCAAAGCACTTTGCTTTTCTGGCTGCGCAATGGCATGCATCACGCGCGTGAGTTCGAGAATTTCCTCTCGCTGGAAAACCTCTTCCTGCTTTCCCGAGTCGACAAAGGCGATGCCGCGCATCTTCAGGCAGTCCCCCAAAATCTTAAAATCTTTGTGCCTCTCCCCCAGAACGTATATTCTTTCTATGGGCCTGCGGGTGCCGCCTTTATCGAAAAAAAGCCCATCCTCAAGAAGCTGCTCAATCTCATCCGCAATGCAGGTGGCGACACGCGCCAGGTCATAATACCCTTTGCCTGAAGATTGTTTTGTCGCATCTGTCAGGCAAATCGGGCTCACGGGCTGTCCCTGCACATCCATGCAAAGCCAATCCCTGTGCCCGGCCTCAATGCGCTCATAGTCATTTCGAAGACGTGCGGCGCATGCGTCATCAAACAGTCCTCCCGCTGCGCCATGCCTGTCATATATTGCATTGATGGCATCGACCATGGCCGGCGTCGATCGGTAATTCTCATTCAGGATACACAGCGTCCCGCCGCGTTCAAGCAGCGTCTCGACGGCGCTGCGATACATGAAAACATCCCCGCCGCGAAAAGCATAGATGGCCTGTTTTGGATCGCCAATGAGAAAAAGGCGCGTCCCTCCTCCCACGCCCTCGTCAAACTGCACATCGTCCACAAAGCAACGACGCAAAATTTCCCACTGCGCCTGGCTCGTATCCTGAAATTCATCGACAAGCGCCACCTTCCAGCGGCGGCGAATCCGCCCAAGAATCTCCCTGGCATGCGGATGCTTTTCCTCATTGAGCGCTTCGGCAAGCTTTTTTGTAAAATCATCATGCCCCCAGGCATCGTCATCTTTCAGCCCAAGCCGCAGACGATACTTGCCGAGCGCGTGGCAGGATACGACATAGGTTTTAGAAAAGGCAAACGCCATCAACCACAGCCAAAGCCCGGCAATATCCCCGGGAGGACCATCTTCATGCGGCCAGAACACCTCCAATTGCCCCTTGGGTAACCAATGCTCAGCGGCCTTTTTAAACAGCTCACCGGTGCGCATCCAATGCTGCGCCCCTCGCGTAAAGAGATACTTGCCAAGAGATGGCCAGTAGCCGCCCGTATTCGTGTCCTTCAGAAGACTTTTGCGTGTATTGAAACGCTTGAGCATCGCAGCCAAATCACGCTCAAAGCGCTGCTCCCCTTCGGCCTCTGCCCCATAGTGTTCCATCAGGCGATCCTGCAACGCCACATAACGCCGCCGGTAATCGTTCAGAAAGGCGACATCATCTCCGCAATAATCTGACGTTACAAACGCTGGCCGTGCCACGGATTCCGCATCCTGCGAAGTATAGGATTCAAGCAGTCTGCGAAGTGTCACTGTGCCATTGTACGACGTACCGCCATCAAGCCGATCAGCATCGTCATCGCGTTCATAAACATCAAAGGCGCAGAGCATATCGCGGAGGATCGGATCGGCGTGGACATCGTAGCGCATGAAGGCCTCAAATGCCCTTGTCTGAATGCCCTTTCTGCTGTCATCTATCTTTGGGCTGATACTCACCAAATCCCGGTTTTCGCGCAATATGCGCTGCGTCATGCCGTCGATGGTAGAAATGCTGGTTCGATAAAAGGCATCGTGAGCTTGCAGCAGACGCCGACCGGCGACATCATCCAGCCGCCAATAGTGCGAAGCATCTTCTCCCTCTGAGAGGCAAAACCGCACCTCTGCTGACTCGGGCATGCCTTCTCCCTGATTTCGCCGCTGCATGATTCTCAGCGCTTCGCTGAGCTCTTCGTAGAGACGATGATGCAGCTCTGCTGTGGCCTTGCGCGTAAATGTTACGATCAAAATCTGGTCGACAGGCACGCCTGCCAAAACCAAATCGAGAAAAATCTTGGCAATGGTGTAGGTTTTTCCTGTCCCGGCACTGGCTCTGATGACGCAGTGCCCGCTCGGCGGAATGGACGCCCCTTCCTCAGATTTGAGGCTGAAAACACGTGGCTTTTTCAGGTAACACACATCCGGCATGAAGGCCTCCGGCAGAGGGGGGCGGCGCGTATGCGCGCAGGCCGTGGGACGCCCCGGCCGAGCACATAGCGACGTGGGGGGAGACTTCCCCCCTGCCCACAAAAACCGAACAAAAACGCACGTTCGGTGTTGACGGCACTATTTTTTCTTAAAAACGTCGACCTGGCTTGAGAACGTAAGGTCGTAGGCATCCCTGATTGAATCCCTTACATCCTGCACGGCATCCTCGGCTGAGATTTCGTCCTTAAGAAGTGCATCCACCTCGTCTTTGTCCTTGCGGTCGGCCGAAAGGCCTGTGTCGGTGAGAATGGGCGAGGTATCGGCATCGTGGGACGACTCAGTGGTTTGCATGGGTGCACTTTTGCGCTCACCGGACAGTTTATTCTCGGCCTTCTCTGTGCCCTCGGCAGCCTCTCGCGCCACACGCAGATTCACTTGCGTTGTCTGAGCATCGACGGTTTCTCTTGCCACACGCATGTTCTCTTTCGAGGAGAGCATGTGCGATGCATTCCTGCTCTCGTCGGAGGCTTTGCTCACGGCTTTCCCTGCGCCCTCGGCCGCCTCTCTTAGCACACGCGGATTCTCCTGCGATACTCGAACATCGGCAGTTTCCTCGGATTTATCGCGCTTCTCGGCCTCGGCCTTATCGCGCTCACGCTTCTGATCGGGGTACTGGGGCCGATGGTGATAGAAGGCGTTGAGAACCCCCACAAGCGCCTTTGCAATGGCATCCAGATCACGAAGCGTCAGGTCGCATTCGTCAAATTGCCCATCGGCGAATTTGTGGTTGATGAGCTTGTGCACGAGCGCAAGGATCCGATCCGGGGTTTTCTCAGGCAAAGAGCGCACGGCTGCCTCGACCATGTCCGAAACCATGCAAATGCCCGTCTCACGGGTCTGCGGGCGCGGCCCCGGGTAGCGATAATCTTCCTCGCGCACGCGTTCCTGCTGATCTTTTGCACGCTGGTAAAAGTACTCAATGCGGCTCGTGCCATGGTGTGTGGCGATGAAATCAGCCACATCTTTTGGCAAATGGTACTTCTTGGCAATTTCCTGACCATCGCGCACATGTGCCTTAAGTATCAGGGCACTCATGTTGGGTTTGAGGCGGTTATGGGGGTTGTCGCCGCGCTGATTTTCAGCAAAGTACTGTGCATTTTTGACCTTGCCAATATCGTGATAATAGCCGCCAACGCGTGCCAGAATAGCGTTTGCACCGATGGCATCAGCGGCCGCTTCATTGAGGGATCCCACCATCATGGCGTGTTGATAGGTTCCCGGGGCCTCCTTAAAAAGTGCCTGCAGTGCAGGGTGCTCCAGGTTCGAAAGCTCAAGGAGTTTGTTCGATGTGGCATAGCCAAAGATGGTTTCCGTCAGCGGCAGCCCAATCATCACGACGCCCGCCGAAAACAGGCCGCTCCCGAGCCCAAGAATCGCCACCCCTATGCCATCGCGAAGCGAAATATCAATGCCCCTGAAGCAGTAAATCGCCACCCCCATGATAGCCGCCATGAGACCCAACACGATCCCGCGCCGGAAAATGGCATTCGTGCGTTTTGGACGCTCCATCTGTAGGCTGCCGCTCATGGCACACATAAAAGCATAGGGCAGAAGCATGGTTTGATCTTCGGGCAAAAGCGTTGTCAGTATCACTGCAATGATGGCGAATATATACGAGTACAGCCGGTTGACCACGAGCCGGACCAGCATCCCGCCTGCCGCAAAGGGAAACAACAGGAAAAGTGAGTATGAGAAATGGTAAACAGAGTCGAGCGCTGAGAAAAGCAGAGCCGCGAGTCTCAGACAGACGGCAAAAGCGAGCACCGAGGTTGCCAGAAAAACGATATCGCGATTGCGGTTTCGTCCTCCGGGATTAGCGGTCACAAGAGGGTACCAAATCAGGAACATCAGGAGCGCCATGATGGCGCTTACCCCAAACCAATGGCCCGCTCGATTGTCAATCTCATCCTGTGCCTGAAGCATTTTCTCAAACAGTTCGAAATGCTCAAGCTTGATGGGATCACCGCTGCTGACGATGGTCTGCCCCCTCTTGAATTCTTCAATAATGCGCAGCTCCGCCGTTCGGTCACTGACACTCTGACGCTCCCGCTGCGTGGCCGCCTCATCGTATTCCAGGTTCGCGCGCACATAGCGCAGAAAAAAGGCGCGCACCTCTTCGGGGGCATCTGTGATGCGTTCCTCCAGAAGCGATCGCATCAATGACAGGCTCGTTTCGACCGTTGAAATAATCGCCTTATCACTTTCATCAAATCGCTGTGTTCGACGTTCGCCCCCTTCCTGCCACTGGACATTGATGCGCGGCGCAATGTCGAGATCCAGTCTGGAGGTAACAATCTTTCGGCTCAGGACCGTATCGAGCACCTGAATGAGGGAATCCTGCAAAGATTTTGAAAAATTATTGGCGACAAACCAGGCAAAGACTTCCGGATCAACGAAATGCCCCATGACGGCTTCAAGCTCAGGGTGGTTGAGGCTTGACCACTGCGCCACCGAATCTTTGATTTCCTCATCGCGCAGGGGGCGCGTCGTTAAGAAAGGCTCAAAGGCTGGATCCTGGTCAAATTTTCCAAACATGGCATCAAGAAGGGCATATCGGCGTGCCTCCTCAGGCGAGAGTTTCACCTGGCCAAGGATCTTCGGGATACGCTTGAACATCTCTGCCTCACGGTGGCGCATCAGACGTTCACGCATGCTCTCAAAGCCGCGCGTCACACCTGCAATGACCGAATCCCGGTAGGCACTCTCCCATCGAAAAATGGGCAAAACATCTGCCATGCGCTGAGCCCGCACGCGCTCCGTCGCATCGCGATCCACACGTTCGTAGACAAAGTCCCTGGGTGCCTTGAAGTCATAAAGCGCAATCGATCCGATGTCGGATCGCTGAATGATCCCGCTCCTGGGGCCCATGCTCGTCCCCATGACCATGACAAGGCACAGGAATACGACGATCACAAAGCCACCCACAAGAAGCGGATTGTCAAAACTCCACTTCAGATAGCGCGATCGGCGCTTTTGGCGCGACACTTTATCAAAGCTCAGCGATTCCCTCTGACGATACTCGTCCATATTGCCTCTTTGCGTCTATACTCAGCGCTGCCGGGTGCAAACGCAAGCGCCTGACACCCGATGGCGCCTGCGAGCTACCGTTTCATGTCGCCGCTGTTCTCGTAGGCCAGAACGATCTTCTGCACCATGGGGTGTCGTACGATATCCCTGTCGGTGAGCCGAATAATCGACAAACCCTCGACCTGTGTCAGAATCTCGACAGCCTGGTTCAGACCGGAACGCACCTCGGGGGGCAAATCCGTCTGGGTTAAGTCTCCCGTCACCACGACTTTCGAGCCAAAGCCCAGGCGTGTCAAAAACATCTTCATCTGCTCCTGAGTCGTGTTCTGGGCTTCGTCTAAGATCACAAACGCGCTGTTGAGGGTTCGGCCCCGCATAAAAGCGAGCGGTGCCACTTCGATTGCACCCTGACTCATCCAGCGCTGTACCCTGTCCACATCGACCATATCGTAAAGCGCATCATAGAGCGGCCGCAAATAGGGGTTGACCTTCTCGGCCATATCGCCGGGCAAAAAACCCAGCCGCTCCCCCGCCTCGACTGCAGGCCGAACCAGCACGATGCGCTTGACCTTCTTGCGCATCAGGGCATCGACCGCCATGGCCATCGCAAGATAAGTCTTGCCCGTGCCCGCAGGCCCCACCCCAAACACGACATCATCGCGCCGCATCGCTTCGACATAAAGCCGCTGATTGGCAGTCTTAGCCGCAATCACAGTGCCGTCACTCGTCGTAAACAGGCTGTCCTTCCCGCGCGGCTCACTTGTGCCTTCATTGCCGCCAGACTTCATCCTCTCAAGATACGCCGCGACATCGACCACTTCGATCTCGCGATTTGACTTGGATTCTTCATAAAGCGACACCAGCACGCGCTCCGCCAGCCCCACGCTGGCACTGCTGCCCGCAACCCTGACACCATTCCCGCTGGCCAAAATTTCGACCCCAAGTGCGTCTTCAAGATAGCGCAAATTGCGCTGACGCTCCCCAAACAACAACTGAGCATGCGGCATGCTCGAAAACTCTATCTCCGTTCGCGCCATCCAAAGACACTCCAAATCACCAACGTCATCAGATTATCCCCCCATACAAACCCATTATCTTACACCAATACCTTGCCCATGACCAGCGCACAATAAAGCGATGCGGCAGCCGGTGGATTGTCAAAAAAACATTGTCTCAGCCGGTGACCCGCATTATGGAACCTGGGGGTATATTGCCGCGGGCAAGCGATGAAATGCAGCACCCGGTTTCACCATGTAAGGAGGATGTTTTGAAAAAGTGGCCTTTCTTTGTCGCCATAGGTGTGGCGATTGCCATTATCTTGGGTTGTGCTGCCAAACAGGCACCCGTCGAGCCGCCCAAAAAGGCACATGTCTTCAGCCTCCCGCCGCTGGAGCGACCCATCACCCTGTCGACGGTCGATGACGCCAATTCCCTCTGCGATATCAACCTCGCACACGCCGAACGGCTCAAAAAAGAAATTTTGGCAGCCTCCGGCCAGCGCACGCGGGAAAATACACTGGAGCGCATGAATGAAATCTACATCGCGCTTGAGCGTATACTCTACACCACCAGCCTGACATCCTACACCCACCCCGACAAAGACGTGCGCGAAGCCTCCGAAGCCTGCGAACGCAGAGCCATGGAAGTCTACAACGCACTCAACATGAACCCCGATCTCTACGCCGCCGTTAAAGCCGTCGACGTCGCATCGCTTGATGCACCAGCCAGGCGATTCGTCCAGATTGTCCTGCGCGACTACGAACGAAGCGGCGTCAACAAAGATCAATCCGTCCGCGAAAGACTCGCCGTCCTGAGCCAGGCCATGGTTCAATCCAGCCAGGACTTCAGCCGAAACGTGCGCGAAGACGTCCGAAGCATCAAACTCACCCCCGAACAGCTCGCCGGCCTCCCCGAAGACTTCATGGCACAACGCCCCGCTGACGAAGATGGCCTTATCACGATAACCACCAATGCCCCCGACCTTTTCCCCGTCCTGACCTACGCAAAGGACGAAAAAACACGCGAAGCACTCGTCAGAGTCAATGCCTCACGCGCCTATCCTGCCAACGAGCCCATCCTCACCAATTACCTCCAGCAACGGCACGAATATGCCAACCTCGTCGGTTTTGACTCCTGGGCCGCCTACAACGCCGACAACAAAATGGCGAAAAACCCCAAAACCATCCAGGGGTTCATTGATGAAATCGCTGGCATCACCAGACCGCGTGCCGGCGAAGAAATCGAAACCTTCATGGCCCTCAAGCGCCTCGACAACCCCGAAACCGACGGCTTTTACTCCTGGGATCGCTTCTTCTACATCGAAACCCTCAAGCGACAGCAGCATGACGTCGATTCTCAGGTCGTTCGCCAATACTTCCCCTACGAACGCGTCAAACGCGGCATCATGGGCGTCATAAGCCAGATCTACGGCGTCACCTTCCAGCAGTCCGACCGACCCGTCTGGCACGATTCCGTCGAGGCATACGACATCTACGACGGCGACAAGCTCATCGCATTCTTCTACCTCGATATGCACCCGCGCGATGGCAAATACAAACACGCCGCCATGTTCAGCATGAACAACGGCATCGAAGGCCTGCAACTGCCCGCAGCCTCCCTCGTGTGCAACTTCCCCGAGCCCACGCCCTCAAACCCCGCCTACATGGAGCACAACGACGTTACCACCTTCTTTCACGAGTTCGGCCACCTCATGCACCACCTCTTTGCCGGGCGGCACCACTGGAGCAACCAATCCGGCATCTCCACCGAGTGGGACTTTGTCGAAGTGCCATCACAGCTCTTCGAAGACTGGGCCTGGGACTACGACGTCCTCAAACGCTTCGCCGTCAACACAAATGGCGACATCATCGGCAGGGATCTCGTCGAACGCATGAATAAATCCGACAGCGTCGGCAAGGGCGTCATGAACATGCGACAAATCTCCTTCGCCGCATTCTCCCTCGGACTCTACAACATTGACCCCAAAAACATCAACATCCTCGCCAAACAAAGGCAGGTCTTCGCCAAGTACTCACCCTTCAAACCCTTCGACGGCGACTACTCCTTCGCAAGCTTCGGACACCTCGATGGCTATTCCTCAGGCTACTACACCTACATGTGGTCGCTCTCCATCGCCAAAGATGTCGCAAGCGTCTTCCACGAAAAAGGCCTCATGAACCCCGATGTCGCACACCGCTTCCGAGCCCTCATCCTCGGTGTGGGCGGTAGCATGGATGCCGCCGACATGGTGCGAAATTTCCTTGGACGCGACTACAACCTTGATGCCTTCAGGGCCTGGCTCGCAGAATAATGCCATGTTTCGGGGCGCTATGAAGGCAGATTGCCTTCATACGCGCCCCACCTGTTCGGCTATGCGCCTGCAGGCGCATACGCCTCACACGGCACGCTATGGGGCACGCCCCATACGCGCGCCGCACACAACACTGACGGGCGGCAGGTTGCCGCCCCTACGTCATGCACCCACACGGCGCCTCACACAACAGACCGGATCAATCCTTATTGACGGGCGGCAGGTTGTCGCCC
>Ga0209737_10003764_pt1 | contig 10593 bp, 13 predicted proteins | sample TergutCu122P3_FD_187284 | JGI IMG/M metagenome (GOLD analysis project Ga0209737, IMG submission 187284) | Cubitermes ugandensis P3 segment gut microbial communities from Kakamega Forest, Kenya - Cu122 P3 (SPAdes) (version 2) | ecosystem: Host-associated > Arthropoda: Insects > Digestive system...
ATCAACAAGCTGATGATAGAATAACCATGAAAACAGTAAATGCTTTCATGAGAGACCACACCATCAACAAGCTGATGATAGAATAACCATGAAAACAGTAAATGCTTTCATGAGAGACCACACCATCAACAAGCTGATGATAGAATAACCATGAAAACAGTAAATGCTTTCATGAGAGACCACACCATCGACGAGTCGATGCTGGAAGAACCACGAAAACAGTAAATGCTTTCATGGGAAAATAACAGTCAACCAATCTTTAACTAACAGCAAGGGCATATGAGTGCTGTTTCTGTGGAGAGGGGCACCAACTTGTTTACGTCATTTTAAACCCCATACATGTATAGGGTTGTTTCTCAAAGGTATGTTAAACAGGTTTGGGAAGCTTTTTATGGGACATAGCTCTTTTTGTGGTTAATTGGCGGGTGAGATCTCCCACCCGTTCCGCCAAATATAAAACCCGGGCAGGGAGGATAAAATTGAAAAACAAAACTAAAGTCATAGCCCTAATATCAATGTACACAGCACTTTATGTTGCAATAACAAGTTTCCTTCCAATGCCAGCCTATGGACCCATTCAACTCCGCATAGCAAACTCGCTAGTTGCTACAGTGCCACTATTTGGATTTGCAGGAGTTCTCGGACAAACATTAGGAGTGTTCACAGCTAACATTTTTTCACCAGATTTAGGCTTAATTGATTTGTTAAACACGATACCATCATTTATAATGACATTTGTGGTTTACTACACATATAAGAAAACCAATAACGACTATACAGTTATTGCTACGTGCATTGCGTACTCGGCAGTCCTTGGAACAACTGTCGGCTTGATGCTACATCACGTATTGTTGGATGTTCCTCTATTGTTAACTATCGCAACTGTCACTATTGGAAATATTATTGCAAGTGTGTTAATTGGTTGGCCGCTGTTTAAACTGCTCAAGAGGTTAGGCATTCAACACTGGGTAGGCAGGGAACAAAGCGTGGGGTAAAGCAGGATGAGCAAGAGACAGAAATGTGTTGTCGTTTTTAGCGGTGGATTAGACTCTGCCGTAGTTGCTTACTGGGCAAAAAAGCAAGGCTACCAAGTTTATCCACTCACTTTCAAATATGGACAAATAGCGGTTAAAGAAACCTTAGCAGCTAAAAAAATCGCACAAACCATAGGCACCAACACAAAAATTATTGACCTCTCATCATTAAAGGGTATATTTAACCAAACAACCGCCTTAGTTAACCGAGATATTCCATTAACCAATGAATTTAATACAGCCATCATCGTACCATTTCGCAATGCCATTTTTTTATCTACAGCTGTAGCTTATGCTGTTACTATTGGTGCATGCAAAATTTTCTATGGTGCCCACGGTTCAGATGAACCATTCTATCCAGATTGCCGTAGGGAATTCTATGAAGCCTTCGAAAAGGCAGCAAAATTAGGTACGGACCAAGATGTCACTATTTATGCACCATATATTGATAAAAGAAAAATGGAACTCATAAAAGCAGGTAAAGAATTGAAAGTGCCCTTAGAGTTAACATGGTCATGTTATCTTGACGGTGAAAAACATTGTGGGCAATGTGAATCATGTATTAACCGTAAAAATGCATTCTACGAAGCAGACATATTAGATCCAACAGAATACAAAAATTAACATGTAAATCAGCATCTGTAAAAACACTGTCAGGCATTATTATTACTACTACTCAATATGGCAGGTATACTAAACGGTGTATAAAATAACAAAAAGTATCTATAGCTTAAGGACTGCGTTTCATATCTATAGTTGAAACAAGAAAGTTAAACAAAAAGAAAATATATAGTGCTATAGTACATAGCTTTTTATAACAGCTTTTTAAATATTTAGAAGAAGATGGAGATGCAGCATAGTTGGACATGAGTGTATGCGTTATGGGTCTAGGTAATATTGGATTACCTGTGATTCAGCATATTTCAAAAATATATGACCAGACGCAGGGGTATGATATATCTCAGGAAGCAGTGAATGCAGCTAAAAGTCAAGGGGTTAACGCGTCCACTGAGCTTGCTTATGCAGACATTTATGTCATTGCAGTTAACACTTGGTATCGTGACAACAGTCCTGATATGAGTGCTATTGAAGACTGCGTAAAACATGTTTCAGAACGTAATCCTAAAGCACTTATATGTTTTGAATCAACTCTTACCAAAGGTGCAGCACGTGCCCTGTCTAAAAAATATAATTTAACTAACGTTGCTGTTTGTCCTCATAGATGGTGGAAGCAAGAAGAAGACAAATATGGTGTTGTACAACTCAGAGTTTTAGGTGTATTAAATGAAGAGAGTAAAAAAATGGCACTTGCTTTTTATAACTCATTAAGTATACCTCTTCACCTTGTCAGTTCATTAGAGATTGCCGAGTTGTCTAAACTAGTTGAGAACACTTACTATTATCTTCGTATTGCTTATGCTGAAGAATTGAAAATGCTCTGTGACGAAAACATGTTAGATTTTGAGGAGTTACGTGATGCTGTTAACACGAAATGGAACGTTGATATGGCAGAAGCGAGGGCTGGAATTGGTGGTGAATGTTTACCTAAGGACATTTTGCTCCTTATGAGCATATATCCTAATAATATGGCTTTGTTACAGGGGGCGTTGACTGCGGATGTTAAATATCAGGCAAAGTTAGCGTATAAAAAAAAATCGTCAACTCTTAAAGCGGGAGATATCGAAGAGGGAAACAACTCCTCGGGAACTGTTTAGAGTCGGCTACCATGTATCGTCCTAGCAAAATTGGTCTCTTATGCGGTGTGAATATCTGTTTTACAGTTGTAGTTTTGGTTTTGTTATACATACGCAGGGTGAGTTTGTTTGAGTTAGAGTGGACATATTGGGTAGTGGCAGCGTATGGTTTGGTTGTAACATCATTTATGGTTTTTCGATTAGTAAGTGCTTACATATACAAACCTATTCCAGATAGGGGTTACCGACCTAAAGTGAGCATCATTATTCCTGTATATAATGAGGAATGTGTTATAGGCAATACTATAGATGCGATTTTAAAGTCAGATTATCCAAAAGATAAAATGGAGTTAGTTGTTGTAGATGATAAAAGTAGCGATAATTCTTTGGAAGTAATCAATAAGAAACGTTGTGAGTATGACTTTAAAGTGATTACACATGACAAAAATATGGGTAAACGGCATGCAATAGCATCAGGTGTTAAATATTGTACTGGAGAAGTTCTAGTTTGCACAGATAGCGATACCATCATTGTGCCTGAGGGTATAAAAATGTTAGTACAACCTTTCGTGGATGAAAAGGTTTACTGCGTTTGCGGTAATGCCACCGTTATAAATGGGGCTAACTCTAAAAATGACACATGGTTAACACGGTTTCAAAAAGTATGGTATGCTGAAGCGTTTAGAGTACGAAAAGGTGTAGAAAGCCTCTTTGGTATGGTTCTCTGTTGTTCAGGCGTGTTTTCAGCGTATCGGAGAGAAAAATTTGAAAAGGTTACCGAGGAATGGTTAAATGAAAAGTTTCTCGGTCGAAGTGTTGTTGCAGGGGATGATAGACAGATGACCAATTTAATGATGCGTATGGGTGGAAAATCTGTGTTTCAATCTTCTGCATTAGCTTATACAATTGCACCACATAATATTAAAAAATTTGTAAAACAACAGGTACGTTGGGCTAGGGGATCTGTAAGGGGAACGTCACTTGCCGCCACATTTTTTAATAAGAAAAGTTTATCTCAGAGACTTCTTTTTTACCTGATTACTTTTTCCACTTTTGTAACACCTTTTGCCTTAATAGCTAGCGTTATTGGTTTGGCGCTATTTGGTGGTGTAGTGGGATTTGCTAGTTATGTTATAGGTTTTATATTGGTTGCTTTACTGTTTGCATTAACAGACAAACTGTTAGTTAGCTACTTCACTGTTAAAGATGTGCTATATCGCATTGCCCTGTTTGTATTAATGTTACCTGTGACATTTGTTTACTTATACGGGTGGCTTACCCCTTGGAAAGGAACTGTTTGGGGAACACGTTAAATAGAAATAGAAAAGACTGAAAAGAAGGTTTTATTCAAGTTTTTTATTAATGCTAAAATCGGTAAAAATTTTTGCACAGCAATAAGATGAAAGAGAAATAGGCCATCCCTGAGCTTGTGCAAAATCGATTGCTTCCTGACTTGGAAAAGCAATAGCATCAACACCTGATTTTAAAGCCAATACATCAATAACTCCACGTAGTTTACCTTTTGGACGCATACACCCCAGTGTTATAGGTGTTTGAGGAAACATTATACGTGTTAAAGCTACTACACGGGCAATATCATAAGGCTGTGGCGGTTTAACATGAGTCATTTCAGTTCCAAATAAAGGCATAAAGGCTATGATAACCACAGCAGAAGGCGTGGTATGCGAAATCATCTGTAAAGCAGCATATTCACCATCTAATTTACCCTCATTTAACCCAACAATTACATGAGGCACAAAATTTAAACCAACTTTTTGCAACACATCAAGAGATTTAGCACAATCAGAAACAGTAACATTTAGCCGATAGACTTTATCTATAGTTTCCTGAGAACCTATAATATCTATTAAAACTGCATCCACCGCAGCGTTCTTAAGCAAAATAGCCAAGTCCAAATCAATTATTATACCCGTATGAACAAAAACAGTCAAACCTAATTCATGTTTAACTCGTGCAATAGCTGCCACAAATGGTTTAAGGGGAACAAACCCATCAGACAAACAGCCACCACTAATTAAACAACCCACTGCACCAGACTGTTTAAAGATAGAACACATATTAAACAGATCATCAGGCGTAAAAGCAGGCTGCATAGTAGTTAACACTTTGCCTCCGCAATGTTTACAATTCAAAGCACAATCAGTACCAGTTACTGAAATTGTAGGAAAAACATTTGTTGAAGAGCAAAAAAGACTACTTTTGTAATAAGTAAAGCTTGGAACATAGAAACAAATTTTATGATTTTTTGGTACAAACACTTCTACGTCTAAAAGATTAACGAAATCTTGGTGATTTAAACACCAAAGGGATTCAACAGAAAAGGGCAACATAGTCTTCAAAGTATAGTTTAAACAAGGCTTCTTAAAAATATAGATACTATTTTCCATTCACTACATCAACACAATCTATTTGGGACTAAAGAAGTAACAAAACAATGATTACTGCAGACACTCAGGAAGACAAACTTGAAAAAAGAGTCTATAAGACGTTGATTACTCAACGCCCCAACGTTTTGCAACTTTAACTGCAACAAACACCAGTAAAGCTACTATCAGAAAAGTAATCAGAGCAACCAAAAAGTCACCATACGCAAATATCTGAGACTCAATTTTGACAGTCCCTTCAACCAAGTTATCCAAGCCCGGGATAAGCAGACCAAATGCCGGCAGTAATAAGTCTTTAACTAAAGCCTGAACCAGATTGCCCAAATATATGCCTATAATGAAAGCAATAGCTAGACCAAATATTTTGTATTTAGACAGAAAATCTTTGAATTCAGTCCATAGCGTTTGTTTTTGAGAAGGCGGAGATGGGGGAGCTTTTTCTAGTGATTCTCTAATTTTCCGTAACTCAATTAATATTTCTTCTTCATTTGACAATAACAGTAACCTCAAAATATTTTACAGCATCTAAGAAATGCGTATAACTAAATTTTTATCTTTTGGTATTATTGTTTGTTTCTTTTAGATAAGTCTAATATATGTTCATTAGGCAACCTCCGAAAACCGCTCAATTAGCAAGACTATATTAGGTAGTAAGAAGTTGCAAAGAACCGATATGGGCAATGTTTACATATTTAGAGCAAAAACACACTTAAAATAAGGATAACTGTTTTTATCGGGTTTGAAGTGTAAAACACGAGTTTCCGGAGGTTGCCATTATTATTGAACATCTTTACTACATAAACGGGCTTTCTTATACCGATAAATATAATGTTAGAGCAATACTTGCTCACTGTTTTCAGGCTTTTATCGCCAGCAATTAAAATGTTCATTACTTCATATACCCATCAAACCAGCCAGTAAGCAGAGGTTTTTTAATAATTCCACGTCTAATCTAGTGCTCATTTAAAAGGTTAGATATTTATTAAACTGTTCAGCAACATAATGACTTCTTTAGATGCTACTGCATTCTATTTGCATTTTTGCCCTTCTTAAAAAGGGTTAATAGTAAAGTAGAATAGTACCATACTAATAGTTTGACTGTTATGTTTAGAGCAGTATTCACATCAGATAACACATGATTCACCTGTAAGTAGGCAATTATTTTTGGAAGTGGCAAACATTATAATGACTATTTGAAATAACTATGGTTCAAAGGCAAAGATGAGTTACTGCTATGTAAAGGTTGAAACCTCTAAACTTTTTCTTCCCATATAATTCTAGGATACTTTAACAGATCTTTATATTTATTGAGTCAGCGATTACCGCTTTTGTATACTACACTATTTGAAACACATTTGTAATTTTTAGAAAATTACCTCTAAAATGTCAAATAACGTTTCCGCTATCTATATCAATGTGTGCTCTGTCTGGCATATTATTGTTTAGTCAAGGGTTTTAACTACAAAAACATGTTTTTTAAATGTCAGATTGATTGTACGCCATTAGCTAAGTCTTTTAGGCGGTATGAAATAGTACTCGAAGAGCTTTAACACATTTCATAACTCGAATTACTCGTTTTTTAAGTTCAATGGGAATCGGCCTTATTGGCGAAAAACGGATTATTTTACATATTTTTCAGATTATTTGTCCGTAAAAGACTTATCTTAAGGCCGTGTTTAATTATATGTGGATGATGAACCTAGAGTCGCAGAGCCACAGCAGTGATATTGACTCGACGGGCGAACTGACATGCAAGGCGTATGTGGGAGCCTTGAGAATTGAAGATTTCTGTAATGTAGCGCGAGTTATACTGAGTATAAAGAATATGTCTATGCAGATGTTTTGGTTAATTAGTTGGGTAGTTAGTGTTTGTGGAAGGAATTATCAGATTGTTGTGTTTTCATGGTCTGAGATGTTTGAGGTTAGGAGGATTGGAAATTGTTGGTTAGGGCATCTCGTCTGTTGAGGATTTATTTATCAGGGTGTGCTGAAAGGTTTGTGTTTCATAGGGGTCGTCATTAAATATTAGACCTACAAGGCCGAAGGTTATGGCGCTTATTGAGAATGTGGGCAGTAATGATATAGAGATGTTTTTTGTTATGTCTGAGCCAAAGTTGAAAAGGAAAAGGATAAAGAAAGTTAACAGTGTTAAAATGCCCACTATTAGAAGAGTTAAACATAGGAGTAAAAAATGGTCTGTTCTCGTTTTCATGTACATAGTTTTCTCACATAGTCGATATACAATTAATTAAGAGTTAAGACGGCATTTATAAACATGTTTACAGAAAACAAAAAACAACACCAGCCCCACCACCAACACAACTATAAAACTATCAACATTACACTCAAAACAATCAAACCCATTATTAGATTAAAATACCAGAAGCAGAGAAAAAGTAAATATCGGAAAACTTATCAATACAATAAACAACATAAACAAAGGAAAAAATAAACACATAAAAATCAACTCCCAAACAATCGAGGTGAAAAATATGGTTGAAATGAAAATTGATGCCAACGAAATAAAAGGCAAAAACGGCATAGTTCAAAAATATGCCGAATTCATAAAAGAAAAAACCAACGCAGACGTATCCAGCAACGCCAATACCATAATAGTTAAAGGTGAAGGACCTGCAGTAGCTAAAAAATACTTACGCATACTAACCAAAAAATTCCTACACAAATACGAACTAATCGACACATACCGCGTAATCGCAGACAAAGAGGAAAACACACTACAAATCAAAGAACGCAAACTAAACGAAGAAGACTAACACTTCTTTACACACATTTAACAAATTCATTTATTGAAACATCTTATTTTTTAAGACACAGCAAAAAAGGAGAACACATAATATCAAATAACACCAATTTCCGCATAAACACTCATTAACGCTTAAACTTGAAACAATCATAACTTCAAACATTTTACTCAAACTTTCCCACACACTATCCTCTATGAAATGTAAAGAATAAAACATCACACTCGTCTAAAAACAGAACCCAAAAACCAATTCATGCAATAAAAGATAAAGTGCACTTTAAGAGTAAAGTAGAGATTTTAAATGAGCAAATCAAGCTTATTTTTAGTTATGCTAATTTTTAGTTGCAGTTTTTTATCAGCCCTTGATATCGCACAAGCTCAGTTCAAACCAACAGTTCCAGAATTCACAGTAAAGTGTGTAGGCAATTCATACAATGTACCACCTACCCAAACAACAGATCCCTACAAAGGAGCAAAAACACAACAGTCTACACCATAGAGAAAAAAGAAATAGAAATAACAATCAAAAACCAAAATTATCAATCCAAAATCATGTATAATGTCCGCACCAAAGGATACTTTGAGCAACAGTGGACCGAAAGGTTCTATTCCGCTGCAGGTAATATAACATGGCGTTCCTGCGACACTCCACCACAAATTCCCGAACAAACAAAGAGCCAATATACGATAACAACATTTCACACCGATAATTACCCTGATGGTGTCCAAGTTGATGTTCAAGTAGAAGCCATGAGTGGCGCATTTTCATGGGAGAGCACACCATCGGTTGTGGCCGATGCTGGAAGAACCATGAAAACAGTAAATGCTTTCATGGGAAACCACACCATCGACGAGTCGATGCTAGAAGAACCACAAAATCAGTAAATGCTTTCATGAGAGACCACACCATCGACGAGTCGATGCTAGAAGAACCATGAAAACAGTAAATGCTTTCATGAGAGACCACACCATCGACGAGTCGATGCTAGAAGAACCACGAAAACAGTAAATGCTTTCATGGGAAAAGACAATAGCTACAACACAAACAGGAACCGTTGCCGCCACCATAATGGTAACATGCGATTATGAACGCAAAGACACAGACATAAAAATGACCGAACTCCGCCATGAATACGATGACGTAGTTATCGAAAACATACATCGCCACATAGAAGAAAAATATTGCCTAGAAATTTTCATAGCTCAAGACAACAACAAACGAATCCTAAACTTAATAAACCGCCTACGAGAAACCCATGGCATTCAACAAGTAAAAGCAATTTTTATGATGCTATAAAAAAGAATAAAAAAAAGAACAAGTTTAGGCGTCAATTAAAAGTTGCTTATAAACCGGATGATTCTTAAAACGTAGAATTGTTTCAGATTTCTCTATAGTTCCACTGGGCAAACGCATAGAAATAGAATAAACAGTGGCACCTTCACGATTTAAGCGCACACCCTCAAGGAGTTCCCCTTTAGTTACCCCTGAAGCGACAAAAACTAATTCATCACCTTTGGCTAACTCATGCTCATCATAAGTTTTAGCTACATCCACACCAGCTTGCTTTAAACGCTCCATACGTGCAACATCATTATTTGGATTCCAAACCCTAACAAGCATTGCCCCACCTAAACATTTTACTGCTGTCGCAGCGATGGTTGCTTCAGGTCCAGCTCCAGCACCAATAAGTAAATCAAACCCTGAGTTAGGAGTAGCCGCAACCATGGCACCTACGATATCACCATCAGGGATAAGAATAACTTTTACACCCATCTGACGAAGAGATTTTAAAAGTTCATTATGTCTATCGCGATCCAACATGACAACAGTAAATTTTTCTATTGGAATATTTTTTGCTTCGGCGATTGTTTGCACAATTTCTTCTATACTCATGTCCAAAGATAATTTACCGATGCTATGGTAGTCAGTAGCAAGTTTAAAGTAGTAACCATCGTCTGGCAAAACTTGAAAACACCCCCTGGGAGCACACGCAAGAGCAGAGATAGAATCTTTTCTGCCTTTGCTAGCAGCTGTTGTACCGTCAACGGGGTCGACAACAAATTCAAGAGCAGGACCAGTTCCAGTACCGACTTTTTCGCGACGCTCAAACGCAGGGGCATGATCTTTTGGACCCTCACAACAAATAATTTCCCCGTCAATATCACATTGATTTAAAACCGCCCGTGAAAACTCTACCGCTTTTGCATCTATTAAATCACAATCCCCATGGCCAACATGCAATACGCCACCTATAGCGCCTGCAACAGTTATCCGAGTTAAAGATGGTGCTAAAGCTCTTAATGTAACCATACAATTTTTCTCCGTTAATAAAGTAAACCTAAATGTCTAAGCTCAATATTTATGGGTTTGCGCAAAAAGCAACACTATTTGTAGTCAACAATTTACGATAATAAACAAATTAGAAATACTTGCAAACATATGTTAAACAAGTCAGCAGCTACAATGATTAAAATATTAAAAATGGAATTTAAAGAATATCTGAAACCCAAAATTCAGTTACTAATTGCGTTCGCTGTGTTAAGAATTGGGCTTTAACGTATAGAGTCTTATATGCTCTCCTTGCTCCTCCAATCAAGCGTACTGCTTGAGATATTTACTTAGGAGGTGATCCGGCCGCAGGTTCCCCTACGGCCACCTTGTTACGACTTTTCCCCCCTCACGAAACTTAGATTCG
>Ga0209737_10003765_pt1 | contig 10592 bp, 10 predicted proteins | sample TergutCu122P3_FD_187284 | JGI IMG/M metagenome (GOLD analysis project Ga0209737, IMG submission 187284) | Cubitermes ugandensis P3 segment gut microbial communities from Kakamega Forest, Kenya - Cu122 P3 (SPAdes) (version 2) | ecosystem: Host-associated > Arthropoda: Insects > Digestive system...
TCGACAATTTGACGCTTTTCAGCTTCACTAATTTTTAAAAATTCTTGTGACTTAGTTTCGCCTTTTAATCCTAACATTAGTTTACTCCTTTCTTGTTTTTGGTGTAAACCTATTTCAGGACGAGACAAATGTCTTACACCTAAACCCCTTGCGAGTAGTTTGGGGCTTCGCTGGTAATGGTAACATCGTGGGGGTGGCTTTCAGCAACCCCTGCATTTGTAATTCTGCAGAACCTTGCATGGTGCAGGTCGCTGATGTGTTTTGCACCGCAATATCCCATTCCGGAACGCAAGCCGCCGGCCATTTGATAAATCACCTCAACTAAGTCGCCTTTATAGGGTACTCTACCCGAAATCCCTTCGGGTACCAATTTCTTAATGTCATCTACATCGCATTGCATATACCTGTCTTTCGAGCCTCTTTGCATCGCCTCCAAAGAGCCCATACCGCGGTAGCTTTTAAATTTTCTTCCATTAAACAAAATAGTTTCTCCGGGAGATTCTTCTACGCCGGCTAACAAACTTCCAAACATTACAGAGTTTGCACCGGCTGCTAAAGCCTTTACAATATCTCCCGAATATCTAATTCCGCCGTCGGCAATGATTGGAACCCCTGTGTTTTTTATAGCGTTATATACTTCATAGATAGCACTAATTTGCGGTACGCCTACGCCGGCAACCACACGGGTGGTGCAGATACTTCCCGGGCCTATGCCAACCTTAACGGCATCGGCTCCGGCACCTACTAAGGCAAGTGCAGCTTCGGCAGTGGCAATATTACCCACAATTACATCAATATTCGGATGCTTAATCTTAATTGTTTTCAAAGCATCAACAACTCCTTTAGAATGTCCGTGTGCGGAATCTAACACAATAGCATCCACGCCGGCTTGCACCAATGCAGCAATTCTCTCTTCTGTATCTGAAGAAATGCCCACGCCGGCTGCTACACGCAAACGTCCCTCGGTATCTTTACAAGCAAATGGTTTATCTTTTGCTTTTGTGATGTCTTTGTACGTAATTAACCCAAGTAATTTGCCCTCATTGTTGACTACAGGAAGTTTTTCAATTTTATGTTGTTGTAGAATATCGCTGGCTTGCTCAAGTGTGGTTCCGGGCTTGGATACAATTAAGTTTTCTTTAGTCATAACAAAGCTTATGGGCTTATTGAAATCTCTTTCAAAACGCAGGTCTCTGTTCGTAACAATTCCAACTAATTTTTTTTCATTATTAACTACAGGAATACCCCCAATTTTATATTCCGCCATCAAATTCAGTGCATCTGCCACTGTTTTTTCGGGCTCAATAACAACAGGGTTGTTTATCATTCCATTTTCTGCCCGTTTTACCGATTTTACTTGCTGTGCTTGCTCTAAAATAGACATATTCTTATGAATAACTCCTATCCCACCTTCGCGCGCAATAGAGATTGCCATCTTGGTTTCTGTAACAGTATCCATAGCGGCTGAAACAAACGGCACATTTAATACAATATTTCTTGAAAAACGTGTGGTTAACACAACCTCTTTGGGAAGTATCTCAGAGTAGGCGGGTATGAGCAATAAATCGTCGAAGGTAACCCCTTCGAGTGTAATTCTATCTGTTTGGAATGAAGACATATAAATTCTATTTTCGTTATCTTATTATGGTTATAGTTCCTGTATATGTTTTCTTTTTGGGAATTGCATCATAGACAAAGGAATAATAATATAATCCATCGGGGAGTTGGGCACCACTTTTTAGTTCGCCCTTAAAGGCTTCTTCAATATTATAATACTTTCCGCCCTTGAAAAGACACTTGTAGTTTTTCTGTTTGAAAACCGCCTTCCCCCACCTGTCGTGGATGGTAAGTTCGTTATCTCTTTCAATATTAAGTTTTTTAATTCCTAAAACATCGTTAATACCATCTCCGTTTGGAGTAAAAACATTGGGAATAATGAGTGGACAATCCTCCACCTCTATATCAGCAAATATAGAACAGTTAGCAATCCGCAAATCGGTGAGTGTATCGTAGAGGCTGGTATCAATATATGCCCATACCTCGTAGTAGCCGGGTTTTGTAATGGATAAAGTTTTATTAAAATCGGTAAAAGTAGTATCTCTCGTTTTGTTCTTGTCTAAAAATATTTTCCAATTAAAGGCGGTAAAGTTTGTTTCCAGTTCAAAGGTACCTTCCATATCGTCGTTGGCGCAGAACTCCTCCTGTTTAAAATTGATTATTATTTTTTCTTTATCCGGATATATAAATGTAATTTTAAGCATTCTCATTGTATCGCAACTCAATTCAGGGTCGGATGCAGGGAAAAATCGTACAATAGAATCGTTATAGTTCTTGATGGCTTCATCCCATACAGGTTTATATCTTATAGAATCCCCCCAAACTACCGAATCACAAGAGCTAATATGATAAACCTCTCTAATGTAATCATCAACAGTAATAAGCCAACGTACCAAACTGTCACAACCGGAAACTGATTGTAAGGTATCCCAAGGGGTTTCTTTAAATGTTTGAACGTCTTCAAATTCAAACGTTTCTCCAAATGAATTGATAACTGTAATGTCTCTGCCTCTACAAACCGTAGTATCTAATATAGTTCTAATGAAATCAAAGGTAATTTTCATCTGCAATGTTTCGATAAAGCGAACTGTGTCAACATAGTAATCCAAAAATAGGTAAATATAGCCCGTTACTCCAGAATCGTCAATAGAAGGGTTAGACACTAGTTTATAGGGTTTTACACTTTCAATGTAAGAGGAGTTAAAATCATCGTACCATTTCCATTTGAGTGAGTCAACTGTTATTTCAGGATTGCGAATATCAAAATCAAAAATGAGCGTATCTCCCGGGCAGTATCTAATTTCCGGCTCTTCTTCTCCATTAACGGTCATAAAAAAATAACTGCTATTGGGCGCTTTTGCCGGAGCTTTTCTTTTCGATTTTTGCGCATATCCAAAGAACGTAAGGCAGGTAATAATTAATAAGAGTATGATTTTTCTTAGCATAGTGTTTGAAATAATTATTAATGGCTGCAAAATTACATCATTTTACAAAACGAACTTCCGTTTTAAAAAATTTAAAACACTTGGTTGTTATCTCTTAGTAAATCATATTCTCAAATGTTAATGAACGTTAAAAAATATTTTACTGATAATCAATTTAGTAGATGAAATCAGTGCTGTTTTTTTGTGTTTTTGCGCGTTTTGTTTTGAAAATGTACTATTTTCGCCGCCTAATATAAATAATGATTTTATGGCAGAAATTATCGAAAAAGTTCAAGGAATTATTGCAGAGAAACTAAGCGTTAACCCTGCTGATGTAACCCCAGAGAAAAGCTTTACAAATGACTTGGGCGCTGACTCGCTCGACACTGTTGAGTTGATTATGGAGTTTGAAAAAGAGTTTGGTATTTCTATTCCTGACGACCAAGCAGAAAAAATCTCAACAGTTGGAGACGCTATCGAGTACATTAAATCGAAAACCTAACCTATAACTCTCTTTTTAATGGAAGTTAAAAGGGTTGTTATTACCGGATTGGGCGCCCTTACTCCTATTGGTAATACTACTTCTGAGTTTTGGAGTTGCTTATTAAAAGGAGTAAGCGGAGCAAATCTAATTACTCGGTTTGATACCCAAAATTTTAAGACCAAATTTGCTTGCGAAATAAAGAATTTCAACCCTGATGATTTCATTGACAGAAAGGCCGCTCGCTCAATGAACAGTTGTGGGCAGTATGCCTTTGTTACAGCAGTAGAAGCAATACAAGATAGCGGGTTGGAGTTAAATAAGATTAGAAAACAGAGAGTAGGTGTAATTCTTGGAACAGCCATTGGAGGCATCAATACTATTGTTGAAACTTGTCATGATTTATCTAAAAGCGGTGGTATCCCCAAATTTAGCCCCTTTTTACTCACGCGCGCTTTGGGCGATATGATTACCGGCAATATTGCGTTACATTACGGCTTTTCCGGTGTAAACTGTGTGGTTACCTCTGCTTGCGCATCTTCGGCGAATGCTATTATTGATGCCTACCATGCTATTAAATTGGGTAAATTAGATATTGTGATTTCAGGCGGGGTCGAAGCCTGCGTGAATCCATTGGCTATTGGAGGTTTTAATGCCATGAACGCACTCTCTACACGAAACGATGAATATAAAACGGCATCTCGTCCATTCGATGTTTCCCGAGACGGCTTTGTTCTCGGAGAAGGATCCTGCACGTTGGTAGTGGAGGAATATGAACATGCCAAAGCGCGGGGCGCTAAAATCTACGCAGAACTTGCCGGCGTAAGTTTGGTTACTGATACCTATCATATTACTGCGCCGGACCCGAGCGGAGGTGCCGCAAAATTAGCAATGCGTAGCGCTATTGAAGAAGCCAAATTGAAAACTACCGACATCGGGCACATAAATACCCATGGAACAGCAACGCCTTTGGGAGATATTTCGGAATGTTTGGCCATTCAAGAGCTTTTTGGAGAACACGCCTCAAATATCGCGATTAATTCTACAAAATCGATGACCGGACACATGCTGGGTGCAGCCGGTGCGGCTGAAGCAATTGCCACAATACTTGCCCTGCATACAGGGAATATTCCACCCACTATCAATCTCAAAGAAATAGACCCGGAACTCCCAAATTTTAACTTTGTTCCAAACCAAGCTATTGAACAAAACTGCTGTGCTGCTCTTACTAACTCTTTCGGATTTGGAGGGCATAACTCAACACTCATTTTTAAAAAAAATTAGGACACCCCGAACAATTAACAGTCGATTTTCCTAACTGAACCTTTTTCAAAATACTAAATGCAAATGGCTAAAAAGAAAAAAACTCCACTGTTGAAAATTGTCGATTTTTTTGGAATTTGCAACACCTATACAATCATTGCCCTGAAATCTGAACTATCCGCTTTCCCTTTTGCAAACACATTAGGAAAACTGCTGAACACCTCTTTCGCTCTTTTACCCGATTTCGAGTATGCCTCACATCAATTCTCTGCCCATTACACGGTGTTCTATGCTGAACTCACGCGCCCCGATTCCGTACATTGCCTGCTCGTTGAAAACAAAGCAGTAATTGACCAACAACAACAATTTCTGTCGAAAACAGAACAAAAGTGGAACTTGCAAACAGGATTCTTGTTTGAAGAATATTTATATGTATTTAATAAAAATGGATTAAGATGTTTTGATGTGGAATTTTCCGATGTGGATTATCTCTTATTTTTATATGCAAAGAAAAACAGGGGTAAGGATGCAACCTATCAGTTTTCTAATAGGTTAGATATTTTTCAAGCGAAAGATGTCTCATTCTTATTAGAACAACAACAAACTTCTAACCAAGAAAAAATCGTTGTTTTTTTGAGAGATTTTTTATGTAAGTATGAAGTAAATGCCAACAGATTTTCAATCAAAAGAAAATTAAACCTTTTAGCTCCAATACAACAGATACCGAGTAGTAACCTCCATTTCTCTTTTCCGGTTCGTTTGGAAAATGAGGGGGTTGCCGACAATTTGCAGGTAGCTGAAGATTATTTAGAATTGCTGCGTACCGAGTAATTGTCAGGTACGATAGAGGGCATCTAAAGCACGTGTTGTTCTTTCAAATATCCCTGTGATAAAAGCAATTAGCATTCCGTAGTTGGTTACGGGAATCTCGGCATCTACGGCAGCTTTCAACCGGTTGGCAAGTTGCTTTTTGGTAATCATGCAACCGCCGCACTGCACTACTAAAGCATATTTTTCTATAGTAGGGATGGATGCCAAACCCGAAACAAAGTCGAAATGCAAACGCTTGCCGGTGTACTCGGAAAGCATTTGGGGAATCTTTACCCTTCCAATATCCTCGCAAGAACTAAGATGCGTGCAAGACTCCAATATGAGTACAGAATCCCCCTCTTTTAAATGATTAATTTGCGGTGTGCCTTTCAAATAGTTTTCATAATCGCCTTTAAATCTTGCTAACAAAATGCTAAAACTTGTGAATGGAACATCGCTCGGAACGAGAGGCGCAATTTTTTTAAATATTTGACTGTCTGTGATAACTAAGTTGGGACGATTGCTTTTCGTTCCTCGACACACACCTGAATCATCGGATTGGGGTGGAGTAAAAAAATCGGCCACTTTATCCTCTTTCAATACAATAGCCACGGCACTCAAGTCTAATATTGCCCTAATGGTTTGCACTTGCGGCAAAATTAGCCTGCCCTCCGGCGCACCGCTGTCGATGGGAGTGATAAGTAAAACGGTATCGTTTTCTTTCACAACACCTTCTAATAATGAAGGGGTGCCAGAAGAGGTATCCGCAATCTTTTGCTTCATTCTTTCTATCAAAGAGGTAATTCCATAGCCGGTTTTGGCGCTTACGGAAATAGCCGTTTCTCCTTCAAAAACCACATCTTTAAGCGTAGTAATATCAGATTTATTATTAAGGATGATGAAAGGAGTGTCTAATCCCCGAAGTTTACGAATCAATCTCTTTTCAAGCTCATCGAAATGATAATGGGTAAGTACAAGAATGGCCAAGTCAATCTGTTTGACAACATTTTCTGTTTTTTCAATTCTTTTTTTTCCTAACTCTCCTTCGTCGTCTATTCCTGCAGTATCAATCAGCACCACCGGACCTAATCCGGAAATCTCTATCGATTTTTTCACAGGGTCGGTAGTGGTACCTGCAATTTCGGAAACGATAGCTACTTCTTGCCCGAGAATGGCATTAATGAGTGCGCTCTTGCCATTGTTGCGCCGTCCGAATATACCAATATGAGGGTGAGAGTTTTTCATAAGTTAACGATTTAATTTATCAAAAAAATATCTAAGGCCATCAAGTGGCGAGTTATCAAATATCAACTTATTTGAAAAAATACTATACCAATAAGCATGGTTACTATCAATTTTCAATATATTACATCCATATTCACTCTTAATCGTTGTATAATGATGCTCACCAAATGCGTGTACATAACCATATATATCAATATTAGCTATATCTTCTGAAACGATTAAAATATTGTCCGACTTAAAATCATAAACAAAATTATATTGAGAGTAATCATAAGAAATAGGACCAGTAGGAGTAAACGAAAGTACAACTTCAACTAATTTCCATTTTCCTATAATGTCATCAGTATTATTATTTTTGGACAACAAATCTTCCTTCTTTTTGCAAGAAGAGAATCCACCTGCCAAGATAAGCAAAGTTGCTGTAATTATTAATATTTTCCTTTTCATAATATATTGATTTTAATGTTTATATCATTGCTTTGCCATGAAAAGGTCTCAGTATGCACAAAGAGATAAAAAAGGAAAAAACTATTCCGCTTCCTTTTTTATTATTATTGCTGGGCATATTGCAGGTTTGTAAAATTTTATCTCTAACTCAGAACCTAATTGAACTTCAAAAGGACCGGTAATTGTTGTTTCAAAAACGGCATTCAGTATCAATTTGGCATTATTAGTAACTGTTACATTATTAGCGTTGATAAAACAATTTGTAACGGTTTGATTTGCATTGACTGTTTGATTGGTAAAATTTGCTACTGCTGTGCAAGATGCTAAACAAACTGCCTCGTATGCATTCACCAAACCATGCCCTACTTGGTCGTTCCATGTTCCGCTTGGTCGTGAAGGATTATTTGCATAAGTATATAAATCGGTTCTTACTTTTTGTGCTGTTGTTTCAATAATATATTTTACTTGTTGCCATGAAAGATTAGGGTTTACCGATAACACAAGTGCAGCAACTCCGGCAACGTGCGGAGCTGCCATAGAAGTACCGTCCATACTACCGATACTGTTATAAGGTAGAGTAGATATAATATCGTTACCCGGAGCAACTACATCCAATTTTGCTCCGTATCCTGAAAAAGAAGAACGAACACCATTAGGATTAACAGAACCTACAGTCAAAATATCATTATTAGAATTAGCAGGATAATCCATAACAGGGGAAAAATTACCTGAGGCAAATACAACCACAGAGCCTTTGCTCTGCCTACCTTGTTTTATTGCATTAACAATAGCATTATCCAAAATCGAACTTTGAAGTTGGTTAAAATAATAGCCACCTTGGTCCCCCCATGAATTGTTAATAACATCTGCTCCATTTTGCCAAGCCCAACTGATTCCACTTGCTAATTCTGCGGAAGCAGTAGATGAAACAGACAAACTATGACTGATTCTCATTATTTTAGATTCTGGCGAAACTCCTACCACTTGTAAATTATTATTTCTAATTGCTGCAATAGTGCCTGCAACATGTGTTCCATGTGAGGCTCCTGTAAAAACACTAGGCGATGTTCCACTTTGAGCATTAAAACTTAAAGAATGAAAATTTGCTAACAAGTCATTATGATTAGGGTCTATCCCTTGGTCTACCACAGCAACATTAACACCCGCGCCTCTTGTAATTTTCCAGGCATTACAAACATTGATGTCAATACCTGAGTAAGTGTTGTTTTTCAATCCCCACAATTGGCTAAATAGTGGATCATTTGTACAATTAGTTCTGAAATTAAACATAAAAGCGGGATCTACATCTTCAAAATATCCGGTTTCATAAAAATAGTTAGTTGCATCAATTGAATTATTTAAGGTAGAATTTCGTATTGTTAAAATATACCATAGAGGCATATACGGAACTTGTTTTACAATTTGTACATTTTGCCCTTCTGCTATCTGCCTTAACTGTATGGTATCTTCTGCTCCTTTTAATTTTATGTAAAAAAAATCAGATGTTCCTATTGGAGGAGCATTGCCTCTTTCAAAAAAAGGCAAGACTTTGTGTACGTATTCATTCTCTTTTAGGGTATCTACAATTGCTATGTATTCCTGCATGGTTGGTGCTGATTCAAACTTTAATTTTGTCAAGTCTTGAATTTGTTCATCATTATCTTGTTCCATATTGAATTTTTTAAACAATTGGGTTGAACTGGAAGATTTCAAGAATTCATAATCTGCAATAATATATACATAATCCCTATTCACTGTTAAGTCTATTTTTTGTCCTTTATAATAATAAAAATAAGGCGTTTGAGCATTTAAAACCACAAAAAACAAAAAAAATAATAAGCTTAGTAAATTTATTTTCTTTTTCATAACTACTAATTTTAATTTTAGGGATTTTTTGTAACAATTAATTCGATGACAACGTCATCTGCTATTTTATTAACGATAATAGGAACTTGCCAATAAGTAATAACTGTTGCAAAAGCAGGCTCTAAATTAACTTTCATCACATAACTTTGTGTTGAGTGTTGTTGCAAACTTTTATATTTAGGATAAACCAAATGATTTTCCATCCCGTGGGCTAGTAACAATGTCCACTTTGAAAAATCAATTTCTGGATAGATGCCTTCAACGCAATCAATATATTTTTCTAATTCTGCACTACTGTTAATAATGATTACCTTACCATTATAGTCAAGATTTGTCCATTGGCACTGAGTTCCAATTAAAGAATATTCCGTAAATGGGATTTCCACAAGTTCGTTTTTATCTTTGCAAGAAGAAAATCCACCTGCCAAGATAAGCAAAGTTGTTGTAATTATTAATATTTTCTTTTTCATAACTTATTCAGTTTTGTGGTAAAAAAATAATCACGAATATAAAGAGGCATAGCAGGCAAAATCCCAAGATATGTCAATTTTAAACAATTTGACTCAACCTTTGTTATAGCAAAGGCAAGGTCGGAATGGTTTAAATCTTTAAAAATAGTATCACCACGTATAATATATCTATCATCATTTCTAAATTGGTAGAACTCGGCATAAGGATCTATATCTTGGAAAGACGTTTTTACATATACCCGTTCTGAATCAATTGTAAGCGTAATAGTAACATTCGGCTCGGAACTATATATCCAAACACCATTAATATCTGACAATTTGGTTTTATTACAAGAAGAAAATCCACCTGCCAAGATAAGCAAAGTTGCTGTAGTGATTAATATTTTCCTTTTCATCTGAATATAATTTTTTAATTGGTTAATAATCAACATTTTTATTGACGTGTTTAAGAGGGGTTAAATTTTCATCTACGTACTCCACCTATTGAAAGGATTGGTAACAGCGGTTGGTGCTTAAACAATTATTCCCACTCGGTGGGCAGTGTCAATTTCATAAACGAGTTCGTTTGTGTCTCAGTAAAAAAACGACTTCACTGGGAAATTTACTCATATCCACGCCTATTTCACTAATTATGGCAATGGCACTATCTTTTCCTATTCCATCAATAGTTTGCAAAAGGTCAATTTCTACACGATAGGCTGCTGCCGCTTTTTCTATCTCTTTTTCTATCTCATCTATAAAAAATTCCGTTTCTGTAATTCGCCTTTTATGAAGTTGCAACATCCGAATATGATGGGGGGTAATTCTGCCTGTCAATGCTTTGCTAAAATCTTCTCTACTTGCTTTAATTTTACCGCGATAAAAACTCATTAGCACTTCTACATCGCGCTCTCCAGAAATAATGGCATTGATAATTTTTGTTCCGGTAACACCATCTACATTACTCAATACACTGGATAATTTAATGTTACAATCTTCCAAAACTTTAATAATCCGATTCTTCTCACTCGCAACCTGACCAATCAACTT
>Ga0209737_10003767_pt1 | contig 10591 bp, 12 predicted proteins | sample TergutCu122P3_FD_187284 | JGI IMG/M metagenome (GOLD analysis project Ga0209737, IMG submission 187284) | Cubitermes ugandensis P3 segment gut microbial communities from Kakamega Forest, Kenya - Cu122 P3 (SPAdes) (version 2) | ecosystem: Host-associated > Arthropoda: Insects > Digestive system...
TACGGAAATCCGGCACAATGTTAAAATATTGGAATCGCAGGTACAGCGGACGGATATATTCAGTTACGATAAGGGTTCAAACGGCGCAAATGATTATTTTGCCCTGTGCGAGGAGTTTTTAAAAATCTATGCAAATTAAATTTATCATGGCTACTACAAGAAAATCAAGAATAGAAGGGTTGAATATTAAAAATACAGGGATTGACAGTTTGATTCAGCGTACCGAGCCTGACGCCCCCCTGCCGGAACAAAAGGCGAACGGAACAGAAGAAACAAGCCGGATAAACTTTAATGCCCCGGCATCATTCAAAGAACGTTTGCAAATTCACTGCGTAAGAAATAAAACATCGGTCAAAGATTTTATTATAGACACTTTGACAAAACGATTAGATGAAAATTCATCATAGGAATTAAACCAGTATTTGAGTAAATACACAAATGAGTATATGAGTAAAAACACATTTCAAGTATACACGGCACACAATAAAAAAAGAGGTTTTAGACCTCTTTTTTTATGATGGGAAGCCGTTTTTGTTGTCTAATTCTGATTTTACAATTTTGAAAGCAAATCACAAATTAAAACGGCTTCTTTTTTACAATTTAGGCAACAAACAAATTGGTAATAGCACCCTGTCCGATATAAGTAGTTCCGTTGAATATAGTGCACGTGAGACTAAGAGCACCTGTCTGCGGGGGACTTATGAAAATACCAACACGAGTAGTAGAGCCGCTAGTAACAGAAATAGAAACAAGTACTCCTTGCATGAAAGCTTTCCATATATATGTATAGGCACTATTCCAGGGAGCGATACTTAGGTCAACCCAGCCATCACCACCATAATCAAGATAAATATATGGAAATGTTGCTCCGGGATTACCATTAGGAAGACTTGCGTTCACATAATTAATTGTTACGGAGGAAACTGCCGCCCCGTTAGCAGTAGTATAAGATGAATACGCATTAAGTAATCCATGACCGACTTCATTATTCCAAGTTCCGCTCGGTGGCCTGTTAACGCTAAACGAATAGGAAGAAAGTTTAGTTGCTGTTCGTTCAATAATATATCTTACTGCTGCCTGCGTAAGAAAAGATTTTAAGGAAAGGATTCCTGCCGCCACACCTGAAACATGAGGACAAGCGGCAGAAGTGCCGTTAAACCAACATGTATAATCCTGATTGGTGTAATCGGTTGATCTTAAAATTCCTCCAGCATTAGGATGAATACCCACATTAGGATTATATCCTAATACACCCTGTAAGTCTGTTGTTGGAACTAATACACCAGGAGCTATGATATCCAGCCAAGTTCCGTAATTACTGCCCCATCTCCATTCTGTATCACAAGATGAAGGTGATTTCCTTTGTCCACATTGAGACATGGCTCCTACAGCTATAACATTACCTAAGCTAGCTGGAAAACTAACTGAAGAATTATTATTACCCGTTGAAAAAACAACTACACATCCACTACCACCCCGTCCTTGACTTACTGCTAAATTTATTTCATTAACAATAGTTGACGAATAAGCACCACCGCCCCACGAATTACTTAGTACATCAGCTTGAGCTGTTTGCCAAGCATAACGAATGCCATTAGCTATCCATGAATCACTGGTTGTCCAACTACCATTATTAAAAAAGTCATACGCTATTCTGACAGGTACTATTCTACAACCTGATGCTATTCCAACTACTCCTACGGTATTGTTGATTGCTCCAACAATTCCCGCACATGCCGTACCGTGAGCGTTACTTGACCAAGGGCTTCCATTTGAACCACCTGGAGGGCTAACGGTTGCATCATAACCGCCTAAAATATTGGTTTGTAAATCAGGATGCGTTAAAGCCACACCTTCGTCAATAATTGCCACTTTAATAGAGGCACTACCTCTCGTTATCGCCCATGCCTGAATTGCTCTAATATCTATCCCCGAAGTTCCACCATATTGGCCGGAGTTGTCGAAACCCCATTGATCAGGAAAATAAGTATTTAACGATTTCATTTCTCTAAAGAATGAAGGTTCTGCAAATTTGAATAAGCCGGAATCGACAAAATTTTTACAGGTCTGTAAAATATCTCCCAGTTTAACATCTAATGTAGTTAAATAAATATCAGAGTAAGAGTTAAACATCTCAACTGATTTAACATTTTCAGAAAATCCGATATCTTCAAAAACAGTTTGAGGATATAATTTCTTTATCGTCTGTATAAAAATTTGATCTGATGGGTAATGTAAAGTACCATCTTCATGCTCCAATGCGAATGTAGCATCTACTACTTCCGTAATCTGCATCAAATCGTCAAGAGTTGTATTTGAATCAACTGTAGCAATCACCCAAACATAACTGACATCATAAGCAGAAAGAAAAATCTTTTGCTCACATAACGATTTGGCATCCGTTGCAGATTTGGTTTTGATTATTACCTTATCTTTCCTTATGATGTTTATCATCCCTACGGAAGAGATGTATTTCTCAGCAGAGCCTATCACTTTTGTATTTTTATCCAATATTTCATCTCGGATATCACTACAAGCAATCACAAATAAGAAAAGTGAACAAAAATAAACCAATTTACGTATCATAAAAAAATCTTGTTGTTTCATTTTTATTTTTATTTTTTTGTTTGTTAAGAATTTCGAGAGTTTTTCCACGCATTTTTAAGCGTTAAATAAAATTAAACGTTCTTCGACAAAGGAAGACTAACCTCTGTTTGGATTCTGCTATTTTAGTAATATTTACCAAATAGTTTTACATTTCTTTTCATCTATACATACGCATATTTTTATAAATTATAACCGTCCTAATATTACAGATGTTTTTATAAATTATTTTACATCAATTTTTATATAATTCTTTTGTATTCAGCTAAATATGTATCCGCAAAGGTAAGGATATTTTTGATACCAACAAACATTTTTCAAAAAATTTTCAAAAAAAATCGATTTTTAGCGAAAAAAAATAAAACAATCAACCACGCCACCCTCAAAGAGCAGCGTTTGCTTATGAACCACCCCTCCGGAACTGACGGCATGAACGACAAAAATCCCTTTTGAGGTCATATCTGCGGACACCGTAGAATCATGGGGGACATCAAGACGAAACAACTCTTTGCCGTCGGTATTGAATACGCGGACAAGGCAATTTTGGTTTGAGGAAAATAGAACAGAGCCAACCGTCAAAGGTTCATGAACGCAGGAAGAAAGTAAAAAAACAAAGGCAAGAAAAAAAATATAAAGACGGTGGGGACTGATGGAACGGTGGGGGGTAGTTGGGTTCATGTTGTTGTTTTTTAATGTATTAATAATATGTGCTATCACGGACAGAGGCGAGAAGGTTGTCGGGGGCGTAATGATGGGCGATTTCTTCCCGGCTTGATGTTGCGAAATCTATGCCAAAGGTTAAGATTTTCAGATTGCCGGAAAATAATAATGTTTTGTTGTTTAGGGAATTGCGCAATATTTCAAGTTCTGAAATCTGCGCTTCGTTGGGCAAAAATACAGGTTGTTCCATGTTACGGCGTTTCAAGGCAATTAGTTCCTGCTGTAATTTATTTTGTTCATAGTTAGATAATTGGGTAGATGATAAAATATTTTCTACTTCATGAATCCGGGCGAAATGCTGATTATAGCGGTTTAACTCCTGCCGATGCCGGGCGGCGGCTTGGTTGAGTGAGTTCTCAAGCCGGGCAATCGAGGAACGAATGGAAGTTTTAGACGTATCTACGCTTGCAATAATTTGAAAGTCAAAGCGGTTAGAAAATTTAATAAAGTTTGTGTGATACGTTACGGCTTCATCAATATAGGAAACATTCAAATTGGACTGCACCAAGCCCGACGCCAACCGACCGCGAAGCAGAACCTGAAGGCTGTCGTAGTCAATATTGAAAAATAGAACATCTTCAAACCGTTTGACGATGTCGGAAACTCGCGGCTTGGTATAATTCACTTTTAACTGCGGGTCGTTGGAATTAAGTGTAAAAACCCGCTTATTGTCGAATAAAATTAACTCGTTTTGCTTGCTCTCTATAACAATCGCCTCGCCGATAAAATTTTGAGCGTTCAATATATAATCGTAATCGCAAACAACGTAAAATTCAGTGTTTTGATTCTCTCTATCAACGTGCCGAATGGTCCCAAACTGACGGTTGTACGAAGTCCAAAATCCCTGCGCAAAAAGAGGCTGCATTGTAACGCAAAGAATGCCACATACGGCACATACAACAAATTCACTTTTGAAGTCGCCACCCCGAAAACGAAAATTAACGTTGCCCGGGATAACACAAGGATTTTTAAACCATGGGAACAATAAGGGAATGCCCGAAATGGTAACCATATCAAAGACGAAATGAGATATTAAAGAGAAAACGGAAATCTTAACCAAAGCGGTATCGGGAAAAACACCGTACCAGTACAAAGACAGCATAACAGCAGAAACAAAGGCAAGAAACAATAAAGAATGCGTAATTGTCCGATGTCCCAATTTTCGATTAATAACCCACGCAAAGGGGTAAAATATCTTTCCGATCAAACTCTTTGTACTGTCAATGTCGGGAAGCAAAGAGAACAGCACACAGGCGGCAATGTATTGGGGCTTCTCGAATACATTAACGTCCGTAAAACTGCACAATGTACCCGCTAAGACCAAACCACCCGTTATATGCGTTGCTGCGTTCATAAAAATTCAAAGATTCAAAAATTCAAGGATTCAAAAATTAAGTGTGACTTTTGTTTCATTGTTTCCATTTTAAATTTCTTAGTTCGTTTTATTTGCGTTCGCATCGCTCTGTACTATTCCGTATCCACCGCATGACCTGCATTGTTCCGGCGATGCGCTTGTTGTTACAAATGAGTGTCCAACAGGAACGAGATAAAATCCAGCCGGAACTAATCCGCTTCCACAACACACAGGACAACGGTACAGAATTTTTTTTTCATTTTCGTTCATAACTCTTTAAATGTATTTGCGTTTAGTACGCGCGACAAATGCGCGTGTCATCAAAAGGAATATCATCGCCATGCCGCCGATGAAACGGAAAGCGGGGTTTTCTAACTCGCTCGTCATGTAACGCATCACGGCAAGCCCCGCAATCAGAATGACAAGGAAATAGGAACAGTCCCATTCGGGGATTGCGCCGGCAAAGGTAACGGCGCGAATGTTGTCGGCAACAAGAACAGGCTCGCGCCTGTACCGCTCAATCATTTCAGTTATCACGCGCGGGTTTCCGTCGCTCTGCAACCAAATATGATTACGAAACAGTTCGTAATCTTCTATCTGCAAATCAAATGAAAGTTTATGCACCAATTCAAAGGTATGAAGCCGGGAAAGATTTTTCAGTTCAATTTTTTCAAAGTTCCAAAAAAACGGCGCTTTTGAAATTGCTATTTCGGTTGCCGCAATTACGAAAATAAAGTAATCTTTCAGAAACTCAATCACTTTCAAACTCTGCCGCGAAATATCATCAAACTGTTTAATTTTCAATATGATACTTTTAGGCTCTAAAACGACCTTTTTAATCTCATCGCAAAGAAAAGAAATAGATTGCCGGGTTAAACGCTGCTCTTGCTTCTGCATATCAAAGTCTTGAAACAAAACGGCTGCAACTTTTTCTTTATTATTCTGATACAAATACAGAAGCAAGTAGATAAGGGATTTTTTAATGCCTCCGGTATCGTCGAACGTTAAAACCGTCTTGGACGTTTGCAAACTATCCAACAATAAACGTTTGCCGACACCATAACCGCCAAATACTAAAACATTCGTACCCTGTTCCAAATGCGCCGAAATCTGCGCCAATTCACTGTTACGACCAACTACAGGCAATTGTTTTTGCGATGGAATATAAACGGCGGGGGGCTTTTTAGAGAACAAAAAGGAAAACCACCGACGCCGGTCGCCGTTCCGCTTGGCAGCTGCCGCCACTGACTTCTGTAAATGGTCTATCGGGATATGTGCATAGATGCGCGATGTGTCCAAAGATTGATGCCCTAACAAGTCGGCGACTTGGTGCAGATTCGTACCGGTGGCAACCAAACCGGTTGCAAAACTATGGCGCAAAGCATGAGGGTGACAATTTTTTATATTTAATTTTTTGATATTCAAACGCTTTAAATAATTATTTACAGCCTGTCGCGTTATCGGCACATCGGGACTGTACGGCGACGGAAATAAAAGAGTTTTAACGGATAATGTTTTGAATGTCTGGGAATATGCCGCAAGGCAATTAAACAAACGAGATGAAAGGGGAATTTGACGAATGGCAAAATTTTTAGACAATGAACGTTTTTTCAGGCTTCTAACTTTCAGAATTTTACGTTGAAAATCGAAGTCACCGAAAACCAAAGAGATTGCCTCAGAAACGCGCAAACCTGCATCTAACATTAATAATATCAATGCTTTATGCCGCAAGTCGGGAATTGAATTTACCAACAAAGCGGCTTCATTATGGTTTAGATAGCGTAAAGGTGTTTCAGTCATATATTTAGCAATTCAGTAGAAACAAAATATTTAGCAAAATCAAATTCGATTTCAAATTCCGTAATCAATTCAATTTCATTGATAAGCCGCTGAATATCCGAAACATCAGAGTTATGAGAACGGATTTTGTTTAATATGCTGCTCTTTTCCTTTAAAAAAGATTCCGTGTCAATTTCGTGATTATTAAACTCCTGCAACTTTATTTTAAAAATTTCAATGTCGTTCAAAACAATTTCGTGGGACGCCTGCAAAAGGTTTAAACGCTGATTTAAAGAAAGATAATAATTTTTCAGTCTAAGTTCGGAAGATTTAAAATTCAATTCATACCGCCGCTCAATGACGGACAAGCGCCGCCGTTCCTGCCGTTTGCTTATCATGTTGGAAACGAATGCAGAAGATGACAACGTAAGATAATAACGATTATTGATAAAATCATAATTGACACTTGGAACAAAGTGCCAAAATGTCAGTTTATACACGCCTTTAATTTCTTCGATTTCAATGTCTTTGTGAACCTGCAAAACATCGGACATCAAAGAAACGAGCGTATCAAGCGAATGAGTTATATGTTGCGCCGATACGGAAACGTTGACGAACACCGCCAAAATAACCAAGCAAAGCCGCATAAACCGATTTTGTTACCATACCCCGCAAAGATAACGAGTTAATCACAAATAACCAAACAATTCCGCATTTAATTGAAGTTTTGCGAACGGAAGCGCGTTATCGGGGTCTGGGGGTTTGCGGATTTGCGATTTCGTAAACATCAAAAATAGACGTTTTGTTTACAGTTTTAAGAAGGAAAAAGAGGTAAAAAACAAAAACCTATATATCTGATATACAATATATTAGAAAATCCGCCGCGCCCCCCTTTTTTAAATTCTGATTGAAATAAATTTGTTTTTTGTTTTGATTTTCAACGTCTTACGATTTTTTCGTAATCAACAAACCAAAATGTTCGACCTTATTTTTTATTCAGATGTTGATTAAAATATAACTTATTTGTGTTATCAAATTTGAAAACGGCAAAAATGCGAGGGTCGGAAAGCGCACATTTATAGGAAATGAGAGGGGAAAACAGAAGGGGGGGCTAATTGCGAACTATGACGTTTGGAATAAAAAGTATGACGTTTGGAATAAAAAAAAAGCGGGCGAACTATGACATTTGGAATAATGGTGTGACGTTTATTGTGAAAAGTCATAATTAGTATTTATCTTTGCACCGAATTTTGAAAACAAATAATTATGACACAAGACAATTACAGCCTCGAAAGGATAGAAGTAATACAATCCTACATATTGACGACGGCGCGGTATGACTTCAACGTATACGAAAAGAGAATCATGTACAGATTGGTGGAAATGATGCAATTTCTACTAAATGGCTTAAAATTAAACGAAAGGCACAGCATACAAAAGGATTTGTTTGACCTGTACCACGTCGAAATACCTTTAAGGGCGTTTCTGTTCGACGAAAAGGACACGAACTATAGCAGGGCAAAAAAGGCGCTCACAAGGCTAACGCAAAAGGTGCTGTATTATGAAGACGACACGGTCTGGAAAGCGATACCGCTCATACTGCTGCCCGAAATCAGGAAGAATGAAGGAAGTTGCAAATTTCGACTCCACGAAGATATATATAACGCCCTGATGAACTTCAGCAAAGGATTCAAGAAGTACGAACTCATAACCGCCATGCAGTTTGAAAGTGTGTACAGCATGCGATTTTACGAGTTATTCAGCAAACAAAAAACGCCACTCACGTACTCAATCGCACAATTAAAAGCGATGTTCAAAATCGAAGATAAATATAAACTCCCCGCAGACTTCATCAGGCGCGTAGTTGAAACGGCAAAGAAAGAATTAGACGAAAAAAGCCCCTACAGCTTCGACTATAAACCCCTCAAAACAGGGCGGCAAATAACAAGCATCAAATTTTTGCCCCAATACCTGTCGAAAAATGAAGATGAAACATATAACGCAATTAAATTAAACGAATTAGCACAACAATCAAGCGTGGGTATATTCGTGAAAAGGGATTTAAAAAATTACCTCAAAGACAATTTCAACTTCTACGACCGCGAAATAAAAAACAATCTGGACATATTCATAATGGCGTCAAAATTTGAAGATGAAGCAATTATGATGATTTCAAACGCAAGAGCAAAGGCGAACAGGGCAAAGAACCCGAAGGGATATATCATCAATGCGTTAAAAAAGTGGCTGAAAAATAAGGAATTGAAAAAATAATAATATATTTGCCCCAACCCAACCCCCAAAAAGGGAAGGGGCGAAATGCACCGTTGAATCGCAATCATTTGAATGTCAGATGATTAAGGCGATTTAAGGGTGTGGTTTATTTGTCTAATTATGACATTTGGAATAAATTAAACAGAAATATGGCTGCTTTTAAAATGGTATCAAAAACAAACAAGGCATTGATGACGGCAGCCGAAATTTGATACCAAAATCATCGAGCGCCATGCAAGCCGGTACTAAAATTTGATACCATTTTAGTACATTTGTACCCAAATCCAAAAAAAGATATGAATACAAAAAATTTTACTCTGAGATTGAACGACGAAGAAAGTGCAGCACTCGAAAAACTTCGCCAATTCTTCAGCAAGAACACCGACGCCGCCGCCGTTAAGTTTGCAATAAAGAATTTTCAACACTACTACGACAGAACGAAAAAAGCAGAATCCGAGTGCCGCAGACAGGAGGCGGAAAACGAAAAATTAAAGGAAGATATTCGCGATTTTGTTTTTTCATTTCAAGGATTGAACAAACATTTGCCATAACAAAGTGGTATCATTATTCAATCCGGATATCCGGACAATCCCTTTCAAATGGTATCATATTTCGTCTTGTATTGAGATTTTTTGTTGAAAATGGTATCAAATGGCATCTGCAGGAAATAATCCAAAAGGATCAATATAAATCCATGCCGCCACCGGCGGCATGGAAAACCGTTGATTATCAATGATTTATAACCATTTGAAAATCAATTCATTGCGTCACTCTCTTTTTCTTTCTCAACTCAACGAAAGCAACAATAACAGAACCAAGCCCAAAAAGAGCAATCACGGAAAGCAAAATAATTGTACTCATGATTTTTTATTTTTATCATTATCAACACTATCCAATCTACGACCAATCCAAACAAGCAAAAGACCGAAGAATAAAATCAAAGCAAACAGGGAAATAGAAACAACCCAATAAGTAAGCGTATCTTCCTGAGGAAGAAAAGCACGCGACAAAATAAGCGCAGTAGCGACGTATTTCGCAACATCTAACAACCATTTACCAACAATATCAAACATATATCAAAATTTAAAGAATTAAACAACAACGACGACAAAGGTATTAAAAATCCCGCAAAAAAGCGGGATTTTTAATCAATTTTCTATCAAATCAAATAAAGCGGCTTGCAACTCGTCAGCCATTGAAACAACACCGTCAAGGTCAAGATCCCCGACGTCTTCCAAGTCAGACAGCAAAGAATACGCCCGATACGCGGCATCATGCGCCGCTCTGATAACATCTAAAACATTTGCTTCCATAATCAACCACAATAAAAAATTACTTCTTCACCTTCGACAAAATCGTCAAGCAAATACTGCTCAACCAACACAAACCGCCCGGCATGAACAAACCACCGAAAAGAGTGATAAAACATGTGGGCGGACAAATTAGCCACATTAGCGACCAAATTACGCACCGTAGGACACGAAGCGCACAAATTTAACACAGCGTTAAAAAAATCCAGATTGGCGGGGTCGGACACCGCACTTTCAAAACATACTTTCATACTCGAAAAAATTAGAATTAAACAACAGCACAAAAGTAACAAAATAAAATGAAATAAGCAACAAGAAAGCAACAAATTTTGAAGAAAAAATAAAAAAAAATCAAACGAACAAAAGCATCACACCGAAAAACCCCCAAAACACCCCACCAAACATCGAAAAGAAGAAAGAAAAAAAACAACATCTTTATATGATATAAAGATTAATATTTATACATTTGACAAAAAAATATTGTGCCTGCTTCGCAGGGCAGGCAGTTAATATATTGATATACAATGTATTGCGATTTTTCCCATATAAACGG
>Ga0209737_10003768_pt1 | contig 10589 bp, 3 predicted proteins | sample TergutCu122P3_FD_187284 | JGI IMG/M metagenome (GOLD analysis project Ga0209737, IMG submission 187284) | Cubitermes ugandensis P3 segment gut microbial communities from Kakamega Forest, Kenya - Cu122 P3 (SPAdes) (version 2) | ecosystem: Host-associated > Arthropoda: Insects > Digestive system >...
CCCCAAAACCCCAAAACCCCAAAACCCCAAAACCCCATGATGTGAATTTCTGTTAAAGTATGCAAGTTAATATAAAGTAAACAACTATATTATATAATAAACATTAAATGAGAACCAGTATTAGTGATAAACGACTTGAATTCAAATTCAAAACCACACCACGCAAGAGCCACGCTGAAAGCCCCTCCAATCTCATCCCTCAATCAACAAGAAACTTACAATCTCACATTGTACAACGTTCCAAAGCCACTTCCAACAGAACTTCCCCTGCTTACCCTATAGTATCTTCAGTTGAAACTGTGGCTCCTCCAGATTTTGTTGGCAATATTGCTAGTTCTAAAGTTATGACTGCTAGTGCTAAAAATATTCTTGAGAAAGCAATGCTTCTAGCAAACAGTTCTTTGGACAGTTTGAAGGAGATAAAGATAAGTAAAGAGAAGGCACAGAATGAACAATTGAGAGAGATAATAGAACTCAGAGAAGAACTTGAGAAGAAAAACCTACTAATCCAACAACTAGAAGCTGGTTACGCTGATGGAAAACTCAACTTCCAAAAGATACTCGATGATAAGAATTCCCATATCCGTGAGCTAACGGGCGAAATTAAATCACTAAGACAATTAGTCGAAAATAGTGATTTGCGTGGACAAAGGTTAGATAAGCAAGGAATGTATGATATTAGAGCATTAAAAAAGAAATTTAATACAAGACTAAAAGCATCAAAGATGAAACTAGAGGAAATAAAGCGTACAATTAATTCAACTGAGATTAACGTCTCTACGCTTCAACAAGCAACTAAGAGACAATTCAAGCATTTAAACGAACAAATCAAAAGACGATCGTTAAACTCAGAATCGTTGATATCGATATTACGAAAAGAGAATACAGATCTTCGTAAAGAATTAGTACAGGTGAAAGCTTATTTAGCAGTGAAAGATAATAAGGTGCCAAAGACAGAGTTAATGAATGAGAGGCTAAAAAAAATAGAGAGTGCATTGAAAGAGAGAGAAGTGAAGAGTAAGCAGTTGGAACAAGAATTGAGTAAAGGGAAAACGTTAACTGATGAGAAGAGTAATAAATTCAATGAGGAAAGGAAAGTAAACAAAGAGCAAATAGATCTCCTACACAAAATGATCAACGAACTCAGTAACTTTGTATTTTGAGGAGTAGAAAGATATAATTCGTTTATGATCGAAGAATACGAAGCTAAACTCAAAGAAAAGAATGAAGAAATGGCTAGGTTGAGAAATACAAGGGTAGATAAAGAAGAATTAGTCATGCTAAACGATTTAGAGAAATTAAATCTAAAAGAAGAGGCTACCAATGAAAGAAGTTTAAGAGAGCGATTACAAAGAACTAACACTGAATTAGAAGATGACATCAATAAGTGTAAGCAACAATATGAGTCACAATTCTTTGAACTTATAAATGACAACGAAAGATTGATGAAGAAAATGAAATTACTCGAAAAGGAAAAGAGTGAACACGAAGAAAGGCTACAGAGTGCGTTGAGTGACTTGCAGATGAAGAAGGGAGAGGTGCAGGAATTAAGAGAGATGATAGGAATAGCAAGTATAGACACAGCAAATGAAGCATTAACACAACACAAACACTTTGAAAGTGAATTCATTACGCCAGATACTCCGCAAAGCGCTAGTTCAAAGAAACAACCTAAACACAATTTTGATAAGGTTAGGAAAGAATTGAAGATTTGTACGAATAAGGAGCTAGAAGATTATGAATATGAGAAGATGTATCTTATGTGTTTAAAGTTTATAGGAGTAATGAATATGAAGAGAAGGTTAATGTTATTAATGATTCCTTTACATTTTCTTTGGATAAGCTTGTAAAAGAAAATGAAGAACTAAAAAGCAAATTGAAAGTAAAGGAGGCCGAATTATTCAAACTGAATGCAGAGTTAAACAGAACACAAGACTCGCTTAAACAAAAGCAAAAGGAAGTTACTAAATTAACAGAAGAACGTATTGCTATTTTAAAAGACCATGATAAATTCAAAGAAGATTTAATCAAGTTGAAGAATTTGATTTTGAGTAAGTCTGCAGGAAAGCCAATGGATGAGAGTGTACCAATGAAAAAGGAGGCTTCAGAGATAGAGCACATAGAAGAAGTATCTAGTAAAGATAATGATGAGTCAAACATTTATATGGAAAAAGCAATGCAAGAGTTAGAAGGACTTAAGATGATGATTAAGCAGAAAGAATTAGAGATTGTTAGAATGAGAGCCGAGAAAATGCTTAAGACTGCTTCTAAATCACAAAACAATGAAAAAGAAAAAGCCTCCGATAGTATTTGGACCGAGCAGAATAATGAAGAAATTAAGGAGAGGCCAAATAAGGAAGCAGAAGATGAATTGGTTAAGTTAGCTAAAGATCAGAGTATGGAGAGTTATAGAGAGCAAGCTGTTTCATATAAGAAATCAGGATTAGATCAAAATGAACCTGAGAGTGAAAAACAGTTGAAGATATTAGATTTGGATTTATTGAATGACAGTGACAATGAAATAATAAAGGAGTTAAGGAATATAATAGGGGAAAGAGACAGGGAGTTAGATAAGATAAAGGCTGAGAGGAAGAAGGAGCAAAAGTTAATGCCTAAGGGCATGCCACAACTAATAGCAGACTTTAATAAACTAAAAAAACAATTCAAAGAAAAGGAGAATGAGTTGTTGCGAGTAACTGATAATAATAAAGAAACAATTACGCAATTAAGTGAAGATATTAAAAAGATGAAGAAATCAATAAGCGATAAAGAATCTGCTATAAAGAAATTAAAGAAAGAAAAGAATGAAGAGCAAATAGCAGCATCAAAGAAAAGTGAAGATGTTATTAAGGAATTGAATAATGTAAAGGATTTATTATTAGCTAAAGAAGTTGAGTATGATAAATTAAAGAGTGAATATATTAAAGAGCATAAGGTTAAGACAAAAAAGGTTGAAGCTTTGACTAATGAGTTGAATATTTGTAGTGAGGAGCTAAATGCTAAGATAACTGAGAACAAGAAGCTAGGTCGTTTAATTGAAGAAACTAAGTTGGAAGCACAAAATACAGTAAAAGGAGCATTAGCTAAAGTGAATAAAGAGAAAGAGATAGAGATTACCAAGCTCAATAATCTATTGTTAGAAGGTCAAGAGAACATAGTAAAGATTCAAGAGGAAATTATGAGTGAGTTGAAGAATGCGAAGCAAGAAATTACTGAAAAAGAAATAGAGATACAAGGATTAAATGAGAAATTAAATAAACTTAATCAGGAAATGAAAGAGAGAGAAGCAATCACACAGAATGAACACACCAAAGTATTAAACTCCCTATTAGAAGAAAAGAATGAACTAAAAGCTACATGCAATAATAAGGATAAGGAAGTAATAAGTTTGAATGAAGAACTTGAATCTATTACAAAGGAGAAAGAAGAATTACTTAGTAAGCTAGAGGAAGAGAGAAAGAATAGTGAAGAAGTTAACTTAACTTTAAATGAGCAGAACAGTAAACTAAGAGCAGAACTTAATGAATTACAGGAAGAGAATGCAAAGAAAATGGCGAATTTAAGTCAAATACATATCAATGAGAAGGAAGAACTTATAAATGAATTAAAGAGCACTAAAGATCTGTTAAAGAGTAAAGAGACTGACTTACTGCAAATAAAAGAAAAATTATTGAAAGAGAAGACTGAATTAAGTAAAGAATTAGAAGAGTTGGATTATATAAAACAACAGCAAGAAGAAACACTTAATGCTAATAGTAATGAGTTAGAAAAATATAAGAATCTATTAAGGAACATGCAATCAGAATTAAATCAACTAACGAGCAATAAGAAATCTATGGCAACTGAAATAGAAGAATTAGAGAAGAGTATAACAGAATTAAAGGAAGAGTTAAAGAATACAGAGGAAGAAATAGTGCAGTTGAATATAAAATTAAGTAAAGCGACAACTGAATGTGCTGCATTAGAAATAAAACTTAAACAAAGAAATATCCAGCTCATAGACAAAGAAAGTGAAATAGCCAAACTGAACCTTGAGCACAAAAGAATTGTAAACAATAAAGAGGAAGAGATACAAGGAATAAGAGCAGAGAGTACACAATTAAAGAGTGAATTAGAGACAATAACAGAAGAAAGAGACAGTACGAAGGATGAATTAAGTAAATGTAATAGCCAATTACAGGGTGCTAATGGTAAGATTAATAATTTGGTTAAGAAGTATGAGAGTCAGATAATGGATAAAGAGAATGAATTAATAGAGTTAAAGAATCAAGTACAAGATAATGAAGACACTATAGCTAGATTGACTAATAATCAATCAAAGGAAAAGAGTGAGGTAGGTAAGGAAATAGAGAAATATAGAAAGCAATTAAAGGAGAAAGATACAGAAATAGCTAATTTACATAATGAATGCAATAATATATTAGAAGCTAAGAATGAACTTAGTAATGAATTACAAGAAATTAAAAATACATTTAAAGACAAACAAAAGGAAGTAACTAATTATGCTAATAAGTACAACACACTATTGAAAGATAATGAAATCATAAAGGAAGAATTAGAGAAATATAGGAAATCAATAGAAGAGAAAGAAGTACAAATATTAAATTTACAGCAAAGTTATAAAGGATTATTGAATGATAAGGAGGAAGTGGTTGATGAGTTAGAGAAATTTAGGAAGGAGATTAAGGAGAGGGATGAGGAAGTAGAAGAATTGATACGTAAGCAGAAGTTACTATTGAAGGAGAAGAGTGATATGGGTAAAGCATTGGAGAGCGTTAGAGTGCAACTTGAGAATAAAGAGTTAGAAATAGTAGAGATAAAGCAGGAGCAACAGAGTTTGTTGAGTGATAAAGATGAAGTATTTACTGAATTAAGAAAAATAAAGGAGCAACTTAAAGAAAAAGATAAAGAATTCATGCAACTAAAAACTGAACAAAAGGCAATGGTGCGAGAGAAGAGTGAAGTGGAGGGAGAACTAGAGAGCAGTAAGAAACAATTGGAAGATAAGGATTTAGAATTGAAGGAACTGATAGAGGAGAGAGTTAAAGAACAGAAAATAGCAGCTGAAGAGAACGCTGAATTAGCCCAGAAACTAGAGAATGTTAAGACTGAACTTAAAGCAAAGAAAACAGAAATACAGAAACTAAGGGAGAGCCAAATAGAAGAAATGAAAGCATCTACAGTTGAAAAGGAAGAAATAGTAAACGAGCTGGAAAGCATTAAAGAAGAATTAAAGGAAAAAGAAGCAGCAATAATTAAATTAAATGAAGAAAGAAAGACTGCATTAAGTGATAAAGATCAAACCGCAAAGCAATTAATGAATAGTAATATAGAACTTCAAGAGAAGAACCTTGAAATTACACGACTTATCAATGAACTCACTGACTATAAGAATGCGTTGGAGAAGGAGAAGGAGAAGACAGTAAGAGAGCTAGATACTATAAAGCAGCAGTTAAGTGCTAAAACATCAGATGTAAAAAAGTTAAATGAAGAGATAATAGAAGCTAAGAGAAGCTTAGAAAGGGAATTAGAAGAAACAAATGAAGAACTTAATTCTACGAAAGATAAATTAAGTACCAGAGAGACTGAAATAGAGAAGCTAAGAAAGACATTATTAAGAGAGAAGAGTGAGAATGACGAACAGTTGGAAGAAATTAAAGATCAGCTTACAGCTAAAGAATTGGAAATTGAAAACTTGAGGGAAGAAAAGAGTAAGCAGCAAAAGTTATTTACCAAAGAAAAGGATAAATTAAATTCAGATATAAATATTCTTAAGGAACAACTTAGCAATAGACAAGGGGAGCTTGTAGAATTAAACGAGAGATTAGAGCAGGAGCAAGAGAAGTCAGAAGATGAAATAACAAAACTTAAGCAACAACTTAAGAGCATTGAGGATGAGAATATATCATTGAGTAATAAACAGAAGGCATTAGAAAAGGAGAAGAGTAAATTGAAGGAAGAGTATAAAATTTTATTAGATGATAAAGAACTGAAGCTACAAGAATTAAATGAACTTCTAACCAAAGAACGAGATAATATGATAAAAGAATCAAAGCAACAAATCAATCTCAAAGAAGATCTCACTATGAAAGATAAAGATATAGCAAGATTGAAGCAAGAGTTAGAAGATAGTAAGGAACAGTATTTGAAAGACAAAGAACAAATAGTAAACCAATTAAATAATACAAAGTCTTTATTGACTGATAAAGAAAATGAAATTGAGAAATTACTCAATGAACAAAGTTTAACGTTAAGTACTAGGAACGAAGAATTAAGAAAGGCAAGGTTAAATTTAGAAAACAAAGAAAGAGAGAATAAGAAATTACAAGGAGAGTTACAGTCTGCATTAGATGATAATGATAAACTATTAAATGAATTAAACACTCTTAAAGAAATGAAAGAGAGTGAATACATTAATTTGGAGAAGAAGCAGAAGGGAGAATTAAGTAAGCTAATGAAAGAATTGGATGATATGAAAACAAAGGTTAAGAAGAAAGATAGTGAAATTGAGGAATTGATTGAAAATCAACAGGTGATATTAGACGATAAGGATGAAGTTAATGAAAGGGTAAAGATATTAGAAGATGAACTAATATCAGTCAAGGAGAAGGAATTAAGTGAGAAAGAGTCTTTAATGAAAGAATTAGACATAGTTAAAGAGAATATAAAGAATAAAGAATGTGAATACAATGATTTGAAAGAAGAATATAATACTCTATCAATGGATAATAACAGATTAACAAATACTATAGAAGACTTGAAGAAACTTGATGAACAACGTATAAATGAACTCAATAAATTCAACAGTTTGATAGGCGAGAAAGAATTAGAGATAGAAAGATTATCGAAGGAGCAAATATTATTGGTTAAAGATAAGGATGAAGTTATGCAAGACTTAAATATCATAAAGGACATAATAACCACAGATATATACATTCCAGGCGGAGATACTCTTATTACAGAGTCATCAAGTGCTGAATCTCATATCATTAAGGAAGAAATTACAGATAAATTAAGCAGATTAAAGAGTTTATTGAATGAGAAAGATAATGAAATAGGAGAATTGAGTGTAAAATTGAAGAAAGTGGAAAGTACTAATAGTAGAGAGAAGGATAATATGATGAAAGAATATAGTAAGAATAGAAGAGCACTTAATGAAAAAGAAAAAGAGAACGCTAAATTAAAGGAACAGCTACAAGACATGGAGAGAATTGTATTTTCTGGCAAAGAAGCTTCTGTAATTGAAGAATCAAAGAATATTAAAGACATACTACAAGCCAAAGATTCTGAAATCAATGAACTGATAATAGAGAAGAGTCAGAGACAAAGGGTTATTCCAAAAGAGAAAATTGACTCGATAGAAGAATACACTAAGTTCAAAGAACAGATAAAAAATAAGGATGCAAAGATTAATGATTTAAGGAATGAATTAAATGAATATCAAAGTATCGCAACCAAAGATAAGGATGAAATTGATAAAGAAGTCGATTCTCTAAAAAGCATCCTCGAAAGCAAGGAGGCGGAAATAGATGAAATAAATGAAGAGAAGGAGAAGGTAACTTTAGATAAAGATAAGGCAGAGGCCATTAAAAGATTACAGAGTGCTAAAGAAGAGTTGAAGAAGAAAGATTCTGAGCTGGAATTATTGAATAGTGATCGTAAAGAGCATCAAATAATTGTAGCAAAAGATGGCAAAGAGATTATTGAGGATATTAAGGTGATACAGGAAATCGTAAAAGATAAAGAATGTGAGATTAATATTTTGAAAGAAGAAAAAAGCAAAGAAATAAAGGATGTGCCAAAAGAAAAGCTTAAGTTAATGAATGAACTAAGAGAAACTAAAACTAAATTAAAGAACAAAGAAGCAGAATTAGATAAACTCATTCAAGAAAAACAACAAACAGAACTTGCACTATTGAAAGATGAGAAAGAGATAATTAAAGAGATTGATAAATTGAAAGATTTACTAAATAAGAAAGAAGCTAACATTAAATCAATCAATTCTGAAGACACATTCAAGAACGCATCCAAAGACAAAATGGAATTAGTAAACAACCTCATAAACCTCAAACAAGCACTCAAGAGGAAGGAGCATGAGATAGAGAAGTTAAAGAGTGAAGTAATAGCACAAGAGATTCCTAAAGAGAAACAGGAAATGATTAATCAATTGAAGGCTATAGAGGTTGATCTCGCAAAGAAAGAAGCGGAGGTAAATAAACTAAAAGCCGACCGTAAAGAATATAAAGCACTTATAACAAAAGACTTAGAAGAACTTAAAGAAGATACAAAGAAAATGAATAAGCAAGTGAAAGAAAAGCAATTAAAATTAATGCGACTTAATTATGATATTAGCTATCAACAAAGTGTAATACCAAAGGAGAAAGAAAAAGTGATTAATGAACTTAAAGTATTGAAAGAGGAATTGGCTAATAAAGAGAAAGAAGTATTAAGATTGACCAATGAAATAGAAAAGGATAAAGAGTTTATAGTAAAGAATACTATTGAGTTGAATGAAGAGTTAAATAGAGATAAGGAAGAATTAGATAATAAACAAAAGGAAGTTGATAGGTTAAAGATAAAGAAAGTAGAACAAAGAGCAGTTATACCTAACAACAAACTAGAAATCATTGATCAACTCAATAAGATTCATGAAGAGAGGAAGGAGAAGGAAGAGAAGATAAAAGAATTGAATTATGAATTAGCAGCAGAGTTCCAAATAATGGCTAAAGACAAATGTGAAATAATAAAGGAGATAAATAAAGGAACAGAACAACTTAAAATGAAAGAAGATGAAATAACAAAATTAAAGGAAGCTAAAGAGAAGACACAAAGGACTGTTCCTAAGAATAAGCTTAAAGCTATTAATGATTTAAAGGAAATAAAGAATACATTGAAGAGTAAAGAAGTAGAGATTGAAGAATTAAAAGCAGAAGAGAAGAGACAGAAGGAAGAGTTATCTAAAAACACATTGAACATAATAGAAGAAACTAATAATGTTAAGAGTCTAATTAAAGATAGAGAACAAGAGATAGCTATGATTAATTCTGAACTAGGAATATTAAGTAAAGATGAAGATGCTATTATTAATGAAGCTAAAGGAAAGAAGTTAGTATTAAAAGATAAAGAACTACAGATAGAAAAGTTAAAAGAAGAAAAGAAGGTTCAAGAAAAGATCATACCCAAAGACAAACTGAAGTTGATAGAAGATTTGAGTAATACGAATAAGAGACTGAGAGAGAAGAATGCAGAGATTAAAAGACTTAATAAAGAAATACAAACCCAGCAGACTATAGTATCCAAAGAGAAGTTTGATATAGTAGAAGAATTGAGTAAACTTAAAGATGAAATTGCTGATAAAGAGGCGGAAATCAAGGAACTACACAAAGAATATGACGAACAACAATCATCTATTTCCAAGGAAAAAGCAGGAATTATTAGTGAATTCAGAGAAGCAGAGAATGAACTAAGAGACAAACTTCGAGAGATATCAGAGTTGAGGAATGCACTTTACACGGAACAAATACTGTTGGCAAAGGATTCTATTGAACTTGATTATGACTTGGATAATATTAAATCACAAATACAGAACAAGGAACTACTAATAAGAAAACTGAACACGGAAAGAGCTGAACAAAAGAAATTAATTCCCAAGGAAAAAGTTGGATCTATTACAGAATACAATAACCTCAAAAGACTTCTAAAGGACAAAAATTTAGAAATAGAAAGACTTAATGGAGAGATATACGATAGTAAGAAACTAACGTTCAAGAGTAAACCAGATATAGTAGAAATGATATTAAATTTAAATAAGGAATTAAAAGAGAAGATATTGCAGATAATAAGGTTATATGGAAAGATGATTAAGGCAGAGAAATATATTCCAAAGAAGAAAGCAGAGTTAGTAAGGCAGTTTAAGATATTAAGGAATGAGATTAAAGATAGGGAGAAGGAGATGGTTGATTTGAATATAGAGATTAATGAAGAACAGGAGATAATTGGTAAGACTAATACTGAGATAGCTAGAGAGTTATTAAGGCTTAAAGATGAATTAAAGGAATATAAGGTAGAGTTAGAAGAATTGAATAAAGGAATACATAAAGAGTTATCTCCTAGTAAACTTAAAGAGATCAAAGAGTACAAGAGTTTGAAGGAGGAGCTAAGTGAAAAGCGTTCAGAGATAGTTAATATGAATATAGAAATCATAGAAGAAATGAATAACCTCAAAGATGAACTGAGCTATAGAGAACATGAAGTAGCCACACTGTAAAATTACTTTTTAATCTTCTAGTAAAACTTCATTCAAGGAGAGTGTAGATGGGTATAATAGAGTGATAATAGAATTGAAACTTAAAGAAGATACATCGACTATAGAAGCAGAGTTGAAAATACTTAACAACAACGCAGCAAAGATACTTAACATAAGTGAATACGAGGAGAATGATGAGCTAAAGCTTATTCTTCAACCTCAGTAATGATTATCATACGATATGTATAACAGTCTTATATTATTCATTAATACACTCCTACATACTCTTAGTTCTATTAAGGGGTTTTGGGGTTTTGGGGTTTTGGGGTTTTGGGGTTTTGGG
>Ga0209737_10003769_pt1 | contig 10589 bp, 9 predicted proteins | sample TergutCu122P3_FD_187284 | JGI IMG/M metagenome (GOLD analysis project Ga0209737, IMG submission 187284) | Cubitermes ugandensis P3 segment gut microbial communities from Kakamega Forest, Kenya - Cu122 P3 (SPAdes) (version 2) | ecosystem: Host-associated > Arthropoda: Insects > Digestive system >...
AAGAACACCGGAAGAACTTGAAGCCGAACGCATTAAGCAGGAGCGTATTGAACATGAACGCAAATATAAACGGGAATACCGCCGACGTATGCTTGAAGCAAAAAAGAATGAAGAAAATCAAAAACCGGATAGTGTCGCTTAATGCGGAAACAACATCACCGCCTATAATAATAATGATTATGGGCGGTACTACTTTTTAGGAGGAAATCGTAATGTCTGGAAAAAGAACAATCGAAGAAAGAATTGAAGCCCGACTTGAAGAAAAGAGACAGCTTGAAGCTCAAATAAAAAAGCTTCTCCAAGAACAACGGACTCAAAAAAATAAAGAACGAACTCACCGGCTTTGTAAACGAGGCGGGCTCGTAGAGAAGTATCTCCCGGAATTGATTGAACTCACAGATGATCAATTTCAAGTGTTCATTAATAAATGCTTGCTATCAAATTACACAATGAAAACCTTATCTGAGCTAGTAGCTACTAATGAAAACCTTGATGATAAAGATGATTCTACTAATCTCGATGCTGGTACTGATACAGCAGCAAGTTCTGCAACTTCAGTAGAAAACACCCATCTTACAAAATCATCAGAATCAGCAGCATAAGCTCCGTACAAACACAATCCGCGACCGGAACACAGTAAAGGGCGAGGCGTAAACCCTCGTCCTTTCTGTACACTGGAAGTGCGCACTGATATACCACAAAGCTATGGCTTTGTGGTATCGTGCGCTCCTGCGGAGTGCGCTTTTGAACCTGTCGGTTCAAAAGGTAACGTTGACAATCGCTTGACTTAATCAAACTAAATAATCAAATCATCAGAAAGGAGGCGAAACCGTTGGCTATATTTCATTCTCATATTCAAATCATCACTCGTGGTAAAGGTAAGTCAGCGGTCGCCGCCGCTGCGTATCGCGCTGGAGAAATCATCAAAAATGATTATGATGGATATATTTATGATTATACACGCAAATCCGGTATTGTGCATACTGAAATATTATTACCCGATCATGCCCCGAAAGAATATTCAAACCGGGCAATTTTGTGGAACTCTGTGGAGAAAACCGAGAAAGCTACAAATTCACAACTTGCCAGAGAGATTGATATTGCTCTGCCAATCGAACTAACAATTGAGCAAAACATATCACTGATACAGGAATATGTAAAACGCACCTTTGTTGATAAAGGTATGTGCGCTGATTTATGTGTACATGATAATAAAACCGGAAATCCTCATGCTCATATCATGCTAACCATGCGACTGATAAACGAAAACGGTACATGGGGCGGAAAGCAAAAGAAAGAGTATATTCTTGATGATAATGGTAATAAAATATATGATCCGATAAAACGTCAATATAAATGCCGCTCTGTTCCGTCAACCGATTGGAATAATAAAGCAAATGCCGATATATGGCGCAAAGCATGGGAAGACATGGCAAATGCAGAACTGGAGCGGCTTGGTTTCGATTCTCGCATAGACCGCCGGAGTTATGAAGAACAAGGTATAGAAAAAATTCCTACTGTTCATATGGGTGTGGAGGCAACACAGTTGGAGCGTAATGGTATCCGCACAGAACGTGGTGATATAAACCGGAAAATCGAAATCACAAATAAACAAATCCAGCAATTACGAGCACGGATTACTAAGCTAGATAAATGGATAACAGATGCAAAAGCAAATACCAAACCGCCAATGCTATCAGATGTAATTACCGAGATTCTCAATCGGGATAACCAATCAAGATTATCACGGCTTAAAGCTGCTTCACAAATGCTTTTATTCTTACAGGATAATAAGATAGCAGATATTGAAGATTTGGAACTTAAGGTAAACAATATGCTCAAAGATGTCAAATCAATTCGTGATGAACTGAAAAAAGTTAATCGCCGGATTGATACACTAAATGAACACCTTGAGCATGGTGAAAATATCAAAAAATACCGTAAGTTTAAGCAACACCATATGGAATTGCAATCACAATACCGGATCGCTCAAAAAAACACCGGGTTTGGTGCCGAACGTAAAGCAAAAAAAGCTCTTGAAGCAATCGATGATTATTATGAAATCTACCGGGCTGAACTGACTTTGTATGATGCTGCCGATAAATATATGAAAAATGTTATGCAGGGTAGATATAATCCGAACAAACTCCCACCAATAACAAAATGGCAAGAAGAGCTTGCCACTAAAACTGCAACGAGATATTCATTATATCAGGAATACTACGCACTAAAAAATGAAACTATAAAAGTCGAAAAAATCAAGTGGAGCGTCACAGAAATTATGGAATCAGAAAAACCAGAACGAGCACAGCAAAAATCACAAAACATCCAACATTAATCAGAATTATTGTAAACTATTATCTCTAATAAACACTTTATTGGAATCAGCTGTGTCTCCTACCATGATTAACATTTCTTTAGGCATAACAAAGTAAGTGATTACTTCATCTATTATTTCATCAGCCTTTTCATCTTCGTTAATGCTTTTTAAAATAACTTTTCTTGTGTTTTCAATTTTTTGTACAATTTGATTTACATCCCCTAATAAAGAAGGCATTTTATTTGAAGCTGCTAAGTTTTTTGCTTTTGCTTGGACAGGTTTGAGTACCTTTTTAACATGATTTATTGCATTGCTATGAAAATTTTCATCACGACTGCGTTTTAAAATATCTATTTGTTCTAATATGAATCTTTCCTGATCGCCACCAAGTTTCATGCGAACAGCTATTTCAGCTAATCTGCATTTGTCACGTAGACCTCTTGCATGTGAACACATTTGGGCAGAAAAGAAAAGTTCACTTTCGTCAATATTATCAGATAGCTCTTTAAGCTCGTTGTACTTAAATATTAATCGTCTGTCAGCATCAATGTTTACTCCTTCAAACCTAGTAAAATACTCAAAAAAGATTTCTCCACACTGCTTATACATGTTTTGACAGGAAATAATATCATTAGCATCAACATTCTTTTTTGAAACTATATTTGTGAGTTCTTGATTAATATTTCTCAGTTTTCCAATTTTTTCATCATGATGATAACCTATAAGTTTATTCAACTTCTTATCTACACTTTTTAATTGCTTTGATATTTGATGCATGTAATATTGACCGGATATCATTGCCATTGCCTGCATAGCTATGCCAAGTACTGCAACCGGGTTGACTTTATTTGCTAAAACTTCTGTAAAACCTTGATGAGTACTAAATTTATTTCCATTCCTTGTAATTGATGAAAATGTACCATCACTATATTTCATTAAATCACTAATTGTTGCCGATGTAGTAAATAATCTATTCTGTGCAATTCTTGCAATTTCACCCATTGTTTGAACTTGCGCTAGAGCAGGAATCGCTTGTCCAATTGCAGAACCTCCATGCATTATAACTTCTTGATATCTCCTGTTTGAATATCTCATTACATCCGGTCTTGATAACACTAACTCGTTATTATGATTATCACTAATTATAAGACCATCAATGTCAGAAAAGTCTATTTCATTCTCATTACGTTCAATATCATTTTCAATTATATTATCTTTTTTTGAAACAGCATTATCTACAACATCGTGCCGAACAGCAGAACTGGTGGGGGTTACTAACATATCAATTACATTTGAATCAAGAACTATCACTTCGTTTGAATGGTCAATGCGAGCATTTCTAAGATTTCTAAATCTTTCTTTTGGCGATGATGAATTTTGTTTTTTTACAGGCAATGAATTTGCCATCTTAATACCCTCTTCTAGCAACCTTATCACATCTTTACGGGATATATTACATGATGAAGATATACCATCAAATGATAAAATGTTTGAAACTGTGATTGCCGATAAAACATTATTCATATCTGTTTCTTTTTTTGATTTTGATAATGTCTTTCTCCGATTTAAAAATTTTGGAACTACACTTACACCGATTACACAAACCAAAACTATAAAAAGAAGACCTAACATTGAGTATGGCGAATCTTCGCTTATAGTACTCACGCTTGCTATTGGTTTTACATCTGTTTTCCCGATTCTGATACCTGACATACCTGCTTGAACAAAAAAATAATATACATTTCCTTCTCTTGCATCAAAATCAACAGTTAATTCATTATTATTATTCCCAACTTCAGAAATAGTTAGAATGTTATTTCCTGAGTTAAGAAAAGTCCAATAAGTTTTTTTAGTATCTTGTTTTTGCGTGCCAAGATAATTGTTGTTAACTGAAACTCTTATCTCATACTTGTTAAATAAAGCATTTTTATCATAATCAATTTGTATTGCGTTGTTTGCATTGCCTTCTCGTTCAATACCTTCGCTATTACATGCTACTAGAAAAAGAAGTACAATAATTGTTGAAAATAAAAATATTATTTTCTTCATATAACACCTTCCATTTACGCAAATAAGAATTTATTGTTTTATTAACTCTCTTTTGCATTTATAGCTATATAAAATAAAAATTACTATATATTATTACCTTCTTCTGTTTCTCATTTCTCTACAAAAAATCCATATGAGCCATAGTCCGGCTGTGATACAGACCATAAAAATATCAAATAAAAACGCCAGACACCCATATCGTCTCATCTTACAGCCTCCTAGCTTGATTGATTATAATTGATAATATAACATAATAACAACCTTATCGCAATGCACACTCAAGTCTAAAAAACAAGAGTGTGCTTACATTTATACATAATGATCACAATATTATAGATTTATCTCTTGATTGATAGTAATGATTATTGTAATACCGCAGTTCCGGTTCCGTTTCTAACTTTCAAAACCATACCATCTTCAAGACGTATACTAAGAGTATCACCTTCCCAAATATTTTCACTTAGCATGGCATTTTGTTCTATTGCCTGATTTTCTTCTCCTATAGTGAATCGTTCACTGGACATATAAGTTCTGTATTTATCCATGTCTTCGAAAACTATAACAGACATACTCCAACTGCTTTCAATACAAGTAATTACATAACGACCTTCATTAATATCTCTACCAACAAAATAAACTCCGGTAAAAAGATCAAATTCAGAATCGCTCTCACTGAGTTCATTTTGTAAACTTGCTTGACCTACACCATTACGTATTATCAAAACCATACCAGTTTCAAGACCTACATACATACTTTCTTCTTCTTGAATTTCTATTCTGACCAATGCATTTAACTCTATTGCACGATGTTCTTCTCCGACAGTAAATTTTTCGGCTGACTTATATGCTCTATATTTATCTGTGTTTTCAAAAATAATTGCGTTCATACCCCAATTAGCCTCTATGCATTTGATCACATAACGACCAATATTAATATCTCTTCCAACAAAGTAAACACCAGGATAAATAGTAAAATCAGAACCCAAATTTTGAAGATTATCTAACTCGTCTATCTGTCCAATACCATTTTCAATTTTTAACACCATTCCTGTTAAAAGTCCTACAAACATACTATTATCTTCTGGAACTTCCATTCTTACCAATGCGTTTTGTTCTATGGCTCGAGATTCTTCTCCTATAGTAAATCGTTCACTGGACATATAACTTCCATATTTATCCTCATTTTCAAAAAGGATAACCATCATTCCCCAATCACTTTCGGTACATGTAATTAAGTAACGACCTTCAGTTATGTCCTTACCAACAACATATATGCCGGGATGAAGAGTTGAACCTCCGGTTATAGCCATTGATGAATCATTATTTTCGTTGTTAATGCTTGTTGATTCAACTTCTGAGGTAGATTCTTCCTCGATGTTTTCTTCTACCTCAACAGGCTCATTCGTTTCTCTCACAGTTGGTTGCGATACTGGTGTTGAGTTTGTTTGTGTTTCTGATGCACATGCAGAAAATGCAAAAAGTATAATTATTAATACTAATATTAAGATTTTTTTCATTCTTTCCTCCATATTTCGTTCACTATTAATTCATGTTTTGTGGTGTAAAATGCGTATCTTTTAAAATATACACTTTCAGGAAAATATATTAACACATATGTACTCAAATGACTACATATGTGTTCATTGTTTACGTTTTATTCACATACAATGAGCGTTAGGGAGTGAAGAAAATGCTTGACGCTGCCGTTGTGGGTAAGGTTATAAAATATTACCGCGAAAAAAGAAATATATCACAAGAGGTTTTAAGTGGTCTTGCGGATATTGGTCGTACTCATTTAAGTGCGATTGAAAGAGGTGAACGCAAACCCACTCTTGAAACATTTTACAAAATCAGTCTATCACTGGAGATAAGTGCAAGCACACTTTTACATGCTATAGAAATGGAAATTGAAGAGCAAAAAAAAATATAATGGGTAATATGTATAGTAGAAAAATAGAGTTTTTTTGGTGTCCGCAAATGCCCATGAATAAAGGGTTTCTAAAAAGCGTGTTTTGCGAGAATGACGCAGGAGAGTGTAAAGACACTTGGGCAGTATAAAACGTCATACGAAGCAGGAATGCGCTTACAGCGCATTCCTGTGATTTTTAAACAAAGAATTAAATAATCGCAAATACCCTTGACAACGTAGTCCTCAGTTTATTCAGATGATTTCTGATAGTAAAGAGATGAACTTTGATGTAGTAATTGTCTGGAAGATTGACCGATTCAGTAGAGACAAATATGATAGCGTTTATTATAAGAATATATTGAAAAAGAATGGCGTTAGTGTTCTTTCTGCAACAGAGCCGATTGATGATAGTCCCGAAGGTCAGTTAATGGAAAGCATATTTGAAGGTTTCTCAGCTTATTATCTCAAAGATTTGTCAATGAAAGTCAACAGAGGTATGACTGAGAATGTTCTTAAAGGTAAGTTTAATGGTGGAAATATTACGTTCGGTTATTATGTAGATGAAAATAGACAATTACAGCCTGATCCTGAACGTGCTTTGATTGTTGCTGATATATTTAAGCGTTATGCCGGTGGTGAGGGTACAAAGGATATTTTAAATGATTTATTAAAACAAGGTGTTATGAATACTCAAGGTAAAGCTCCGACATATAGTTTTATAATAAACATGCTCAAAAATCGTCGGTATCTTGGTGAATACAAGTTTAATGATACTGTGGTTGAAAATGCATTTTTGCCACTTGTTGATGTTGAGATATTTAATATATGCCAACGTAGGATTGAATCAAATAAGCAAAAACCGGCACACTTTAAGACTGTCGAAGATAAGTATATTTTAACCGGTAAAGTATATTGCGGATTATGTGGAAGTTCGATGAATGGGGTTAGTGGCACAAGCAGTACCGGAACAAAACATCGTTATTATCGTTGCCATTCAGCACAGAAATATAAATCATGTGATATGAAGCGTGTCAGTAAGAATTTTGTTGAATCTGCTGTTTTAAGCTATACAATGCAGGTACTGAATGACGAAGAGATTGTTGATAAGATTGCTACTGCTTGTTATGAATTGCAATCACAAGAAAGCGCAGCTCTCCCGGTACTCGAAAAGCAATTAAAACAGACTCAAAAAGAAATTGATAATGTAATGAATGCCATTAAACAAGGGATAATCACAGCAACAACAAAAGAAACATTATTAGAGCTTGAACAGGAAAAGGAAAATCTGGAGATTAGTATAGCTAAAGAACGAATTGAAAAACCGGTTATAAGCAAAGAACACATAAAGTTCTGGATTTCAAAATTCAGTAACACAGACTTAGATAATGTAAAACAGAAACAGAAGTTGATTGATGCATTTCTGAATAGTATTTATGTGTATGAAGATAAAATGTTGATTATCTTAAACTACAAAGATGGTGAAATAGCTACCACTTTTGATGAGATTACCGAAATACTCGCGCAAAAGGAAAACCCTGATAATCAAACAAATTATCAGAGTTCACCTTTGAAAGTGTTTGGTGACCCGCCCGCGACTCGAACGCGGGACCCCCTGCTTAAAAGGCAGATGCTCTACCGACTGAGCTAGCGAGTCATTTGTGTGCATTTTTAAGCGCGATGTGAATTATAGCATGTGTAAATTTACCTGTCAATTCTAAATTTATGAATATTAAACATTTCCTAGTGGATTGCTTCGTTACGGTACGCGCAGGGGCGCGTCCTCTACAGCGGGGGGCGTTCCTCGCAAAGACGGGGATGTATATCAATCGTCGTCACCGTTTTCAGGGTCATCGGTTTGGGTGTTTATGTACATGGTGTCCAGGATGCTGTATATGATATCTCTTTGCGCGTCGGTTTCATAGTTGATTCTCACTACTAAGGCAAGGGTTTCGGAACCAAAATCAGACAGGCTGCGAAGCCAGGCACTGTATGTCTCGCCGGCATTTTCGCCGGTGACAAAGACACCTCTGACCGGGGAGCGACCAATCGCTTGTTCTCCTTGTATTATTGTTTCTTCGCCGTCAAGGTAATTGTATAAAAAGTTGTCGGCGAGAGCGGCTATTCCTGCTTGGGGCTGGATAAATGTAAAGTTGACTTCAAGTCCTGCGTTGCCATCAGCCAGATATGGGAAATACCAGCCACTGCCAAGCTCTTCTATTCCAAACAGTTCCATGTCGACGTAGAAAATCAATTCCGCATCCTGAGATAATAGGAAAGATTGTCTTGTAGCGTTTATTGGCGGAGCTGCTCCCGGTCCGGTTAAATTGCCGGAGTCACCGGGGTCGGAGAATAAGTCATCAAACCCGAATGGGTCGTCTTCGCCCAATGGATCATCAGATGAATCTTCGGCATCGTTGTTTGAGAGTGCCGGTTTAGAAGTATCCTCACTGTCCCTGTTGAGTAAAAACAATTCTACACAAAAAACTATAACGAAAATTACGCAAAGTAACGTGAAAATCATAATTATATTTTTTAGAATTTTATTCATTATATAATTCTCCACAGTTGTGCATTGTCCGGTACGCAATGCGCGCCGCTACGCGTGGTTAGATAGCTTATCTATTCCGGTTTGAATGCGTAGCAATGTTTCCGGGCGACCTAGTATACAACAAATATCTACAGCACCGCCGGGTGTGACCGGTTTACCGGATATCGCTACACGCACCGGCGACATTAGTGTAGCTTTTTTTACTTCCAGCGATTCTGATAAAGCTGTTAATGCGTTTTGAATAGACTCATGAGTCCAACCGGATAGTCCTTCAAGCACCGGATATACGGCTCGTAGCATATCAAGTGAAACCTGCTCGTTTGTTTTGGCTTTCTTATTTACATATAATTCTATATCATAATCGGGTAGTTTGTCAAAAAAATCTAACATCGGGGGTATATCATTTAGTTTTACACATCGCGCTTGCAGAATTGCAGCTATAGAATCAGTACAAAATGATTCATTTTTAACAGCTTCTTTTATAAACGGTTCAGCGATTTCCGCAAACCGTTCAGGAGATAATGCGCGAATGTACTCGCTGTTAAAATGGTTGAGTTTTTCAATATCAAATATCGCAGGGGATTTGGAGATTCCTTTGACATCAAATAATTCCTTCATCTCATCGAGTGAGAAAATCTCGCATTCTCCGCCTGGACTCCATCCGAGGAGCACTACATAATTTAATATCGCTTCCGGCAGATAACCTTGATTCAGCAAATCATCATATGTGGCGTCACCATGTCTTTTTGATAGCTTGTTTTGCGCGTCTCGCATGATCGGTGATACAGTGATATATTCAGGTATGTCCCATCCGAATGCGTTATAAAGTATATTATATTTCGGGGCGGAGCTTATATATTCACTCCCGCGCAATACATGTGTAATACCCATTAAATTATCGTCTATAACATTGGCAAAATTATATGTCGGCATTCCGTCGCGTTTGAGAAGAATCATATCATCAATAATCTTATTGGGTGTGGTCATCTCACCAAAAACCAAATCTACTACCGTAGTTTCTCCCTCACGTGGTGCTCTCATACGAATGACATAATATTCGCCTTCTTCTACACGACGCCTTGCAATCTCATATGGCAGATCTCTGCACGGATCGTTACGCAGTTCGTGCGCATCCGGTTCTTTACTATCGTTACTGCGGTCTTCGGCTTCACAAAAACAGTAATATGCCGCGTCTTTTTCACATAACAATTGGGCATATGGTTTATAAAGTGCTTTTCTTTCGCTCTGTGTATATGGCGGTGTAGGACCGCCGATATCCGGACCTTCATCATATTTTAATCCGATATTATTCAGTGTTTTTATTATAACCTCTGTTGCGCCCTCGACAAATCGCGATGAGTCTGTGTCTTCTATACGCAGAATAAACGTACCGCCGGATTTTTTAGCGATCAGGTATGCGTAAAGTGCTGTCCGTAGACCTCCGATGTGCATAAAGCCCGTGGGGCTGGGTGCAAATCGGGTTCGCACATTTCCACGTGGTATTTTAGTTTCCATTTCGGTGAACCATTGTTTATCCATTCTTTTCTGCCACTTCCTTCTCCAGTTCCAGATAGGCTACTTTTCCTACAAGGGTGCGGGGTAGGTTGTTGCGATATTCAAATTCACGGGGCATAGCGTATTTAGCGATATTCTTACGGCAATGCTCTAAAATCGATTGCTTTATTTCCTCAGTAGCTTCAAGACCATCACGTAAGACGATAAATGCTTTTATTCTGTGCTTACGATAATCGTCAGGCACTCCG
>Ga0209737_10003770_pt1 | contig 10587 bp, 10 predicted proteins | sample TergutCu122P3_FD_187284 | JGI IMG/M metagenome (GOLD analysis project Ga0209737, IMG submission 187284) | Cubitermes ugandensis P3 segment gut microbial communities from Kakamega Forest, Kenya - Cu122 P3 (SPAdes) (version 2) | ecosystem: Host-associated > Arthropoda: Insects > Digestive system...
AAACAGAAGGGCTCAAAACTATGAGGATCTTGTAAACAACCTTTTGCAGAGCTACCAGAAATTAGGCTGCAACATGTCACTAAAAATACACTTCATTCACTCGCATTTGGATTTTTCCCAGAGAACTGTGGTGCAGTGAATGATGAACACAGAGAACGTTTCCATCAAGACATTTCTTCAATGGAGAAGAGATATCAAGGGAAATGGAACTGGGCTATGCTCGCCGACTATTGCTGGACTTATGCAAGGGATGTTCCTACCATGGAATACAAGCGAAGGAAAAAAAGTCTTTGTGTGTGTGTTAAATAATGAACTTACATGAAAAAGACTCTGCAGATGTTCAGTTCACCTTGTAAATATTATCCCTGAACAGAATAATTCTACTAAACACATTCTTTTCTACTGAATAGTATTTAGTTTTTTTATTTAATCCACCGTTCCGTATACTATTTCAACCTATTTCGTAATATATCATAGTGGTAGCATAATTTTAAAACTAGAGCCAAGTAATTCTTTATGTCCTTTTTCTAACTTCATAGATGCAAACAAATAAATTAATAACATATTCATCACAGATACAAAAAGTGTTTTGAAATTTGTTTTCAAGTTTAATCTGCACAACAGAAAGAAGGAAACATACAAACATACAAACACACAAAATATGAACATAACAGCAAACAGTCATACCTACAGCATCAGTAAAGTGAAAAACAACTGAGAAAAAGTCACGATGACACTCAAGACAACCCAAAAATATCAGTAAAAAAACAAAAAAAAACAAATTAAATCATAATTATAAGAAAGTTACCATACTTACCACAAACAAGTGTACTGAGGAGAAAATTGGATTAAATGCCCGTTCCTACCAAACAAATAAAATAAAAAAGGAAGCATGTAGCAATTCATCATAATCTTCAGCACAACGCACTACAAACACAAAGATCACAAAATACATTTCAGCCAGATGTGTGACATACAGTATGGACTGTGAAATACGTATTACTTGACGACGACCAGCATAACACAAAACATATTATAATGACGTAAGTGGTTATGATATGTAAATACTGCTTTTGTGCCGACTGAAGGAAAGTTTGTGTCTTCTTTTGAATTATACTGGGATCAACAACACGTGTGCTAAGTACGAAGTTAAACTATTCTGTGTCACAGAGATATGTGAAGTTGCACTTCAATAAACAGCTTAATTTAAAAGATATATTAATAAACTGTTGTATCTGAAAGTCACCTTATTCACAGAAATACCTATCGGAAGCATAACACTTCTGCATATGAAACTTGTGCTTCGGAGTCGGAAAATTAATTGTCGGATTTTCCAAAGGTCGTGTTTGAAAACGAGTAAGACGAAGTCTATTTTAATTACGTATAATTACGCCATTTTACTTTTCTCGTCCTCCCTTCTTGATAATTCATTAGCAAAACCTCCTCCGTCGTCTCTTTAACCCGCAGTTTGAATAAGGTCGCCCTGACCTTCTCCCGTAAAGCACCCTTCATTTCCTCTCTCAAAAGTTACGTGGTGATGAAGCAGATGTTATGTTTGACTAACATGACGTCACATTGTCTGTTTGAGGGCGTGATTATATTTTGCGAAGTGCACAGTACTTTGCATCTTATGACGCACTTTGAATAGAAGGAGTGCTTGACAGAATAGTGTAGCTGGTGCGCTGGAGCATAATTTGCAAACACCCTGCCTTCTATTCACCTGCTTTCTCCACCTCAACAAAAAATAAGACTTGGTATTTTGTGTTAAGGAATACTGCGCTCTTTTGAGCAGGAATTCAGCCATTCGCTGAATTCCGCACCACATTCTGCCACAAGTCACCGTGGCCACTGAGCCCAACTGAAAGATAGTGCCGCTGTTCCAGCTGATTTTTCCAATTAGCATACCAGACACAATTCCTGTAGCCTGTTACTTCTCTGGAATATATACTGTATGCGGTAGCGGTATTGTATGTACGCTACCATTCCGCTGATAAAAATGTCTAATTATAAACCAATTATTGAATATCAATAGAAGTTAATGTAATCAGCTGCAAACAAACACATCTGATTTAAACTTTTAGTGACAATTTTAATGCTGTTCTCTCCGACAATCTGCCTTATATTTATTTACCTCAAAATTCTTCAAACATTGCTGTTCAAGAGGCTGCAATTATTAACATAAATTATCAAGAGACGATAAGACTGTTGTGTTATCTTTGACAGTGCAACATACAACGGCGAAAGCGATGTGCTGGGTAAGAATACTGACTGCCAGTCAGATTCTAAACTTGGTTGCTAAGCACTAAATTACAAATAGTGTCGTCTCCCTATGTTACGTCTCAGGTGGTTCCGAGACTAGCGACTTTAGTCGAGAAGACGTAAGTCGAGACAGATTCATCCACAAGGCAATATTGAAATGGGAAGGAAAGTTCCTAACAACGTATTTTGACTGAGAAATAAAAAATTCATACGTACGAAAAATTTACAAAAAACGAAGTGGCGAACAAGTGGCAAATAAATGAGGGGTTATTTCTTGTTTAAGAGCATCTGGATCATCTGGGTTGTCATTTGTAGTTTTAAAAAAAAGAAAGGGTGTCGATGCCAGATTCCCGTAAGGTGACTGGAAGCAATGAAACACTGACGGCTGGCGGAATAGAGACTTCCACATTTTTTCAGAATATCCTCACAGCTAGAAAGTGTCTTGCTAATTACTGTTAATCTAAATGTTGCTGCTCACTGCTCACTACTCACTGCTCAGCGCTCACTACTCGCTCCTCATTGCTCACTGTTCACTGCTCTTTTGAATAAAAGACCACAAACACATTAATGAGCCCAAACCCTTCAATCAAATTCATAACCTGCGGTTTAGACCCTCGTTCCTTAGCTTTTTCAAGGGTGAGTTGCTTCCGAATTTCAACACCATGGTCCAGCGTGACGTCCTGATTAGTGAAGGTAGTTTAGCAACTCGAAGACATCTTTAGCATCGTAGGTACAAATTTGCGCGCTTGGCTTAATGCACATAGCGTATTGGTTCTGATGGCGGAACAACTAAGGAGAGACGACCTAATGTGAGGAATGAAGATCGGAAATAGTGACTGCTGAGACTATAATTCCATTAAGCAACTGTTTTAAAGTAATAGATGATTTATTGCCTTAGATTTTTCAACTCTGTTGTTTAGTACGCTATTGGGAATGTCCAGGGAAAATTTGATGGATTAAAAATGAATGGGGAATATCCGACTATCGTTCATATTGAAGTGTTCATTGCGTGGGCGAAAACACATGAACTGGAATATATATATATATATATATATATATATATATATATATATGCACTAGTAAGGGGGTTGATCCAGAATAAATGCAGTGTTCAGGAAGACATTTTGTCCGAAGATCTTGGAAGTGAAAGAATTCTGGATGAAACTGTCATATGAAGACTTTCACACTGCTTAGACTAGAGAGAAGTGGCTGACCATTTGGAACAGACTAACGAATATTTAAGTGCCATAAAATGAGGGAAATTTTTTAATATGTAAGGAACTAATGGTCAGTCAAAAAGTACTATCCTCTATGGAACTGCTTACTTAGTTTTTGCTTTATTCATACCGTGTATCTTAGTACATTCTTACGTTGACCAACAAATGCATTGGATAAAATAAAAAATAAGAAAAAAAAACATCATAAAACACAACTCTTGATAAGTTTCACTCTTACACGTTTTGGCACCGGATTGCTATCTTCAGTGAGGCTACAAACACAAAGAATCTCCAGTCCAACACTGCACTTCAGGTATCAGTCTCCCTCACTGCAGTCTCTAAAATATTGAAATGTTGACAAAAGTTGAGAAGTTGTTCCTTACATGGCTGTGACACCAGACTTATTTGATAGTGAGCCTCTTCCAGCACAAAGTCGCAGACTTTATGTTATTCTCTGGAGAAGTTACACAAATACCTGCCACGATGTGTGCTATCCAAAGGATCTCCTTCCGTAAAATTGTTGATATTCAACAACTGAGTCTACATAGATGAATTATGTGTTGCAATAGGCAGTATATATCGGGGTACGTACCAGATACAGCGTGTGAAGTATCTTGTGTCGGGCGATGTATTGTGGCGTTCTTTATATGGAGATTAGTGTCTGTGCGCTTTCGTATTAGGAGTTTGCATCATGGACAAGAGCACATAAAGGATTTATTTCGCCAGTCTTTTGCTAGTCTATCGGTTCAATGATCCTCTCCATCCTTCTCCAGCACCACATTTCAAAACTCTCCAGATATTTCTGATATACTTTCTGAAGTGTCCCACTCTCAGCACCATACAAAGCTATACTCCAAATTTAGCACTATATTAGTTTCTTCTTTAAATTTAAGTGCAATTTTCTGGTGAAAAGAGTCTTCGCCTTGTTGAATGCTGCTTTCGCCATGACAATTCTGGATTTAATTTCACGTGTGCGTCAAGCATCATTTATCTTGCTACACAAAATATTTGAAATACTCCACATTTTACATTTGTTTTTGATCTACCATAATCTGTATTGCGGACGATTGCCTCTATATTCTCATTGCCGTAGTTTTTTCCACATTAATTTCCATTTCACAACATCTTCCAGTTTCATTTAGGCTGTAAAATATGCCGAGAAGCAACGTTTATTCTTTAGTCACTAGCACAAGGTCATTGTCATGTTTCACAATACAAAATACTTGTCTTCGTATTTTGAAGCCTCCAAGCCTTTTGTTATCTTACTTGGTAAGGTATTTGCCGTACAAGTTGAATATAATATGTTTCTCACTCCTCTTCCACACTTCACATTTCTTGTCTCCCCTTGATCTCATCATGGTATAACACTCTGATTCATGTACAATTTTCTGATCAATCTTCTTTCGTGCCAGTCAAAACCAGTTCACTTTTGGATCTACATTAATTTGGTCCAGTTCTGCCAATTTATGAGGCAAACACATTTGGACATATGTCCAAAGCTCGTCTTGATGTTATTCACAGCATTCCACCTGCATCCCCAGTTCCTGTTCCTCTTCTGAATGCAAACTTATCTTCTACAAATACTCGTACATCCTCAATTTTCCTGTCCAATATTCTTCTAAGTATCCTCCCTACTATCTTTGCTGTATGTACTATGGTACTGATTGCGTGCTGGTCGCTGCATTTTGTAGGGTTCGGTTTCTACTTTAAGGCAATCACTGTAACTTCAGTGCACTCCTTGGGCCACTGTCCAGTTTCACCTACGCTTTTAATCAGTTGTGTCATTAGGCTGAGACTATTTTTGTCCCAACAGTTGAGGACAACAACAAGAATCCTTCTTATCCCTCATCGCCTTTATAGCTTTTTCCACTTCACTTTGCAAAATTGGGCCATTCTTGTCTGTACCTACTTTTTCCCCAGGGGTAGCTTCTAGGTTTTCTGGTAGTGAGGTCGATCGTAGGGCTCTGTAATATAATTCTCCAAAATTCTGAACACTTGTCACTGATCTACTGTATCATGAAGAAATCTCAGCCGAGTGCTTCACTAATCCAGTACCCCAATAATAATCCCTTTTGGAATCATAAAGTGTTACAGGAGACCTTACAAGGCACTGTACATGTTAATAAATTGTTTATTTACGATCTTACATGTTTCAGCTTGACAGTCGTCCTCAGATTGCATACCAACAGAGCAGTGAAATTTGACTCTTGTGTTCTGAACAATAAGCGAGAGATAAAATATAAATATGATTACAAATACTCAAACCAATGAGTTTTAATATAAAATATTAAATATAAAAAGATAAAGACGTTTATCATTACCAATATTCAATAAAAGTCGTCAACAAAATTATGGGTTGCTATGCACATCTATTTATTACTTAATGTGTTCAATGTATGTTACTGAATATTAGTAACTAAATAAACACAACGGAGTGCGTTCTATTAAGTCACATGTTTATTAGTTTAGGCGACTGACTGAAAGGAAGGAACTTCTTAGGGATCTCGTCAAAAAGTCTGCTCTATATATATGCATAACAATACCAAGCGATTTAAAATGCGTGACAAGACGCGATTTTGGTAACAGTGGCCAAGTGGAAGATTTCCTCCACATTATCACTCTCCATCTTATGTAAGATGATGACAAACGGTTAGAGGCACGTCCCACTCTCCATGGCAGGGACCAGATGTCGTGGGTGTTTGTGACGTATTATCAAAGGCATACACAACCAGAAACACAGACGACTCTTCGTGACATTGCGTTTTAAGTGTGTCACTTTTCTGTATTTTATTGAAATTCGAAATCTTCACTGTAGGGGATAATAAGTAATTAGATACAAGAAGTTTAAAACGGAGAATTAAGTCACCCAGCGATTATAGGTTTTTCTAAGTTTCCAGTTTCGTCTGTGAGCAGGTCACGAGGCCATTGTTTCTTGATTTTTCTGGGGACTATAAAGATGGTGACGGACTGCTTTTTGGGTCTCATAAGACAGCTTGTTACAAGTTGTAACAAGTCTACTGATGCCATCGGGGTTACAGTGGGTGGAGTGATGGAGCTCGGGTTGTCTTAACTATGGAACGCCGGTTTTGACTGGGATAGAGCAGATTTTTAAGTTGACGTGTTCTAAATATAGCTAGTCTATTCCACCATGGATAGGGCAGGTATTTAGCTTGAAGTTGTCCAAATATGGCGCCTTGGTTTTATATATTCTTGGAAATATACCCTTAGAGACAACAACGAAAAACAGAATTAAAGTATTCATCATCTGCCTCTCCGATGTAAGAGAGCGCAAGGCTTAGCGCTCAATAAACCAGGCTGACCTGCTTTGAACATAAGCCCGGGGGTGAAATTATGTACGGAATATAATATTTCTACAACATGGTGGCTATGCTGCTTCTATTTGGACACAAAAATTGGAAACTGTCGGTCCCCCTTTGTCAGGATAAAAATCTCATCTTGTTCGGATTAGCAAACACAATCTCCTATCAAACAGGACATAACAGCAGCTACAGGCATGTAATATACAGCTCATTATTTGCTTTAGATAAATGCTGTTCTGAATGCAATAACACCTCTACCAGCGCGTGTACCAAATGCAAATTGACAAAAGAGGATTGAGGCCTAGGGTCCATCTCTCTCACCTCGCCCATTCCACCTGCACATATCAACTACATGATTACACCACCTTGCTACGTATTCAGTTCCAGAAATAATATATATCTGTCGCTTATTAAATATGCTGCTCATTATCTGAGGTCACATGGTCAGCTTTCGAACTGTGCTGCGATGTGGAAATATTACAGCTTATAGCCCTGTACCAGTAAGTTCGTACGGTTATTGCAACAAACTGTTTCAATTGTAAATGTTAATTGCGGTGGAATGTGAAGACTAAATTTGTGGGCGCCGAGAACTAATGCCAAATATCAGGGTACGAATTTGGTATTCGTCTACAGATCGTGAGGAAATCAATACAGAGCTGTTCTTCTCAGGGTACGAACCCGATACATGTTGAATAAAAGTCAGCCGCTTTGAGAAGAGTTCGGTTTCACGGTGAGGCGTACGGTGTGATTCGTACCCAAAATTTTTGTCGATTGAATTCGGACTTAAAATTTATTCAGATTCTTCTGGTTTATTTCTCTTTCCTCCCAGCAAATCCTTTGTTTGAGCTCGCACTGTTTCTACCAGTTATGTCGCACATAACAGATTAAGAATTTTGACAGCATCGGTAGGAGGGCTGTGTGAAATCTAGCACGTCTGAGGAAATAATACCTTTTCTTAAACTGAGTGGACAGAATACTGCCAGTGAGAACACACTGACTGTCATTTCAATCCGGCTAGATACTGTGTAACTGAATCCTGCAAACATGAACATGTGTTGATTCTTTGTGTGGTTTTGTTGTTAGTGATTCTGAGAGTTTGGAAATACTGAGAGTTTTTAAGGTGATTCATGCCGATGTTTTGCAACCATTAACAAACAAACAAACAAAAAAGTCCGTCCAACACTGCTCATGTTCATGTTAAGGTACACATCTATTTCCATATTTAGGCTAGTTGACGAGATGTGCATAAGAAAGTAAAAGTTAAAATCTGACAGCTTCAATCCATATTGTCTGGAGGCTTTGTTTGTGATATTTATGTAACAGTGTTGGCTGGTGTGTGTCTGTGTGTCATGTAAGGCAGAAACTGCTCTTGTTGAACATCATAGAATTTAAGGTACTGTTAAAGCACTAGTCAAATTCTCGATCGTGGCTTTTGTGTTTGGGAATCCTCACATGTACAGTAACATACAGAAATATTTTAACACTCTAATTTTTACACATTTATAATTTCGAAACCTAGAGTTATCTACACTTCCACATCCAGTCCAGTCAACGTCATCCTAACTCGCACGTGGTTTTTTTCACCACCTGCTTATTTTGTTACTTTAAATTCGCCGAAACTAAATTACTTTTAAATTAAATGATAAATTCCCTCTTCATATGTTACAGATTGTAATCAATAGTCCGGCAATTATATGTACTAGGAGAAAGAAGAAGATGTAAGCATCTACAGAATGTTTTCATGGAAAGAAGAAGCTTTTAGAAGATAGGAGACGAAACACTAAATCACACGTTTTGGAGAACTCGCTTTGAAAGAGCCTACCGACCTCTCGTAAGAGAGACTACCTGATGATATATGTGTGTGTATATACATATATAAGCTGCTATGTATTAATTCTGCTCGCTTATAAAGTTGTCTAATATGCAATTGTTGTGTGTTGTTTCCAACGATCGTATTCCTCGGTTGTTTGTTGCTTTGACAGCGGGTGGTTCTTCCACTAAATACAACAGACTACGTAGGTTTTGCCTGACTACCATAAACCATAAACCACATTTTCGCGCAGTGTTCCTCTCGCATAAACCTGCAGAATAAGATCTCTTAATACAGACAGTTTATACGTAAGCATCACGTGTTTTGTATTTGCCCAGTATCTCAGTAACGGGTTACAGACGATTGTTTTCTTGCTCGTTAATCAGCTACATATTATTTTTATTTCTATATACAAAAGTAACCAAAGATTTTCTAATGTATTCATTCTCCATCTTTTATAGGTACCTGCTAGAGTCTACCATGGAAATGTTGTTTGAAATAGGTACTGCGTGAGACGGAAGTGGCTGGTTTCTTCTGATATAGCTGAAGAGCGAATCATTTCTTATTTTGAAAATACTACCATTCTGGACTGTATATACTTTATTCCACTCCTTACTGTATTTATTCTTTGTAATCAATAATACAAAGTACTTCCATGGCCTTCTTCTTGTACACAGTAATTCCCCTGAAGATAGCTAAAGTTGGTGCAACAAACAACCGTAAGAAAACGTTAATATTTTATGTATTTTGTGTAATTGTGCACATTGTTGGCTATAGTTTGATAGAGATAAAACAGAAGAAAAGGTTCAAATGAAATAGAGACTTACACAGGGTATTATGCACGTATGCAATCTAATATAAAAGTACTTACACAGGGTATTATGCACGTATGCAATCTAATATAAAAGTACTTACACAGGGTATTATGCACGTATGCAATCTAATATAAAAGTACTTACCTCACATACCAGAAGAGTATCAGCTGAAATATGTGTCATGGTGGATCAGCAGCCCTTCTGTTCCTGTCAGCAGCTGAGAAGAAACCGCAAATAGAGACTGACCAAGTTCATATGAGAGATAAGAGGCCTTTATTTCACTTTGCCTTTTTTATACTCTGTGCTATGTCATTTAAAGTAATTTTCTTAAAGGTAAAAATAAAGCTATATAAGTCCACGCAGTGACGACATACCGGGGAGAAGAGCTATAGCTCCTTTCGTCTTAACCTCTGCACAAAGTGTAGCTCAGTGATCGAATTCACACGTGGGACGCTTCACCTCCAGGAAGGAAAGGGTGTGCCAATTGATTAGGAGGGTTGATTGACCCTAGAGCCGGTCTGAAAGTTTTGGAAAACGGAATAGTTTTTGATCCTCTCGGAATTCTAACCCCATGACTTTCAACTCGCATTCTTATCACTGTGCTGTCTGCCGTACCCTGGCTCCAAAATAACTGTCCTGCTTTGAAACGCATATAAACGCCCATACGATATACCATAATGTTCTCATCATGCATCCAGTAACATCCGGTAACACACGTTATTAGAGCAACTGCCTGTAGCCTAGACCCCGGTTATGACTTCAAGTTTAGTCTAGGAGATTTTCTATGCTCACACGAATTATGACGACTCTGTAAATGTGTTTTTAGTTCTCATTGCTGGAATTATTTGCAACAGGAATGAAGGTCTAAGAATGTAGGCTCCTGACCACGAAAGAAAAGTACTGTTGTTATGAGGTACGTTATTTCAAAAGTTAAGGCAAAGCAGTACAACTGTATACCACTGTATACCACTAATTACCACTGTACGTCACTATATACCACTCTCTTCAAGATTAAAATGTTCAAAGTTTTTCTAACATAAGAGGGTTGGAACTTTAACAGTGGCAACTATTTATTTACAACTGATACAAAATAGATACATGTTTCGAAGTTTTACTGTCCTTCAGTGTAGTCACCAGCATTGTGTACAACCCGTTGCCAGCGATGT
>Ga0209737_10003772_pt1 | contig 10585 bp, 12 predicted proteins | sample TergutCu122P3_FD_187284 | JGI IMG/M metagenome (GOLD analysis project Ga0209737, IMG submission 187284) | Cubitermes ugandensis P3 segment gut microbial communities from Kakamega Forest, Kenya - Cu122 P3 (SPAdes) (version 2) | ecosystem: Host-associated > Arthropoda: Insects > Digestive system...
AACAGCTATGTTGTTTCCAAATGATACAACTTCCATGAAAAAAATCGTACAATATTTAAGAGAAAAAAAATACAAAATTCTTATATAATACACTTGATATTTATGTTAAAAGACTATATAATTATTATTAGTATTAATAATTGGTAGGAGGAGGGAAAAATGGCACTTTTAAAAGTCATTGAATGGACAGACAGTTCACCAAATACTTTGGTGTATAGGTTTCCGATGAACGGCAGGGAAATAATGATGGGGTCGGCTCTGACAGTCAGAGAGTCGCAGGTTGCGGTTTTTGTAAACAAAGGTCAAATAGCGGATATTTTCGAACCCGGTTTTTATAAACTAAAAACCGATAATCTTCCTATTTTGACAAAATTAATGTCTTGGAAATACGGTTTTAATTCGCCTTTTAAAGCGGAAGTATACTACATTAACACAAGGCAGTATCCGGATCAAAAGTGGGGAACAGTTAATCCCATAACGCTTCGCGATGCGGACTTTGGCATGGTAAGAATCAGAGGCTTTGGAAAATTTTCGTTCAGAGTTAAAGATCCCGAATTGTTTTTAAAAGAATTATTCGGAACAAACAGCACTTTTAAGTCCGAAGATATAGTTACTTATTTAAAATCAATATTAATCGAAAGCATAAGCACAACAATAGCAAGCAATAAAATTTCCGCGCTTGATTTAGCGGCTAACTATAAAACAATAGGAAACCAGGTGCAAAAGTGCGCCGGTAAAGACTTTGAAGAAATGGGTTTGTCCGTTGTCAATGTTATTATCGAAAACATTTCGCTTCCCGAGGAAGTTGAGAAAGCTTTGGACAAAAGAACAACGCTTGGAGTATTGGGCGACAAAATGGGAAGTTATATGCAGGTCGAAGCTGCTGCGGCAATGCGTGACGCGGCAAAGAACCCTTCAGGCGGTTTAGTCGGCGCAGGCGTCGGCCTTGGCGCCGGACTTGGCATAGGCAATGTTTTTTCGGACAGCTTTAAGGGCGCATACCAAAATGAAAGCAAAGCTCCGGCTCCGGCCGAGAGCGGCGAAAAATGTCCTAAATGCGGCCACGGTTTAAAACCCGGAGCAAAGTTCTGTCCGGATTGCGGCGCAAAAATTGCGCCGGTGGGAACAATGCCTTGCCCAAAATGCAAAGCGGACATTAAGATAGGCGCAAAATTCTGCCCCGAATGCGGCGCTCCGACATCGGCTAAATGCTCAAAATGCGGCCACGACATGAAAGCGGGAGCAAAATTCTGTCCGGATTGCGGAGAGGCGCAAAAATAATATTTGATATTTAACGACTTAAGGAGTACGATGTGGAAAAAATAACCGGCAACATGAAAATATTTGATGTCTTAAAAATTAATCCGAAAGCCGGAGAAATTTTACAAAGTTTCGGCATGCACTGTATAGGCTGCGCCATGGCAAAAGGAGAAACTTTAGAGCAGGCTGCAGATGTACACGGCATAGATTTACACGAACTTGTTAAAAAATTGAATAAGGTATAAAAATTCCAACATAATTTTTATAAAACTTTTATCGCAAGTTTAGTTTTTAACCTTGCGATAAATTATAGGAAGAAATAAAATGTCAAATTTAGAAAAAAAAGATATCTTTAACGCCTCGACAAAAGAAACCGCAGTTTTTAAATGTAAAAGCTGCGGCGGTAACTTGGTGTACATGCCAAAAACGGGAACGCTTGGCTGCGCTCATTGCGGGTCGATGTTTGAGTTTGAAAAAGATTCCAATGTAGCGCTTCTTGATTTTTTGAGCCATGGAAAATCGGGAAAAAAATGGGAAGAAACGGTAGTTTACAGATGCACTAACTGCGGTGGCAAGGAAATTATTTCAAAATTCGAAATAGCAAAAATCTGTCCGTTTTGCGGCACATCTAATATCGTTATAACGGACGAGTTGCCCGGAATTGCCCCTAACGCTGTTTTACCTTTTAAAATAAGCTCGGATGATGTTGCCGAACGCTTTAAAACTTGGATTAAAAAAAGTTTTTTTGCGCCGAGGAATTTAAAAAAGCTTGTTGACGAGAAAAAAGTACTTGGCGTTTACTCGCCTTGCTTTTCGTTTTTCACCGATACAAGGAGCCAGTATCACGGCGTTTTAGGAAAATACTATTATACCGGAACAGGAAACAACCGAAGAAGGCATCTTAAAACTTTTTCGGTAAGCGGAACTTACGATATGGTCTTTTCGGATATTTTAATCGAATGCGGGCCCAAGCTTACTCAAAAAGATGTCGATAGAATTAAGCCTTTTGCAACTAATCAGGCATATAAGTACGATTTAAAATATCTTGCGGGTTTTTGCGCCAATAACTACGATAAAAGTGTTGAGTCGTCTTTTGAAGACGCAAAAAAAATAATGCAGGATATGCTGCGGCGCAAAATTCTGGCGCAATACTCTTACGATGTTGTTCAATCGCTGAATATAACTACAAATTATAACAACATAAAATTTAATTACTTATTACTGCCGGTTTATATTTGCAACTACAAATACGGCGGCAAAGATTACAATTTTTATGTTAACGGACAAAACGGCAAGATATGGGGCAAAAAACCTATTTCGGGCTTGAAAGTATTTTTTACAATCTTTACAATTGCGGCAGTAGTTGGCGGCGCCGCGGTGCTGATATTAAAGCTTATGGGTAAAATTTAGTTCAAAAAATAAAAGGCCGAATAACTCGGCCTTTTCAGACTGATAAAAAGGCCGTGATAGCCGCGAAAAACAGAACTTTCGTCTCGGTCATGTACGTTTATGTACATTCCCTTCGCCGTAAAACCGTGTTTTTCACGTCTCTGACAGCCTTTTATCAGTCTGAAAAAGATATTTGTAATTTTAAATATTGCCAAGCGCATTTATTATTAAAACAACTTTAGCGCTTCGTAATATATATCGGTAATTTTTTGCAAATGCTCAATAGAAATATATTCGTCGGCTTCGTGTATTGTGCTTATATCTTTAGGAAACAGCGGACCGAATGCAACGCCTGTTTTTAGAGCTCTTGCATAAGTTGCTCCGCCTATCGATAAACAGCGCGCCTCTAGGTTTGTAACCTTTTTATAAGCGGACAACAACTTTTTTACCAATTCGGAATCCTTGTCTACAAATAACGGCTTATGATAGTTAGAAATTTCGACTTTTGCATTTAAAACGTTTAATCGTTCCAATACTTGTTCTTTTGTATATTCAATGGGAAAACGGATATCGACGCCGCAGATAATTTTGTTTTTAATTAATTCAACGGTGCCAAAGTTTAATGTCAGCTTGCCCGAGGCATTGTCGGAAAAATCTATACTTAATTTTTTGCCGTCAATATTATCAACTAAAAGGCGGTTAATGGTATTGATTGTTTTATTATATTCCAATTCACTTAATTTATTAAAGGCTTTAAATATTGCGCTGCCGCCTTTTTCAGGTTTAGAGCCGTGCGCCGATACGCCTTTAAATTCGTAGAGTTTTGTATCAAATTCAAAACTAGCGCTGTCGGGGACAACATTTACTCTTGTCCCGCCGTTTAGCTTCTTAAGTTTTTTTGAGGTATTTTTAAATTGGATTTTTAAATGCAAAACGCCTTTTTCCACATTTATAACCGGAAAATCGGAGTCCGGCGAAAAGCCGAAATCCGGCATAGTTACGCTTTTTGAGTAATGCTCCATGCATTTCCAGCCGCTTTCTTCGTTGCATCCTAAAATCAGGCGCAGCGTGTGTTTCGGGACAAAACCTTCGTCCTTTAACCGCTTTAGCGCGAAAAGTACGGCGACAGCGGGGCCTTTGTTATCTAAAGCGCCGCGGCCGTAAATTTTTTGGTCGGATATTTTACCTTCAAACGGCGGTTTTGTCCAGCCCGAGCCTTCGGGCACAACGTCCAAATGGCACAAAACCCCAAAAGGCTCTCCCGTTCCGTAGTCAATGTGCCCGGCGTAATTTTTATCGTTATAGGTGTTTAAGCCAAACTCTTTGCCTAAATCAAGCATATAATTTAATGCTTTGTAGTTATTTTCGCCAAACGGCATATTACGCTTTTTTTTAGACAACACCGACGGAATTTTTAAAAGATTCTTTAAGACTTCTATTTCTTGTTCTAAATAATTCAAGTCAGCCTCCGAATATTTTTTTTAAGTAGTGTAGTAATATTTTATCACAATTTTATTAGTTTTAGAATTAAAAAAAGGTCTAATGAGTTAAATGGACAAAAAAGAAGACATTTACAAAAAAATTCACCAAAACCACAGAGAACGGGTTAAAGAAAAATTTCTAAAGCTCGGCTTAGAGGGTATGCACCCGCACGAAATTTTAGAAATTTTACTTTACTATTCCATTCCGCAAAAAGATACAAACCCGATAGCGCACGAACTTATTGAAAAGTTTGACAGTTTGTCTGGCGTCTTTGACGCGGATTATAACGAACTTTTGAAAACATACGGAATAAAAGAGCACTCGGCTCTGTTAATTAAATTGATTCCGCAAATTTGTCAAAAATATCAGCAGGACAAATTGCGCCAATTTACCGATTGCAAAAATCACACAAATACGGTAGATTATTTAAAGGCCTATTTAATGCTTTTAAACCACGAGGAATTTCATGTTTTGTGTTTAACGTCGGATTTAAAACTTTTAAAGCACCTTAAGCTTTTTTCGGGTACCGTCAATTCCGCTCATATCAATTTGCGCGTATTGGCCGAAGAGGTTTTAAAATACGACACGGCCGGCATTATTATTGCGCACAACCATCCGTCAAAAAATTCCCAGCCGTCAATGGACGACGATTTAATTACCGAAAAAATTTTACATTCTTTAAACTACTTAAATATTCAATTACTAGACCATATAATTATAGCGGGCGAAAAAGCGTATTCGTACTATGCCAATTTACGGCTTGACGAAATAAAAAACAAATTCAGCATAAATTACGGCTCGGTTGTGGCGGATAAGACCGAAAAATTTATTAACACATATCCTCGTGAATGATTATTCATCGCCGGATACGAACTACGCTTGATAATTCGACTAAGTCGTGTACGCAAAGTACACTCCTGTCGTCGAATTATCAACTGTTGTCCGTCTGCGGCGCGACTAATCCTTCACGAAACATCTCCAACCATCCCACGGTAATTTGCAGGGCGACATAACTCAAATTACTTAGATTGATTATAAGGAGTTTGATAAAGTGAAAAGAAAAAAATTATTTATAACATTGTCTATTATTATACCGATTGTTGTAGTTATTACAGTTGTTTTTGTTATACCTATAGCGGAGGGCGGCACTAGACCATATACAGGCTATAAAATTTTTACAAATATTGAGGAATTCAACTTTGTTGAAAGCATAGGGGCGGAAGTTTTAACACCTGATGTTGATAAGGATATAAAAGATATTAATTTTATTGAATCTTTAGAATACAAAATCAAATACGATGGTGCAACCTATAATATTTACGCTTATGTTTTTGACAATAATGCCAATGCAAAGAGTTATTTTAAGAATGTGACCAGTATAAGTCACGAAATAGATATTGCTTTTTCGGGTACAGGTAATTACTATTTTTCTACACGTCGTGTAGTCATGTATAACAATAAAGCATATAAAATTAAAGGTCAGGGTGAGAAAAAATTTACAGAATTTCTTAAAGTTATGGAAAATTATTTAACCGGCCCCAAAATACTAGAATCAATGTAGGGCAGAGGAACGTGAAACTTATATAAGATTAAATCCTAATTCATAATTTCATAAGGTGATAGTTATAAAAAAGCTATCGCCTTTTTTCATGCTTGACTAATACTAAAAATTATTTTATACTTTATGAAAGCATAGGCACAGCGGAGGTTAAAACAGTGGAAGTTAGGACAAGATTTGCCCCAAGCCCGACGGGATATTTGCATATAGGGGGACTTAGAACGGCGTTATATGCGTATTTATTTGCCAAAAAAAATAACGGTAAGTTTATTTTAAGAATAGAGGACACCGATTTAGAGCGTTTCGTTGAGGGCGCCTCGGAATTAGTTTACAGTTCCCTAAAGGACGCGGGGCTTGTTTACGACGAAGGGCCGGATGTCGGAGGAAAATACGGGCCGTATATTCAAAGCCAGCGAAAGGCCGACTATTTAAAATACGCTCTTGAACTAATTGAAAAGGGCGGCGCGTATTATTGCTTTTGCGGCAAAGACCGTCTTGAAAAACTGACCGACAAAACGGGCCAGAGAAAGTATGACAAGCATTGTTTAAAATTATCTAAAGAAGAAATAGCAAAACGTCTTAAAGCGGGCGAGTCTTTCGTTATAAGGCAAAACATACCCGATAAGGGAAAGTTAAGTTACAATGATTTGGTATTTGGGACAATTACCATTGACTGCAAAGAATTGGAGGACAATGTTTTAATAAAATCCGACAAAATGCCGACGTATAATTTTGCCAACGTTGTGGACGACCATTTAATGAAAATTACGCACGTTATACGCGGCGAGGAATATTTGTCGAGTACGCCAAAGTACAATCTTTTGTACGAAGGCTTTGGCTGGCGCCAGCCTGTTTATATGCATCTGCCTCCCGTTATGCGCGACAGCCAGCATAAACTTTCCAAGCGCTACAACGACCCGTCGTACAACGATTTGATAAATGAGGGCTATTTAAAAGACGCCTTAATTAATTACATTGCGCTCCTTGGCTGGAGCCCGAAAGAGAATAAGGAAAAATTTTCTTTTGATGAACTGAAACAAATGTTCTCGGTAGACGGGCTTTCTAAGTCGTGCGCCATTTTTGATAAAGCCAAATTAACATGGCTTAACGGGGAATATATAAAGGAATTAAGCGCGGAAAAGTTTTCCGAATACGCGTATTCTTGGTATGAGAAAAGTAAAATAAAGGGCAAGTACGATTATTTAAAATTAAGTAAGCTTTTAATTTCCCGCACGGAAGTATTTTCGCAAATTCCCGACAAAGTAAACTTTTTAGAAGAATTTGAAAATTACGATATTAATTTATTTAACAAAGAAAAACTGAAAACCAATATTGACCTTGCCAAACAAATTTTACCCAAAATAAAAGAAACTTTAGAAAAAATTTCGGATTTTAACGAAACCGCAATACATGACGCTCTAAAAAAATTGGTAGAAATTTCAGGTTTAAAAACCGGGCAGGTTTTTTGGACACTACGTATCGCCATAACGGGTTTTGAATCCACTCCGGGCGGCGCTGTAGAAATGGCCGATATTTTAGGGAAGAAAAAAACGATTGAAAGATTGAGCTATAGCATTAAATTACTAAACAAGTAGTTTTTTAGACAATGGTAAGAATTGGCATAAAAAACTTGCATATTTATTATAATTGATTTATAATTAAATTAATAATAAAGGAGAGTAATTATGAGTCTTAAGAATATTAATGATGCTTTAAAAGCAGCAAATCAGGCAAAAAAATTAACACAGCCGAAAAAGAAAAAAACAACCGCGAAAAAGACAACGACAACAAAAACCGTTATTATTAAGGAAGCGGCGCCCGCTAAAGCTCCGGTTTCTAATGTTAACATTGTTGAGAATTTAAGGTTTATCGAAGCTGCGGCCGAAAGTAAGGGCGATAAGAAATTGCAGGGAATGACTAAAGACTTTGCAAGCCTTACAATGAAAAACAAGCCCAACAGAAAAGAGGGCGAAAAACTTATGGATATGTTCGGGCCGACTTCGGAAGCGTCGGTTAAAATCCGCGAGATTTTAATTTAGAAGTTTAAAATTTTAATCATTATATAAACAACTGTTAAAGCCTAAAGGTTATTCCTTGGGCTTTTTTGTATTTTTATATGTAAAAAATACTTGACATCGTGCATAAAATACTTTACAATAGTATTATTCCATAAAGGAGAGAAAAAATGACATTCAAGAGCAAAAAAAAATTGATAGAACTGACAGCGAGCCTCGGATGGTTTGTGGGCTATGCAATTTATGCGTTTAGCAGCGCAGCCCCGGCGGCAGATAACCTGCAAGGGTGGGCAATTGCATTGCTCGTTTCGCTTGGGATAAGCATCGGCGTGATAATTGCAATAGAAATTATTTTTCACGTAATCGCCGCCGCCGTAATGGTCAAGAAAGAAGACAAGAGCGGAAACAATGACAAGGAAGCGATAAAGGCAAAGATAAAAGATGTTTTCAAAGAAGATGAGATGGACAAAAAGATTGATACGAAAGCAAACATGCTAACACTAAGCTTCATGGGCATTGGAATTTTCGGTGCGTTAATTGCGTTGGCTTGCGGAGTAAGTGCAGTCATCGGCTTGCACATTATCCTCGGATTTTCGTGCTTTTTTGGAATGAGCGTTGGATGCATTTATTCAATAATTGCATACGAAAAAGGGGTAAAATAATGAAGCCGTTAATTTGTGTTTACTCATACCACCACAACAATACGGAGAAAATTGCACACGCAATTGCATCAGTCATACAAGCAGAAGTAAAGACACCGCAAGAACTAAGGCCCGAAGAAGCAGCGAGATACGATCTCGTTGGTTTCGGCGCCGGCATCGACAGCGGAAAGCACTACAAACCATTGCTGGACTTTGCAGGCAGGCTGCCGCAGATGCATGAAAAAAGGGCTTTTATTTTTTCTACAGCCGGGGTTAGCAGCGAAAAGAAAATTACAAAAGACCACAATGCTTTGCGAGAAATACTGACGGCCAAAGGTTACACAATCGTTGGAGAATTTGGATGCAAAGGATTCAACACCAACAGCATGCTGAAACTGATTGGCGGCATGAACAAGGGCAGGCCGAACGCAAAAGACATCAAAGCAGCCAAAGCCTTCGCACAACAGTTCACGCAAAAGGTACAAAGAACGCAAGAGAGAGAACTATGAAAAAAGGGATAATAATTTCAAATAACATAAGACGGCTGCGGTTCAATGCCAACGAAATGACCCAGTTACAACTTGCAGAGAAAACCGATTCAAGCCGTGCTACAATAAATGCAATAGAACTTGGCAAATATACGCCGTCACTTGAACTGGCATTCAAAATTGCCGATGCCTTTGGTGTTCGGATAGGGGAAGTCTTCGAATACAAAAAGAATAACTAACAAAGCCCGTCAATCTGCGGGTTTTTTTCGTGAATGCTATAATGCGATTATGAGTTACGCGAAAACCACTATTTTAAAAGCAAAGGCTGAAGCTGTTTTCCCTGCATTGCGGCCTCTACGGTAGCTAGAATCAGGTTGTAATCGGATATTAAGGATTTAGGTTTTTTAACGTAGTCGTCCTGCCCGAACGGCACAAAATAAATATTTTTAACGGGCAGTAAGGCTCCGACATTTTGAAGGTTCAGGCCTAATAAGTCGTTACTTGAAAGCGCTATAACAACCGGCTTGTCGTTTCTAAGGTGCGCCTTAACCGCCATAGTTACGGGAGTGTCGGTTATAGCTCTTGCTATTTTAGCCAAGGTATTGCCGGTACAGGGCGCGACGACAATTATATCTAAGTTGCCCTTAGGGCCCAAAGGTTCCGCTAAAACTAAAGAGTCGATGGGCTCTTTTTTTGTTATTTCTTTTACTTTTTGACGAAAATCAACGGCCGTTCCAAAACGCGTATCGGTATCGGCCGTTGAAAAAGAAAATATAGGAGTAACATTATACCCCGCCGCCGTTATATTTTTCAGTTCTTCCAAAATGCGGTCAAAGGTGCAAAAAGAGCCCGTAACCGCAAATCCCATATTGATGGGCTGTTTGAATTTATATGAAGATGTTTCTTGTTTTTCCATAGTTTTTCCTCTGTCTTTTTATTGGTTACACTTTGAATGATTAATTGGTAAATGTCGAATCTGCTAGTACAGAATCAATTGAACGATTAGGCGCGTCATAGACGGGTAACAGGCGGCAAGTTGCCGACGGGAGTTTAGTTGGCTAAATGACCAAGGCAACCTTGACGTACGTAACCCGTATATGGCGATGCTTAATCGTTCAATTTTAGAATGGTTTCAAGCATTATACCCGCCGCCGTTTCGGGGCAGTATAAAGACGGAAGTCCCGGCGCTGAAATGTATTTTAGCGGTAAATTCTTTAAAATCTGCGTATCAAGGCAGGGGACGGACGCCAATTCAATAATTGAAGTATTAGGCGCCATTTTTAAAAGGGCATCCTCTTTTAAAATAAGCGCGGGGGCGGTGTTTATAATAACGTCAAATTGCGCAATTTCCGGCAAAAAGCCCATTTCAAAGTACGAGCGTTTACAATAAAGAGGCGTCGCCTCGAATCCCGCTTTTGAATGGCTGCACACGGCAAAGTTCAGGTCGAGTTTACTAAACAATAAAGAAAGAGCTTTGCCGATACGGCCGCAGCCCAAAATTAAGATGCTATTTTCGAATATTGATTTTTCGGTTGCGTCAATCAAAATGCGCAAAGTGCACTCGGCGGTTAAAACGGCGTTTTTTACCGTAAAAAGCTCGTCGGATAAAATGTTTATGTACTCTATTTTTTGAGCTTTAAACATTTCTAAAATATCGCTTTTTTGGTTTCCTCCTATTACTTTAATTCTTTTTGGTAATCTTTCAACATCTTCTGACTTTAGTTTTTTTGCGGGCGAAAAAATTATGCAAGC